>Ga0181580_10003254_pt1 | contig 13221 bp, 11 predicted proteins | sample 071ome_23_FD_132413 | JGI IMG/M metagenome (GOLD analysis project Ga0181580, IMG submission 132413) | Coastal salt marsh microbial communities from the Groves Creek Marsh, Skidaway Island, Georgia - 071403BT metaG (megahit assembly) | ecosystem: Environmental > Aquatic > Marine > Intertidal...
CCAACGCCGCCTACTTGCTCGACAGGACGTTCGGACTCAGAAATCACACGCGTGCTCACTACGCGTGGGTGGTCGTTGCCATTGCCGGTGTGGTTCAAATGGTTGGGGCTGCAATTCGCATGGCGTTCGGTGTCCTCGTTGATCCACTAGTGGAATCGTTTGGATGGACACCTGGTTCGATTGGAATTGCCTACGCACTAATGTCGATCGTGACAGCGCTCGCATCCCCGATCGCCGGTTACCTCGGCAACAGATTCGGTGCACGAAAGACCATGGCGGTGGGAACTGCACTGTTCTTTATCGGCATGATGTGGACCTCCCAAACGTCAGCGATCTGGGAACTTTATGTCGCATACGGCACGGTATTCGGGATAGCCCAGGCGTTGCTATTGGTCCCGGTGGTACCAGCGGTCGCTGCCTGGTTCAGAAGGCATTTGGGACTCGGAACCGGAATCATGATGGTCTCTTGGAGCCTGGGTCCAGCACTTGTTGTTCAAGTGCTAGCGGTGCTATTTGAAACAGTTGGCTGGAGCAGTGCATTCGTTATTGTCGGTGTTGTCGGCACAGGGATTCTCGCTTTCGTGCTTATCTATTTCCGCAACACACCTGAAGACGCCAACCGCATCGCCTACGGCACGCTTACAAACGACAAACCCCTGGTGACCGAAGGCAGCGTGTTTGTTTCCACTCAAAAAGAGTTTCAACGGTTCGTCTACAAAACCAACGCGTTCTGGAACCTGATCAATATTCATTTCCTAGGGTGCGTAGGGCACGCGGTTATTCTCGTCGGAATCATCCCGATGGCAATTAACAAGGGAGTAGGGCCACTTACTGCCGCTGGTGTCCTGACGACGATCTCGGTGATCAGCGTTTCTACGAGATTCATCACACCAATCCTTTCCGACATGTTCTCGGCAAAAACCGTCATGTTCCTATCGTTCTTCGGTCAGGGGGTCGGCGTGTTCCTGTTGTTCACTGCCGATTCAGCATTGGACTTCTACGTTTTCGCTGTCCTCTGGTCGATTCCATACGGCGGTGAAGGCACGGCGTTCCCAGTCGTGAATCGTCAGTACTTTGGGCATTTTCCAATCGGTACTACCTACGGTTGGCAACTGCTCGGTGCAGGGCTCGGCATGGCTCTTGGTGGGGCGATTCCCGGACTGGTGTTCGACATAACAGGAACTTACGCGTGGGCGATTGGACTTTCGGCAGCTTTCAGTCTCGCCGGTGCAGTCGGCATAGCTCTGCTCGAGCCAACTCGACACCAGTTGATCCCTGCGTGGCCAGAGATGGAAGCTGGGCCAATTGGGGCGACCGCTCCCGAAGAAAATCGGACCTTATCGCCTGAGGCAGGTGACTGACCAATTCCGGTCAGGTCTGTGTAATATGCCCGCGTCTGATAATTCTGCGGTCTTTCCTCTAATGTAATGAATCTCGGCGGTGCTGTGATCGACTTCTCTTCTGCGAAATCCATCAACGATAGTCTGGGAATCGTCCCGGTGATCAACGCTGGAGGACCAAACACCAAGCACAGCGGCTCACGACCAAGAGAATCAGCACTTGCCGCCATGAATGCAATGAGCGAGAGCTTCGTTCAGATCGACGAGCTGTTGCTCGCAGCAGGGGAAGTAATCGCTGAACTTACTGGCAATCAGGCGGCGACCATAACTTCTGGTGCTTCTGGGGGTCTGGTCGTTCAGTCGGCTGCGGCAATCGCAAAGGACGACCCTGAATTAATCCAGAAGCTCCCAATAACTGATGGATTGCCGAACGAGCTCATAATCCAAAAGAGCCATCGGTTTATTTACGACCATTTGTACCTTGCGTCAGGAGCCCGATTCGTCGAAGTCGGATCTCCAGAAGGATGTGACCTGCACCAGTTGGAACAGGCGATTAACGACAAGACCGTCGGTTTCGTCCATCTTGAGTCTCCTTTTAAGAACCGGGGGAATGTCCCCTTAGACGAGCTGTCAAAACTCGCACACTCGCACGGCTTGCCAGTGTTGGCGGATGCTGCTTCGATGCTCCCCCCACGGGAAAACCTGACGAAGTTCACTTCGCAAGGAGCAGATCTTGTCAGTTTCTCTGGGGGCAAGGCAGTACGCGGGCCGCAAAGTACAGGGTTCCTCGTCGGTGATCCCAAGTGGATCGAATATGCCCGTTTAAACAATGCACCGAATCCCGGGGTGACGCGCGCTCAAAAAGTATCGAAAGAAGAAGTAGCCGGTTTGCTAGCGGCACTTGAAGAGTTCGTGTCGATTGATGAGAAACAAGAGACAGAAAACTACCGCCGACAAATGAACTTCGTTGTCGATCAATTGGCGGAAGTTCCCGGAATATCAACCGAGGTCAGACACGACTACGACCACTACATCCCGCACGCTGTCATCGAGTTCACCGATGATTGGCGAGGCCCGGGGTACCTCGAGGTTTGCGACGTTCTCAAGGAGGAGCAACCCAGAATCTACGCGGCATCCGACTACCGTGATCCGCCAAGCCTAATGTGGATTGATCCACTCAACTTGCAAGACGGTGAAGTCGAAATCGTCGCAGATAAGCTCCGGCGGGTACTTATCGAGCTCGCATCGGGCGACTAAACTCTGCCCGTCTATTCCACAGGACATCAAGCACCGACACTGAGGAACGAAAATTGGTACAGATCGCGGGTAAGCACGCCCTTCTCAAAATGTTTGAATCCGAGGGCGTGAGCTACATGTTCGGTAACCCTGGTACGAGCGAAGCGCCAATGATGGCCGTGATGGATCAGTATCCGTCGATCGAGTACGTGCTGGTTCTCCAAGAGGGTGTCGCTGTTGGGTTGGCTGAAGGTTATGCCCGCTCAACCGGCAAAGTCCCGCTCGTCAGCCTTCACATCGACAACGGTATGTCGAATGGTCTTTCACTAATGATCGACCAGTTGTACGGCGGCACACCAATGGTTATGACTGCCGGAAACAAAGACATCCGAAAACTCGCGCCGGGTCGTTCAGACCTCGCCGACATGGCGCGACCGTACGCTAAGTGGAGCACAGAGATTACTCACGCCGAGCAGGTACCTTCCGTAATTCGTCGCGCGTTCCAGGAGGCTCGAACAGCGCCGACTGGGCCAACCTTCGTCGCAATGTCAGCAAACGCATTTGATGATGTGGCAGACGTAGACTTGATTCCTTCGTCCGAAGTGAATATTCTGCCATCGGCCGACCCAAGTTCTATCGAAAGTGCGTGCGAACTCATCGCGACTGCAGAACGTCCAATACTGATTGTTGGTGACAGGGTTGCTGACACAGGTGGTACCGACGCAGCAGTCAAAGTCGCTGAACTAGCAGGGATGCGAGCTTACGGACACGGCTCTACCTCAGTTAACTTCCCTGCAAATCACCCGTTATGGCAAGGCAACTTGAACATGCGTACAGCCGAAGCAGTTGCTGCGGTCAAAGCGGCAGATGTTGTGCTGGCAGTCGGGTGCCCTGTGTTCGAAGATTTCTTCTACCAGCCCGGGCAGTTCATCGCAGATGATGCCAAGCTCATTCACATTGATATCAATTCAAACGCAATTGGTCGTTCAGAGCCGACTGATCTAGGGATCCTCGCCGCACCAGGCGTTGCGCTGGTCCAACTCTCAGAAGCGTTGTCCTCGTCTCTCAACGGCTCGCAAGTTGAGGTTGCAGCGGTCCGCAGCCGTGAGGCGGCGGTAGAGAGCGCCGCTCGAGTTGAAGCATTCCGAGAACTGACTGGTCATTCCGCTAAAGGTCGTCCGATGTCACCTGCAATGATGGTTGACCAACTAGCAAAAGCACTGCCAGAAAACTCCGCCGTGTTCAACGACTCGGTAAGTACAGGCGGGCACCTTTTCGACGCTCTAGCACCATCTACTCCAGGTAACTACTACGGATGCAGAGGACAAGCGATTGGATGGGGCATGGGCGCAGTCATGGGCGTCAAGCTAGGGCTGCCAGATCAACCAGCCATCGGCGTGATAGGTGACGGTAGTGCGATCATGACCGTTCAAGCGTTGTGGACCGCAGTGAACTCAGATATTCCTGCAGTGTTCGTTATCTGTAATAACGCTTCCTACCGCGTGCTTAAAGTGAATATGAACCATTACCACCGGTTGAATTCGTTAGAGCAACCCGATTCATACTTTGCAATGGACTTCCCGCACCCAATTGACTTCGCAGCACAGGCAAACGCTTATGGCATGCATGGTGTTCGAGTCGAAGACCCAGCAGATATCGATTCCGCGATAAACACCGCGATCGATTCAGGCAAGCCAGCAGTCATCGATATGGTCATTGACGGCTCACTGTAAAAGAATCACAACGATTCTGAACTGAACCGCATCCCCACCGCGTATCCCGACAACCCTGTCAGGACATTTCACACTCAATTCTTATTGAGGTTAGTTACTCGCGGATTTCCGCAAGCCTCTCACGGTTATTTCCCGATGTTTCTGATGCCCGGCGGACGTTTACTTGAACAGTGATGTGTGTGGGATGACTCGATGGAGGGGCAAAACCTCGGGTTATTCCTGGCCAACACATCAATGGGGTAAATCACAAACCGTGGCACGTAAGCTGGTGCGTTAATCCAGCCATGTCTCCGATTGTGGTCAAGCGAAAGCGCAGGGCACATTGCAACTCGCGGAAGACATCACTTCTGAGGATCTAAAAGTATTCCTCGAAGAGGCAGAAGAACAACTTCAACTGCTTGATGACGAAGTAATTCGTCTTGAAAAAGAAATTACCGACGAGGGACTCGCCGGTATCTTCCGTGCTGCTCACACCCTCAAAGGATCGTCGGCAATGCTCGGCTACACAGCGATGACTGAAGTCGCTCACGCCATGGAGTCATTGCTCGACAAACTCCGCAACCACGAAGTTGAAGTTACTCCTGAAGTAATCGATGCACTTCTCCATTCTCTTGACGCACTGCGGGTACTCACAGACGAGTTGATCGACGAACAGGGAGTCGAAGTTGACTTCGAATCCCTGGTTGCTGAATTGGAAGCCTCCGCAGGCATGGCCGCAGCTACTAATGACTCCGGCAGTGAGACAGCGGCATCCGTAGAACTCGACGACGCTGCTCTCGCTGAAGTGCAGGCTGCACTCAACGCTGCTCAGACCGTATTTGATCTACACGCTGAAGTCGTTGGCGATCAAACATTCGCTTCGATCCGTCTCTTCCAGCTCGTTACCGAGTTTCAGGACTCAACACGATTCATCGCGAGTGTTCCAACTCTGGAGCAAATTCAGGCACAGGAGAACGGAGCCACTTTCCACGCGGTAATTGGCACCGACAAGTCTCCTGAAGATATTCAGAAACTCGCCGAAGGTGTTCAGGACATTGGCAACGTAGAAGTTGCGCCATTCAATCCCGACGCTGAAAAGTCGGCTCCGGTGGCAGCTTCAACTCCGGATTCAGAAAGTGAATCCAAGACTGCTCCTGGAGCAGAATCTCGCCCGCGTTCGAACGCAAACCAGACTGTACGTATTGATGTTGAGCGACTCGATCACCTTATGAATCTGATCGGAGAGCTCGTCATCGACAGGACTCGACTGCAACAGATCGGTCGATCACTGTCGGCAAAGTACAAGTCCGATGATTTGATTGACTCGCTCGGTAAAACCTCTTCTCACGTCGTAAAAGTTGTCGACGACTTGCAGGAAGACTTCATGAAGGTTCGAATGCTGCCAATTGGAACAGTTTTCTCGTCCTTCCCACGAATGATGCGTGACCTGTCTCGATCGCTCGACAAGCCAATCGACTTCCAGGTTGAGGGTGGCGACACCGAAATTGACCGCACAGTTATCGAGAAAGTTCGAGACCCGCTGGTTCACATGCTTCGCAACGCACTCGACCACGGTCTTGAGAACCGCGCGGACCGAGCTGCCGCAGGGAAGTCTGAAACCGGAAGCATCACTCTTTCTGCCTACCAGGAGCAGAACCACATCGTCATCGAAGTAAAAGATGACGGAGCTGGTATCGATCCTGAGAAGGTAAAGGCCGCATTCATTGAGAAAGGCCTCATTACAGAAGAAACCGCTTCACGATTGTCAGACACAGAGGCGGTAGATCTAATTTTCATGCCGGGTGCTTCGACTAAAGAGCAGGCAACTGAGGTTTCTGGACGTGGTGTCGGAATGGACATCGTGAAGCAGAACATCGAGGCCATCAACGGATTTGTCGAAGTCGAAACCGTAATCGGCAAAGGTTCCACGTTCACGGCTCGCTTGCCACTAACCCTGGCAACCGTTCAGTCGATCCTCGTTGAAACAAACGACACGCTATGTGCAGTCCCGCTCGCTTATGTGCTTGAAGCAGTGAAGCTTTCACCTTCAGAAATCAGCATTGTGAGTGGTCGAGAGGTGTTCCGACTTAGGGACAACGTGATTCCCCTGATCTCGCTAGCTGAAGCTACCGGAATGAAGGGTGAGAACGTTCTCGACAACGAAGAGATTCACGTTGTGGTCGCTCGTGTAGGTGACCGACTCGCTGGACTGGCAGTCAATTCACTCAATGAGCCACAGGAAATTGTGGTCAAGTCACTCGGCAAGTACGTCGGTGGTGCAAAGGGTGTATCTGGCGCATCAATCCTTGGTGACGGCAGAGTCGTCCTGATCATGGATATCCCGACGCTTATTAGCAACATTGGGGCTCGGACTCGAAGAGCAGACCGAGCGACCGACAAGGCAGTTGGTGTAACTGCTGAAAACATCTTGGATTCGGCAGCGTAAAGGCAAAGATCATGCTTCAGCAGGCATCACTATTTACAAAAACCCAAGTAGAAGCCTGGGATCAGTTGATAACCGAAGCGGCTACCGAGTCGATTTCAGCTTTGACCATGATGTCCGGGCAGGAAATCACTTCCGATGTGGTCGCTCCCTACAGTGTTGATGTCACTTCGATTCCAGAGTCACTTGGTGGCGCGGACAAGGTCGTCGTGGGCGTGCTGCTAGGGATTGAGGAAATTCCTTCGTTTCACATCGCCCTTATTCATTCCCCTGATAGTGCGTTCAGAGTTGTCGACATGCTGTGTGGCATGGAGCCAGGAACTACAACTGGTCTCGGTGAGTTAGAGCTCTCGACTCTCGGTGAAATGGGCAACGTAATGGGTACGTATTTCCTGAACAAAATCGGGGATACGACCGGATACGAACTTCGCCCAACACCACCCAGCGTGCGCATGGATATGACCGGAGCAATCCTCGACTACGCAGTTGCGTCACTGATGATGGAGACCGATGAGGTCACCATGATCGAAACCAACTACGGGACCAAGACTTCGAAAGTCGACGGTGTGTTCGCAGTCATGCCTAGCCCGGAACTCCAGCGACTTGTAATCGAAAGCTGGGGTGTCAGCTAAATGACTTCAGCAATCCCATTGGGCACCGCAGTAGTCGGGTTAGGCGAAATCAAATACGCAGAAAAGTCAGGTGAAGAACTTTCTTGCCTCGGACTAGGTTCATGCGTAGCTGTTTCGGTCTGGGATCCCGACCACAAGCGGGGTGGCATGGCACACGTTGTCTTGCCCGAGCGATCAGCGGGTCGTCCACCAACACCGAAATTCGCAGACATCGCTGTACCTGAACTCATCGACACGATGGTCAAAAAAGGTGCACGCAAATCCAGATTGCAAATCAAGCTTGCAGGTGGTGCACACATGGCACCAGCCGGTGCACCAAAGCTCCCCGCAATGCGAATCGGGAACAGAAATATTGAAGCTGTAAAGGCACAACTTTCCAAGTTGGGTCTCAAAGCAAAAGCCGAAGATCTCGGCGGAAACAAGGGACGGACTGTCCGTCTCGACGTGGAATCTGGTCAGTTGGTCGTTTCGACCGCGGGCATGGATAAAACAAACCTCTAGGAGGAAATGACGTGGCAAAAATCCTCGTCGTTGATGACGCGGCATTCATGCGAATGCGATGTAGCAAGCTGCTGACCGAGAACGGTCACGAAGTAGTGGAAGCTGGAACAGGTCGAGAGGCCGTTGAACAGTACAAGAGCACATCTCCGGATGCAGTACTGCTCGATATCACCATGCCTGACATGGATGGTCTTAGTGCACTCAAAGAAATTCGAGCACACGATGGCGATGCGAAGGTTGCAATGGTCACAGCAATGGGCCAGCAGTCGATCGTAATGGAAGCTCTCCAGGCAGGCGCCAAAGACTTTGTCGTCAAGCCGTTCGATGCAGACCGCGTTATGGCTGCTATCGGAAAGCTCGTCGCTTAGTTTCAACTGAACTAAATCTACACAGCTGAAAAGGTGTTGACGTTGGTCAACGGATTGAAAGTACTAGTCGTAGACGACTCTGCTTTTGCTCGCATGCGAGTGAAACGTCGTCTTCTGTCCGAATCGGATATTGCTCAAGTTGAGTCGGCTGCCGACGGAGTCGCAGCTCTGCGAAAAATCGCGGAGTTCGAGCCTGACGTGGTAACACTTGATGTGCAAATGCCGAGAATGGACGGACTTAGCGCGCTCGAAGAGATTATGGGTACCCACCCTACTCCTGTGATTATGTTAAGCGGTCTAACCGACCGGGACAGCAGCACCACGCTTCGTTCACTTGAGCTGGGCGCAGTTGACTTCTTCCTGAAACCCGACGCCGAATCGATACGTGAAGGTGACGCCTTCGCTGGTCTCGTCCAAATGGTCAGACAAGCATCAAGCGTCCCGCTCGACAAGCTTGCATCCGCTGACGAAGCTCTAATGCGGATGGCTGTCGAAAACGAAATGAATCGTGCGACTCGGAGTCCTAAAAAAGCTCCGTCCGGAAAATCAACACTAAAGAATGTCTGTGTAATTGCAAGTTCAACTGGCGGACCAAAAGCGCTCTCGCAGCTCTTCCCTCAGTTGCCAGTGTTGGACGATACCGGATACCTAGTAGTGCAACACATGCCAGCAGGATTCACCAATTCGCTCGCTAATCGCCTAAACGGAGCAAGTGATCTTGAAGTTCGAGAAGCTAAAGACCGTGACGAGTTAAAGCCAGGAATAGCGCTGATGGCCCCAGGTGGATTCCATATGGAATTGAAAACGGGCAATCGGATTCGTCTAACCCAAAACCCGACTATCCATGGGGTACGACCCGCCGCAGATTTGACTCTGAAGTCGGTCGCCAAGTTGTACGGAAGCAGCACCGTTGCCGCTGTTCTAACCGGTATGGGTGTCGATGGTAGAGACGGAATAAGAGCAATAAAACAGGCTGGTGGTAGTACCTGTTCGGAGCATGAGTCCACGTGTGCCGTTTACGGAATGCCTAAAGCCGTCGAAGAAGCGGGGCTTTCGGACGTGGTTGTTCCAATCGACAAAATCGCATCCGTTATCCACGAATTACTGGAAGCAAAATCAGCCAAAGCTATTGTGGTCTAAGTTGAACGAGCAGGAATATAAGAAGGTTATCGACACAGTACGGGCGGTCTACGATCTCGACCTGGACTACTACAAACCAGGGCAAATGATTCGCCGTCTAAGCGGATTCTTAACTCGGGTCGGTGCGAAGAACGTCGATGACTTTTGCGAATTGATTAAGACCAACGACGAAGTGAAGGACAAAGTCCTGGACTTCATGACGATCAACGTTACGGAGTTCTTCCGAGATTCAAAGCACTTCGAAACTTTGCAGAAGCAGGTTCTTCCCGAGATCCTCGAAAAGAACAGCGCACCGAGGATTTGGAGCGCAGGGTCATCTCGCGGAGCTGAGGCGTACTCCGTCGCAATGATGATCAATGAGATCAATCCGAAATCGAAAGCTGTGATTACTGGTTCGGATCTTGACTACCGGGTACTCAACACGGCTCGCAACGGTGGCCCGTATCCAGACGCCGAGGTTAAGAACATTCCGGCAATCTTGCGTTCGAAGTACATGGAGAAAACCAGCGACGGAATTTTCGTAAAACCGGAAATACGGTCAAAGGTCACATTCAAACGTCAAAATCTCCTGACCGATCGTTTTGACTCTAATTTTGATCTGATCATGTGCCGAAACGTCGTGATTTATTTCTCTGACGACGCCAAGGACCAGTTGAACACAAAGTTCAGCAAGGCACTCAAAAAAGATGGTGTTCTGTTTATTGGCGGAACGGAAACGATCCTTTCTCCAAAGTCATACGATCTCGACCGAATGACCGCAGCGTTCTATCGTAAGTCGAACGGATCACAAGGTCTCAAGCAGGCAGCGTAATCAAAGGAACTGGTCTAACTAAATGATCCGGCTTGCCACATCTCATGCGCGTTCCGGCATGGAACTTTCCTTACCAATCGTCGACGCGTTCGGAAACGAGGTCATTGGCGAGAACACCGTGCTTGACGATGACATGATCAACCGACTTCCCATGTACGGGGTTCGCGAGATTTTTATCGAGGATCCCGTCCTTGAAGACGTTCCGGTCGAGCCGTTGATTCCACCAGACTTGGAAGCGAAGGCAGCTCTAGCCCTACGAACGCTTCTGGAAGAAGCGTCTTATTCTGGAACGCTCGAACCAGCGGTTGTTGAGCAGGCTGTTCAGCCGGGCTACGAAATGGCAAAGCCACTGTTTCCAAGAGTACTTGGCGAAGCAAACTCGGCACCGGTTTCACCTTCAGGTGACTATGATTTTCTGATGCCGGCTCGCACAGCGGGACTCACCGCAATGTTGTGCGCAAAGCTCGGACTCGACATGGACACAACGGGCCAGGTGTGTGTCGGTGCCCTGCTGATGGATATCGGTAAGAAACGGGTCGCCGACAGTTCGGATCACGAGCAGAACAAGCATCCAGTCATGAGCTATGTATTGCTCAAGGATTTGCCGTTCATCACGCCTGTCACTGCAGCAACGGTTCTGCAGCACCACGAACGTCTCGATGGTTCTGGTTTTCCACAGGGCTTGAAGGGCGAAGATATTAGTCTCGGTGCCCGAGTAGTTGCAGTCGCCGAAACCTACTATTCACTGATCACAACCCGACCGGGTCACGAAGGCTGGTCACGCCAGGACGCGATGGAGTACATCATGGCGTTCGGGGGTGAATACTTCGCTCCGGCTGTCGTCGAGGCGTTTGTACGTTCCGTACCCGCCTATCCGACTGGCATCCTGGTGAGACTTAACACCGGAGAAACCGGCTATGTTGTGGACTCACGGATTGGCCAAATCGGTCGCCCGACTCTCCGAATAGTTTCCGACAAAGACGGATTTAAGATCGATGAGTTAGTCGAGATCGAGCTCACCGACGAGAAGCACCGTCACCGCGTGGTCGAAGACGCCGTCGAATACGGGTAACCAACTCTCAACTTGATAGCGGTATCTACCCACCACTCAGTGGGGGATTACCCGCTGTGTTGATTCCTGTTCAACAGCGAGACTAGTTCCAACGGCTAAACGAAAACCGTTTCTCGAATCGGTATTCATTTCAGTTCCAGAACAGGAATCACATTGGACAACGGCGCAGTCCTATCTCAAGAAGCTATCGACGCACTACTTAATTCAGTGCCTGCCGATAGCGGGGACACCGCGCCTACTGAAGAAGCTGCACCGGAAGCAGCGGCTCCAGAACCCGTGGCTGCAGAGCCTGAGGTTAATGTCGTCGAAGCGCCACCTCTTCATCCTGAAGCAACCGCTGCGCCAGCTGCCACCAATGGTGCCACCACCAGTAGTTGCACAACCGGGCAAGGGCGGAATTACTCGGGAAGAGGCAGTCGAAATTGCTGGTCAGGCCGCTGAGACAGAATCAGCGCCAGTTCAGGCCTCAGTAAACCGAGTCTCAGCTCGAGTCGACACGATGGAAGCTGCCCTGGAGAAGATCGCACAACTGGAAGAAGAAATCGTCCAGTTGAAGAAGCGGCCAGAGCCAAAGCCCGACCCTCGAATCATTCAGTTGTTCGACCGGCTCAACGAGCTGGAAGACAAAGCGAAAAAGTCGCCAGTATTTGGTCTTTACGACAAGTTCAGCTGCACAAGCTGTGGTCACGTTGGGGAAGCACAAGTTCGAGCACGATGTGGTCACTGCGCCAAGGAAGGTTGGTTCGGTAAAAAATCTAAGCTTGATGCTCATCCTAAACACGAAGGGGAACACGCTGCAGACGAACAACCAGTCGAAACAGTTTCTGAACTTGACGCACTCGAAAAAGACACCAAAATGCTGCTTGGATTAGATCCAACGCTTGGAATTTAGCCGAATACCGGGGATAGGCGGAAATATAAATGCTCAATGTCGTGCTGCCACTGACTTTGCCAGCGGGTGAGATGGAGGACAACGGATACGCCGATCCTCATCCTTTCATCGATGTCTCGGGGCGAATGCTTGTTCAGCACGTAGTTGAGAATCTCCAACCAAGCGCCGAGCATCAGTTTCTTTACGTGGTTGATCCCGAAGTCATGACCATGCAACGTCGACGAGCGCTTGGTATTTCGTCGAACTCACAGGTCGTTTACAGCTGGTCAGCGCCGAGAACACTGGCAGCCGCCGCGTGTTTGGTACGGGAATCTGTCGACATGGGCGATCCGCTGGTCATCGCATCGTGCAACCAGTTCATCAACGTCGATATCAATCGGTTTTACGCAGTTGGGCAAGAAATCAACCCCGATGCGGCCGTACTCACATTCCCAGGTGACCAAACACCGAAGTACGCAACGACCATGGTTTACAAGAACCGAGTCGTTGAAATGTCGGATCACCGAGTCATATCCGAACAAGCCAACGCCGGCGTGTACTACTTCAAGACCGCCAAAACGTTCTTCGATGCTGCAGTAAACGCGATCAACAAAAACAACCTCGATGACTCTGTACTTACGATGGCAGGCATCATCAACAGTCTTGTCGAAAGCGGCAGCAATGTTGTGCCCTGCCCGCTTCCAACTGATGGTTTTAAACCTCTGAGATCTTCAATCGACATCAGTCTGTTTGAGACACGCCAAGACCTCGGTCTTCGACAAGCAGCGTAGGTTCATCACGCTCAAACAAAAAAGCCCGACGGAAACCGTCGGGCTTTGACATTTAACTCGTAACTGGATCAGCCTGGTTCTTCACCATCTGCCCATACTCCCTCAAGAGGCAGTCCAGCAGCTTCCCAGTCAGAAATTCCGCCTTCGTAACGCCTTACATTTTCGAATCCCAGTCGAATCAGCGTGTGGTAGGCATACTTGCTTGATGGGCATGCAGGATCGGAGCAATAAACAACGATCTCATCAGCAGGGTTGAGAGATTCTTCCACGTGCTTTGGATTGTCGATATGCAGAGAGCCAGGAA
>Ga0181580_10003263_pt1 | contig 13209 bp, 17 predicted proteins | sample 071ome_23_FD_132413 | JGI IMG/M metagenome (GOLD analysis project Ga0181580, IMG submission 132413) | Coastal salt marsh microbial communities from the Groves Creek Marsh, Skidaway Island, Georgia - 071403BT metaG (megahit assembly) | ecosystem: Environmental > Aquatic > Marine > Intertidal...
ACTACGCAACAAAAAAAATACATTTACAGATTTTATCGCTGCCGCAGAACATTTAATTCAAACTGATTACACAAGTAAAGGAAAGATCACTATTCATGGTGGCTCTGCAGGCGGTATGTTAGTAGGTGCCGTTGTCAATCTAAGGCCTGATTTATTTTACGCTGCGATTGCCGATGTGCCATTTGTTGATGTGCTCAACACCATGTGTGATGACACACTACCTCTAACACCTCCAGAGTGGCCCGAATGGGGAAACCCCATTACATCAAAAGATGATTACGCCTTTATAAAAAGTTATTCCCCTTACGATAATGTGCAATCACAAGATTATCCACACATACTTATTACCGCGGGATTAACTGATCCTCGTGTCACCTATTGGGAACCGGCAAAGTGGGCAGCGAAATTGCGCGCAAAAAAGACAGATAACAATATCGTACTTCTAAAAACCATCATGGATGCGGGACATGCTGGCGCTTCAGGACGCTTTGACAGTCTCAAAGAAGTCGCACTGATGTATGCATTTGTCTTAAAGCTTTATGAATGAGCAGTTTTTTGTTGTATTTGACAGACTTACAACCAAGAAATCTCCAAATTAGTTATATAAGCTACTGTTTTTAATAGTTTTTTTTATTTTCAAACAAATCTAGCATGCTTAGTTATACGGGAAATTTATACTAGACAAGAGCGGTTAGATGTCTAAAATGACCAATCTTTTTTAGCGAAGCCTAATATAACGATAGTTCGTATAAGTCCAAGGAACGAAAGGGAGTCTCAATGACGAATGAAAATCTCATCAAGCGTGATGAAGACACGGGTTACATAATTGCGTGGAAGCACAAATATGACTTTGAAACAGGTAAGTTTGACGAACAAATGACTTACGGCGAAGCATGCAAAAAATGTGAAGAGCTTATTGCAAGCGACTCAGAAAAAACTTACTGGCCGCAAAAAGCTAAACCAGAGCCAGAGTGGCATATCATTTATAGCTAATTTTCTACGGAGACAGCCTTTCGATTGTCCAGTCTCCGTTTTCTCCTTTTGTATATTTAAGCCGATCATGCAATCGGCTGGGTCTGCCCTGCCAAAATTCTATAGCTTTGGGGATTACTCGATATCCTCCCCAGTAGCCAGGACGAGGAATTACTACTAGATCTTTGTATTTTTCCTCTACATCTTGCACTTGGTCTCGTAATGCTTGATAAGAATCCATCACATGGCTTTGCTTAGATGCAATGGCACCAATCTGGCTACCTCGTGGCCGTGATTGAAAATAATTATCACTTTCGTCTTCAGCCACTTTAACTACTTCTCCCTCAATTCGAACTTGACGCTCTAATACACCCCACCAAAAACAAAGCGCGGCATGCTCATAGTCCAATAAATCATGAGCCTTACGGCTATCATAATTAGTAAAGAAAACAAATCCTCGTTCATCAATACCTTTTAAAAGTACCATTCGAGAGGACAGTCCAAGATCTTTAGAATAGGTGGCCAAATTCATTGCCGTAGGCTCAATGATCTCTTTATTTGCTGTCGCTTCATCCAACCATATTTGAAATTGCTGTATAGGATCGTCGCTTAAAGCTGACATAATTAATTTCCCGGCTTTATAGTCTTTTCTATGTTCTGATATGTTATTGCTATTATTCACAATATGTTCACTATATATTAACTATCATTATGCGTTCTATTGTTGTCACTCTAAAGATTAGCAGTCAAGAATTCTCAAAATTATATCGAGGACAAGCGAATGAGGTTATCTGCACAGCCAAAGACGGGCGAACTGTAAATTCCCTGCTAACAAATTAAGGCAGTTTCTTACTCATGATGGAATTTATGGTGACTTTAAGATTTATTTCTCAAATCAAAATCGCTTTTTAAAAATTGATAAACTAACTTAACAATCATCCTAACAGAGAGTTTAGTCTATTTAACCTTACAATGCTGATTCTTTTTATAACGCCAAGCAGCAAAGTAGTTATAAAAGAAATCCAATATTGGCACTAAATGAAAGATAGATACAAATCGACCTAACCATCGGTAGTATTGTAATGATTCCCAAATCAAAACAAACACTGCTGCTCCACTGAGGACTTTGCCAGAATTGTCTACTGCGTGAATCCTGCGTAATAGATTTTGTTTACTAAAACCATATTTCTTCACTTCGTCCCATTGCGCGTGAATACCTAGCCAGTTGATATGCTGAACAGCATTTAATTTTTTATAGTGCTCAATTTCTGCATCGCACAGCCTGCAGCCATCATCATAAAATACCACATGAGGTCTCATGCTCATTATCAATGTCCTTATATATAACTCTTAAAAGTCTATAGTGACAGTTAAGCCATTCTGCGACGAATCAAGATGTATATCAGCATTATGTAGCTTTAATACCGCAATAACTAAACTCAAGCCCAAACCTGCACCTTGAGACGATTGTTGCTCTGGATTTCTGTAAAACCGCTCAAATACTTTGTCTGATAATTCTACCGGAATACCTGGACCATTGTCCCGAATATGTACTTTACACTGATCTCCTATCGCTTCTAATGTGATATTGATCCCTCCATTCTCTGGAGTGAATTTGATTGCATTATCCAGCAAGTTGGCTATCACTTGAAAAATTAGATCCCTATCTCCTAAATATGTAAATGGCTGGGTAGTTACTTGTAGAGCTTGATTTTTCTCGCAAGCAAGCGGTTCATACAAAGCTGCAGCATCTTCTATTAATAACTGCAGATCAAAGTCAGTAAATTTAAATTGTTGACGCCCAGATTCTATACTAGACAAACTTAATAATGAGTTGAATGTTTTTAAAAGACCATCAACCTCATGTACTAACATTTCGTTGTTTTCTACGTCCAATTTATTACGCAAACGTGCAAGCGGCGTTCTCAAGTCATGCGCGATGGTATCGGTAATATGCTGAACTCCCGTCATTAAATGCTCTATCTTATCCAGCATGTTATTCAACACTTGAGAGAGAAAACTTAAATCATCCCAACGTGAATCGACTTTTAATCGCTTTGTTAAATCACCTGTTGTTATTATTTCATCTGCAGTGTCAGCAATTCGATTAATCCTAGTTACAACAAAAATACTTATTAGATAACTTGCTAGCACAAGCAACAATAAAGGCAACACTCCTACAACAATCAATGCAATGATAACCATCTTCATTTCACTGCTGTTAGGCTGCAGATATAAATACAACGATGACCCTAATGCCATGGTTGAAAAAATAAGCAACATCAAAAACAAGTTTGCTGCTTTGAAACTAGAACTTTGCTTATACTGTCTTGCTGTTTTCAAATGATTAGTCTTCAATAATGTATCCAGAACCACGCTTGGTTTTAATCAAATACTGAGAGTCTTGATCATCTATTTTTTGTCTAAGACGACTCACATGTACATCAATCACATTAGTCTGAGGATCAAAATGATAGTCCCACACATACTCCAATAACATAGTACGTGTAACCACTTGACCCTTATGCCTTAATAAATATTCTAACAAGCGAAACTCTGTGGCCTGTAGCGCAATATCTTTGTCTCCCCGTCTTGCTTCACGCTTTAACAAATCTAACTCCACATCTCTGGCTGTAAGCAGTGTTTGCGACTCGCTTGGTTGCTGAGTACGCCGATATAAAGCTTCGATTCGAGCACTTAGCTCAGAAAATGCAAAAGGCTTAACTAAGTAGTCATCGCCACCAGAACGCAGGCCCTTAACACGATCATCAACTTCGCCAAGAGCACTGAATATTAATATTGGCGTACGATTATCTGCGCCTCTAAGTGTTTTAATAATAGATAAACCATCAATTTCAGGCAGCATGCGATCTATTAGCAAAATATCATATTTTTCTGTCATCGCCAGAAACAGACCATCTTTACCATTCCCTGAAGAGTCGACAACATGACCTTGTTCGGATAGGCCTTTAATCAAATAGTCCATCAATTCGTGATCATCTTCGATACACAATATTCTCATATCAATTCTTCTGGCACCATGCGTTTACTTCTAGACGCACCATTTTACTAGTAATAATTATTGTCCGCTTTAAGACAACATTAAATAATTTTAATGTTTCAGACACACAGGATAAATCTGCGTTATGTAAATATACGATCAAAATTGAATGAAACTGTAATAGTCGATATGAAATTTAACTTTACCCTTATTCTATTAGCCACATTAGTTTTGTCTAATGCCTTAGCAGAGCAAATAAGACTCGAAATACCTTCAATAGCAACATCTGACTGGAAAAATATAAAACATATTGGCCAAACCAAATTCACTCGCTTCGGAATACATATATATGACGCAAGTCTCTGGGAGCTGAGTAATGACAACATTACAGCTCAAGCATTATGCATTAGGTATGCACGCAAAATCAGTGCAGAAAAATTATTGTCTAGTACAAAAAAGCAATGGCAGCGCCTTAGATTTGCAGACAGTCACCCATTAGATGCATGGTTAGATTCATTAGCCGCAATATGGCCAGATGTGAAAAAAGATGATTTCTTAATTTTTATTTCATCAGACGACGGCAGCAACCATTTTTATTCAAAAGAATCTAAATTAGGAAGCATTGAAGATTCTAAATTTGGTACCGTTTTTTTAGATATTTGGTTAAGTGATAAGACTAAATACCAGAAACAGAGAAAGGAATTATTAGGCGATGCGAACTAGAACAACAAAAATATTATTACTCTTTCTTTTAGTTATGAGCATGGTTGGCTGCAGCGCATCGTTGCAAGATTATGAAAACACATCACCCGAATTTGGTCTAAAAGAATTTTTCACAGGCGACTTAGAAGGTTGGGGGCTTGTAAAAAATTGGAAAGGTGAAGTTGTTGAGAGATTTAGCGTCGACCTAAATGGAAGCTGGAATGATGACAAAGGAAATTTATATGAATTGTTTACATATTCAGATGGCAGAACACAAGAACGCACATGGATTTTAGAAAAACACGATGACGGCACCAGCATAGGCACTGCTGAAGATGTGATAGGTACTGCTGTAGGAGAAAATTCAGGTTTTGCATTCAACTGGTCATATCGTCTCATGATTAATACTAAAGACGATCAAATCGAAGTCACACTAAATGATTGGCTCTACCAAATAGATAATGAAGCGTTATTTAGTGAAGCGCAAATAAAAAAATTTGGAGTCAGCGTAGGCGAAGTATTGGTTTTCATCGTAAAAAAGGAATCATCACGTGGATAATAATTTAATCACAGAATTCGTGAATAGCATCAATGCATTATCTAGCAATAATATTCAAGAAAAGCTGAGTCAAATTTACACCCAAGAGGTTGAATTTATAGATCCAGTCAAAGATATAAGTGGCTTGGATAATCTCACCACATATTTCAACAATCTTTATAAGAGTGTCGAACATTGCCACTTCACTATCATCAGACACATTACTCAGCACGATCTTCATGCTATCGAGTGGCATATGAAACTAAAACATAGAAAGCTCGACAAAAAAAACGAGATTCTACTTGAAGGTTCATCGTTCATTCGTTTTGACAATAACAAAGCTAGTTACCACCGAGATTATTACGACATGGGTGCACTGGTTTACGAACGACTTCCAATATTAGGATCAGCAGTGAAAACGGTGCGCAATGCTTTCTAACAAAACCATTCAGCATTTTACAAATAAGGTAATCTGGATAACCGGCGCATCATCCGGTATTGGGCGCGCTTTGACAATTAGCTTATCAAGTGTCGATTGCGAATTGTATATTTCTTCACGCACGAAAATACGTTTAGAAGACACTGTCAATCTTTGCGCTAAACAAGCCAAGATAAATATAGTTACAGCTGATTTAACCAACAAGCAAGATAACTTTAAAATTCATGACTATATAAAACAACATAGCGGACATTTAGATATTGCCGTCCTTAATGCAGGCACATGTGAATATGTCGATATAGATCATTTTAGCAGCGATCCATTTGAGCATTTAATAAAACATAATTATCTCAGCATGGTTTACGGCATAGAAGCATGTTTGCCATTACTAGCCGAATCTAAATCAGCGCAATTGATTGGAATGAGTAGCACTGCTGCTTATCTTGGGCTCCCTCGCTCAGAAGCTTATGGTTCAACAAAAGCCGCTATTAGAAATCTCTTTCGTGCGCTTGCCGTTAGCCTAAAACCTAAAGATATCAGTGTTTCAGTGATATGCCCTGGCTTTGTAAAAACTGAATTAACTGATCAAAATGATTTTGCAATGCCATGCTTAATTTCATCCGAACAAGCCTCTAAAGCCATACTTGATGGCATCGCTAATAACAAGCATGAAATACATTTCCCTAAACGCTTCAGCTTTGCATTGAAATTGATTTCTGCATTGCCTGATGCAATGCAATTCTATTTACTATCTAAAACAATAAAGAAATCATGAAAATCGCAATTATAGGCTCCGGCATTTCAGGTTTAACATGCGCACATCATTTATATATGAAGCATGATATTAAAATATTTGAAAAAAATGCATATATCGGCGGACACTCAAACACAGTTGATGTCTTTGAAAACAATAAATGTATACCAATAGATACAGGCTTTATTGTATTTAATGATTGGACATACCCAAATTTTGGAAATTTAATCAGCAAACTTGGCATCAAGATTAGAAATTCTGAAATGAGTTTCTCAGCCAAATGTGAGGCGACAGGATTTGAGTGGTGTGGCAATGGCATTAAAGGCCTGGCCCTTAATAAAGACAACTGGCATCAATTCAAGAGCTATCAAATTCTATATGACTTTTTTAAATTTAATCGCTTAGGAAAAACTTTAATAAGAGAGAATCATACTTCAATCACTTTAGGAGATTTTTTACAGCAAAATAACTTTTCAAATACATTTATAAATTATTATATTTTACCTATGGGTGCTGCAATATGGTCATCTTCGACTGAAGATATCTACAGTTACCCTGCCCACAGCTTCCTATCATTTTTTGAAAACCATGGTTTACTCAATGTTAACCACAGACCACAGTGGAAAACAATTGTTGGCGGTGCCCGAGAGTATGTTCATGCGTTATCTAAACCGTTCAGCAAGAATATTGAATTAAACAGCGTTATCCAAAAGATCGAACGCAAACACGGAAAGATCATTATCCATAGAAATAACAATATCACTGAAGTGTTCGACCATGTGATTATGGCTTGCCACAGTGATGAGGCACTAAAACTTCTTAGCCAACCTAGTATTGAAGAAAAACACACTCTCAGCGCTATAAAATATCAGCACAATGAGGCAGTGTTACACACCGATTCTAGTTTAATGCCAGCTAACAGAAATGCTTGGTGTTCATGGAATTATTTTATACCCAGATGTGAAACTGATAATGCCAAAGTCACTTATTACATGAATAAACTCCAGCCTTTAAATACTAACAACGATTACTTTGTGACGTTAAACCTCACTGATCGTATTAATAAAGATCACATTATTAGGAAAATTTCATACCAACACCCTGTTTTTGATAATGCTGCCATTTCTGCCCAATCCAATAAATCACAACTAAACGGCAATCAAAATACTTGGTACTGCGGTGCGTACTGGAGAAATGGATTTCATGAAGACGGTGTTTGGAGCGCAATTACAACCATCGAGCAATTTAACAACGAGGTCGAATATGCACAGTTGCATTTACAAAGGGCTAGTTAGCCATCGTCGCTTTGAACCTCGTACACATCGATTTTCATACTCGTTATTTATGATGTATATCGATCTAGATGAATTACCTGCTTTATTTAATGAATATAAATTTTGGGACACAGAAAAAACGGCTATCGCTTCATTTAAACGTGAAGACCACTATGGAAATAAATCAATCAGCCTAAAAGCCATGATTGAAAATTTAGTACACGAAAAAACAGGAGAAACTGTCAAAGGCCCCATTAGATTACTCACACACTTTAGGTATTTTGGCCATATTTTTAATCCTATTTGTGTGTACTACTGCTTTAATGAGAAAGATGAATATTTAACGCATATTGTAGCAGAAGTAAGCAATACTCCATGGAAAGAGAAACACTGTTACGTACTCCCTGTCCACACAAATAACACTATTCCTACAACTCCAGCACATAAAAAAGAATTCCACGTATCACCATTTATGCATATGGATATGAATTATCACTGGGATATTAGTTCACCCAGCGAACATCTGAAATTAAACATAGAAAGCATTAGCAATAATGTAAAAATATTTGATGCCAATATGAGTTTAAAACGCGTAGAAATTAATAGTAAAAGCCTCAGCTCAGTGCTAATTAATTTTCCACTTATGACTTTAAAAGTTATTAGCGCAATTCATCTTGAAGCTCTCAAACTTTGGCTAAAAGGCATCACATATATACCCCACCCAAAAAATAATTAGCAAGGTTAAATTATGTCTATTATCCCCAATCACAATAACACACTACCTGCCAGCAAAAGTGCTAATTGGCTAGATCAATTTTGCATGTCCCAACTGCTAAATAAGCTGAAAAATATAGAAATCGGCTATTTACAATTGTATACCCATGGAATGGTCTACGAATATGGCAACAACAACTGCGAAAGTAATATTCATGCAGTGATTCGTGTCCATGACTTAAGTGTTTTCCGACACATTGTATTTGGCGGCGAACCAGCAGCAGGCAAGACTTACATCGATGGCTTATGGTCATCAGACAATCTCATTAATGTGTTACGTATTTTTACTATTAACCGTGAAGTTTTATTTGGCTTTAAGCATGGAATTGTTTCTTTAGCCAAAAAATTTAACCGCTTAAATAATTTTGCTTTAAGAAATACACTCAGAGGTTCTAAACGCAATATTAAAGCGCATTACGATATAGGCAATGATTTATACCAATTATTTCTTGACGATAGAATGATGTATTCATCCGCCTATTTCACAAACGAAACTCAAGATTTACCCAGCGCGTCAGAAAATAAACTAAAAATCATTTGTGAAAAACTCAACATTTGCCCTAATGACCATGTGATAGAAATCGGTACTGGCTGGGGCGGCTTTGCTATTTATGCTGCTCAGCACTATCACTGCCATGTCACTACTACTACCATTTCAGAACAACAATATTTATATACCAAACAAAAAATTGAACAACTAAAGCTACAAGATAAAATTACAGTCATTAAAGAGGATTACAGAAACCTTACTGGCTCATATGACAAGCTGGTATCAATTGAGATGATTGAATCTGTAGGTCATCAATATATAAATGAATACTTCAAAACTTGTAGCGCTCTACTTAAACCATCTGGCGCGATGCTGATTCAATCAATCACAATATCTGACTATTTGTTCAAGCAGTATGTGCAATCATCTGACTTTATTAGAAAATATATTTTTCCTGGAGGTTGCTTAACATGTATGTCTTCAATGCTTGCCTCAGCAGCCAATCATACTAATTTAACGCTCTATCACAGTGAAAGCTTTGCTGAAAGTTACGCAAAGACGTTAAAACTTTGGTATCAAAATTTTAATCAAAACAAAGCTAAAGTGATTGAGTTGGGTTACTCATCCACGTTCATTCGCTTATGGGAATATTACATGAAGTACTGTCAAGCAGGTTTTGAAAACCGGGTTATTGATGTCCACCACCTTGTATTTAAAAAACCCGACAATCGTTTCAATCACTTATCAGCTATGCAAAATGTATGAGTAAGAATATTTCATTCTTAATATTTAATTTTCTAGGCTTACAAATCACTTGGGCTGCCTGCGCCTATGGCGCAACCCATAGCTTTGCTTTATTAGGCGCAATCATAGGATGTATTTATATTATTCTGCATATGATATTCACACCTAATAGAATTGTAGATGCACTAACTTTATTAAGTTTAACTATGATTGGTGTATGTTTAGATTACCTCAACATGAAACTTGGCATCATATCGTTCCGATCAAATGAAATAGGCTTTATACCAGTTTGGCTTATTATTTTATGGGGTGTCTTTAGTTTAATGATCCCGCATAGCCTTCATTGGCTAAGTAGCAAGCCTATTTTAGCGTCTATATTAGGAGGTATTGGTGGTAGCTTTAGCTACTGGCTAGGGCACAAACTCGGCGCTATCACGTTGAGCGACCCACTATTGTTAAACGTGTTAATTTACTTTATTGAATGGGCTATTTACATACCCTTAGCATTCGTTATTCATCACTCAATAAAAAATATCATTTCAAGCCAAGCAACTTTAAAAAATAATATTAGTACGTAATACCCAAGCCACCCAAACCACAATAACCATTTGGATTTTTAGCTAGATACTGCTGATGATAATCTTCAGCATAATAAAATTCTGGAGCATGCATTATTTCTGTTGTGATTTGCCCATAACCTGCCTGCTTCAATTTTGCAGCATATTCCTGTTTAGAATCAGTTGCGATGTTTAATTGCTCTTCGTTAAACACATAAATACCAGAACGGTATTGAGTTCCCTTGTCATTGCCTTGTCGCATTCCTTGAGTAGGGTTATGCGATTCCCAAAACACTTTCAACAACGTGCTTAAATCCACTTGCTTGGAATCATAAATGACTAACACAACTTCATTATGCCCAGTTAACCCAGTACATACTTCTTCATAAGTAGCATTTGGTGTTAACCCACCCGCATAGCCCACCGCAGTAGAGTAAACACCTGGAATCTGCCAAAATTTTCTTTCTGCTCCCCAAAAACAGCCTAAACCAAACATTATCATTTCCATATTACTCGGAAATGGTGGTTTAATTGAGTTGCCATTGACATAATGGCTTGGTGACACCTGCATAACTTCCTGTCTTCCTGGCATAGCTTCTTTTTCTGTGGGCATCCTATCTTTCATATTTAACATAGAAAACATTATTAAACCGCCGAATTTTTTAGTGTAGATAACTCATTAACTGTTTTACAAGACTCGACTCACGCTGGTAAAAACCTTTTGTATGCAATGAGTCTTCAAGACGATAATATTCATAGTCTAGATGATGACATAATTCATGCACCAAGGTTCTAAGATATGTTTTAAAAGCCACTATTTGTTTTCGCTTTGCAGTTCTCATCCAAACATATAATCGTGCTCGAATGCGAGTTTCATCGATTGGTTCATATAGACCATGTAGTTCTCCCCAATCATCATATGGACGCTGCTCCAATGCATGTACTCGAACACTAGATATACGCATATTGCCGATTTTCAAAGGCTCACATATGGTATCAACTAACTGTTGGCTGCTTCGCTCTACATAAGCAACATTACCTAAAGAAAGTTGTGTTTTAAGCTCATCAAGAATACTCAAGTAATCACTCTTCTCTTCAAGCGCTATTGGACTCAAAGAGTCACTCTTATGCGCAATACGTTTTTGAGTTTGGTTAAAGCGCTGATAATAGGCAAATGACATGGTTAAATTCTAAGGTCTTTAAACACTTTTAAGGCATTTTGTGTGGTCTGATCTGCTATCTCACTGATTGGTAGATCTCTAATCTGCGCTAATGAGGCCAAACAGTCTGGCAGATACTCTGGACTATTACGCTCGCCACGATGAGCCTGCACCGTCATATCTGGAGAATCCGTCTCAAGCACCATAGAATCGATAGGCAATTCACGCGCCAATTTTCTCAATTTGCTTGATCGCTCATATGTAAGCATTCCACCAAATCCAAACTTGAAGTTATACACCATATAACGCTCAGCTTGTTGCAAACTGGCATTAAATGCATGCACTACACCACCTTTAACTGGGTATTTTTTTAAACATGCAAGCACTTCCTCATGTGCTTTTCTAACATGCAAAATGACTGGCAAATCAATGTCGCAAGCCAGCTGCAGTTGTTGCTCAAACAAAGTAAGTTGTTTTTCTATATCAAGTGATTTGTCGTAAAAATCTAAACCAATTTCACCAATCGCTATTGGACGAGATGTTTCTAGAATATCTTTCAATGCATTAATATCATCATATTGATGCTCACCAATAAACACTGGATGCAAACCTAACGCATAATAGGCATCTGGCAATGTTTCGCACATTGTAATTAATGCCTGCCAAGTCTGCTTTTTAATGGCTGGAATAATGAATGCAGCCAAACCATTGGCTCGCGCTTGAGTCACCACTTGCATACGATCTTCATCAAATACATCAAAATCAAGATGGCAGTGAGTATCAATTATTTTCATTACAGAACACGGTAGCTATTTTTTATGTGAATTAAATTATTGCCATGTATAGCATTTTATTCAATCATTACACATGATGGACAGTGAATATTCTCGCCGCTTCGCTGGCATACAGCGACTTTACGGCCAAAAAGCTTTTAGTAAAATAACAAATAGCCATGTATGCGTCATCGGTATTGGTGGTGTTGGCTCATGGGTTGCAGAGTCTCTAGCGAGGAGTGCGATTGGACAAATTACTTTAATCGATTTAGATCATATTGCCGAATCGAATATCAACCGGCAAATACATTCCCTTAATGAAACTTTAGGTCAATCGAAAATACTTGCCATGCAAGAACGCATACTATCAATCAACCCAAATTGCGAAACTAACCTAATTGATGATCACATCTCAATAGAAAATATTCCTAAAATATTTAACCAGCATTTTGATTTTATCGTTGACTGTATTGATCAGTTTCGAATTAAAGCAGAACTAATACATTATTGCCGAAGCAATAAGAGAAAGCTGATCACTATAGGGGGAGCTGGTGGCAGAGTAGATCCTATGCACATTAAAGTAGCTGATTTAGCACGCGCTGAAGGAGATGCATTACTCGCTAAAATACGCAAACAATTGCGTACTCATCATGGATTCTCTAGAAATTTACATCGTCGTTTTGATATTCCCTGTGTTTATTCGACTGAACAATTACGTTATCCAACCGACGATTCTGAAATCAGCACTGATAAGAATCAGTGCACCAATTTAAGCGGATTAAACTGTGCCAATGGCTTTGGCTCACTCACTGCAGTGACCGCAAGCTTTGGAATGATTGCAAGTGCTTACGTATTAAACTACCTATCTAAAGCAAAAGTTGACAGTTAGTCGGCATGACACCACGGCTTATAACCTTATATAAAAATAATTTTACCTCACTCGCATAAACCTTTATAATTCGTTCTAGGCGTTTATGCAAATTTAAGCGTCCCGCAAATGGTGCGGCTCTATTATGTATACCCACCCTTTG
>Ga0181580_10003270_pt1 | contig 13197 bp, 8 predicted proteins | sample 071ome_23_FD_132413 | JGI IMG/M metagenome (GOLD analysis project Ga0181580, IMG submission 132413) | Coastal salt marsh microbial communities from the Groves Creek Marsh, Skidaway Island, Georgia - 071403BT metaG (megahit assembly) | ecosystem: Environmental > Aquatic > Marine > Intertidal zone...
GCGGGAGTACAGCGTGGATGTCGGCGGAAGCCGCGGTGGTGAAACCGGTGCGAGAAGGTGCGCGCGCGCGCGTTTAACGAACGAATCAGAATCAGAATCAGAAACAATGCGTGAATCGGGAGCGTTGGTTGGATTACGCGGTCGCGAGCGCCGGTACCGCCGGTACCGCCGACGACGGGTGAGCGACCGAGTGACTGACGGTGGACGAACGGATGGCGACGCGCGCAGAAACTCGATGCGGCCGACGTCGTTGATGGTTGGATTCGACGCCCCGCACGAAGACGTACAGACTTTGCACGACGCGTGGGAATCCGCGACGAGGCGGTTTGGACGGGAAAAGTGCCTCGGGACGCGCAGCGGGCCGGGAGGAACGTACGCGTTCGGGACGTTTGGGGACTTGGGAAGGGAACGTGTGGATGTTGGAGGTGGGTTGGTGCGATTTGGGATCGCTCCGGGGGATAAGGTGGGGTTGTATTCGATAAATACGCCCGAGTGGGTGGCGCTCGAGGCTGGGATGACGAGGCAAGGCGTCGTTTCGGTGCCGCTGTACGATACGCTGGGTCCGGACGCGGTGCGGTTTATATGTAACCACGCCGAGCTTGTGGCGGTGTGTTGTTCGCAGGCGGTGCTGCCGACGATGCTTGGATGCCTGAGAGATTGCCCGACGGTCAAGTTAATCGTGGCGTACGGCGGCGGCGGCGCCGGGAGCACAAACGTCGAGGCGCTCGAAGCGGCGAGACGCGGCGGGGGAGCGTCCGTTGTACCCGGGGGTGTCAGAGTCGTCTCTTACGAGGAATTTTTGGATTCTGGGGCGAAGAATCCTGTCGCGCCGACGCCAGCGAGCCCGGATGATCTCGCGACGATTTGTTACACGTCGGGGACGACGGGAGATCCAAAGGGAGTCATGCTGACGCATAAAAATTTAATCTCCAACGCCGCCGGTTACGCCGTCGATCTCGAGCTGTCGCCGAGCGATTGCCACATCTCGTACTTGCCCTTGGCACACATTTACGAGCGGGTGACAATGTTGGTGTGCCTCTTCAACGGTGCCCACGTCGGTTTCTATCGCGGAGACGTCTTGGGACTGTTGGACGACATTGCGGCGTTGCAACCGACGATATTTTGTAGCGTGCCGAGACTTTGGAACCGAATCTACGACAAGGTCAACGCGGGTGTGCGAGAAGGATCTGCGGTGACCCAAAAGCTCTTTCAGTGGGCGTACGCGTCGAAGAAGCGCGCCTTGGAGCGCGGACAGCCGCCGAATGCCTTTTTTGAACGTCTCGTATTTTCAAAGCTTCGAGCCAAGTTGGGCGGCAGAGTTCGTTACATGTCCACAGGTAGCGCCCCAATCAGCGCCGAAGTGATGGAGTTTCTTCGCGTGTGTTTCGGTGGGACTGTTTTCGAAGGGTACGGCATGACTGAGAGCGCGTGCGTCATCTCGAAGACGGCTGAGGACGATTTTACCACGGGTCATGTGGGCGCCCCGGCGCCCTGTTGCGAGATCAAACTCGTGGATGTTCGAGAGATGAATTACACCCACAGAGATGTTCCGAATCCGCGAGGGGAGGTGTGTGTTCGAGGACCTAGCGTGTTCGTGGGCTACTACAAGTCCAAGTCTCAGACTGATGAGGTTATTGATAGAGACGGTTGGTTGCACACGGGTGACATCGGAACGTGGTTGCCGGGCGGACGGTTGAAGATTATCGATCGCAAGAAGAACATCTTCAAACTCGCCCAAGGGGAGTACGTGGCGCCAGAAAAGATTGAAAACATTTATGCCAGAAATAAATACGTCGCTCAGAGCTTTGTTTACGGCGACAGCTTGCAGAGCTACCTCGTCGCCATCGTCGTGCCGGATGAAGAAATTCTCGCGCCGTGGGCGAAAGAGAAGGGCATCGCGGGCAAGTCTGGAGGAGATTTCAAATCTTTGTGCGCCAACCCAATCGTTCGTGCTCACATTTTAAAATCAATGCTCGCCACTGGTAACGAAGCCGGGTTGAAGGGCTTTGAACAGGTGCGCGCGATTGCCCTTGCTGACGAACTCTTCACCGTCGAAAACGGGTTGATTACGCCGACTTTCAAACTGAAGAGACCGCAAGCTTTGGCGCGATTCAAAGCCGAGATCGACGAAATGTATCGAAACGCGTGACCTACGAAAAAAGTAAAAGAATGTGACGCCTTTTAGAACTTTCTATGCTGCTACTACTTACAATTCAAGAGCTATAAAATGTATGTTGTATACATATCAATCACGATTGCAACCCCTCGACACCCGCCATGGCGACAAAGCCTTGGAACCCGAGCGAATTGGAATACTCAGTCTCTAAATCTTCCACCAGACACTCTTCCAGAGGAGCTGGATCGTCAATGCCACCGCGCACGTACGACACGCGAGGCATGAAGGTTTGTCCCTCTCTGTGACGGATTTCGTGGATGGAGCGTTCGAGCTCAGAGCCACGTGGCGGCGGACACGGGAACCCAGATCCTGCCGTGTCGATCCCGTAATACACGAGCACTTCATCCAAATTTCCGTCTAAAATGTAAATCGCATCTTCGCGAAGCGCTTGTCGCTTGAGACCGATGATGACGGTGCCATTTCCTCCTTCCGTCTCGCTGTAATCCACCTTTTCGCCGTCACTCGTGCGCCTAAACTCCCTCAGACTCGGATAGACGAACCGCGCCAGATCTCCGGCCGAGAGCCGACGAACGCTCGACCACAGAGCCACTCGCTCGTCGGGGTGCGTTCCGATGGGGTGAATGATCTTCGATCGTAACAAACCGTACACTAGCTTCGCCACGACGTCGTGAGACTTTGTGCCGCTGCCAACGCGCTTGGTCCAAGTCACAAACCAATCGTAGAGCGCCTTGCGAGCCTCTGTCAAACCCTCGTCTTGGGCCATGTACATGACTTGCTGCGCAAGTAATGCTATGAGGACGTCTTCATCCGCGTTTTTGTGCACTTCTTTGGAATTTTTGGCAAACTTGACACGAGACGTGTGAATTTGTCTTCTTCGTACCCTACACTTCTGTGCGGCGCCGTTGACGGTTCGAGTTTCCACGAGCGTGCGCTCGAACGCGAGTTGAACGAGTGGAAAGTGGCAGAACTCAGAAGAAAGAGCGCCTCCGTGCGATTTTCGCGAGGTTCTCTCGACTTCAAGCACGACCTCGTGCGCGGTATCCACGACGTCAAATGTGAAGCAGAACGCATCCCTTGAGCCGCAAGAAGAGATGTGATACAGCCCTGGATAAGACGTATCGGCGCGCAAGTTGCCGTAAGCATCGCGTATTTCAATACTCGACGATGTTCGCACTCTAAGAGTGGCGTCGACACCGCGTGATGAGCCTGAAACGATGCGATGGACGTCACCGATGAGAGAAATTTGTGAAAAGTCATCCTCAGTGCCCCGTCGGCGTCGGTACAGTGCGACGTGCCCTCCACTACCCTCTGACAACGGAGCGAGCGTGCTGAGATCGTTGAATGAGCTGACCTCGTTTGCTAGCAGAAAAATATCTGTCGTCACGCCCAGAGATACGCAACGCTCTCCGGCTGAAATGTAGTGGTCGTGCGCCGGCGCGCTCAATGCGTCTGCTTCGGTGGATGCCGCCTCAAAATCAGCCGCGGTCGGTCGAACCTTGCTCGTAGTGGTGTCGTAATGGCAGTAATTCTTGTTCGTACTCTCTACGTCGCACGAACCAACCCCTCGGTTCGGGCATTGCCTCAAAAATGTTAAAATTCGGGCACCCGAGACAACGCCTTCGTCCACGGCCTCCTCCACGACGTCCAAAACTTGGTCAAACACAGCCCCGAAGACTGAGCTTGAATCGTCCGAAGATTTCTCAAAAACATTCTCATCAGAACGACTGATGCTTTTTTCGAACACATCCACCGCTTTGTCGCGCGCTGCTCGCGTTCCGACGTTGTAAAAAATATCCTTGTCTTCGTCGACAATTTGTCGAATAAATCTATCCCCAAGATGTCGAACCGTCAAACTGTCCGATAAATCGTTGAAATCCACCGCGTGAAGGAGATCGCCTTGAAACAAGAACAGCGAAAACTTCCCATCCGGTTCGGCGTCCCCGAAAGCCTCCACCGCCCCCTCCAGCGCGAGCTTGACAAGCTCGTACCACTCCTGCTCGCCGTCTTGGCTTTCGTCGCCGAGCTCGACGACCGCCACGAGACCGCGCGCCGACGACGTCGACGGCTCACCGCTTCCCAACGGTTCCACCGCAATATCAAAATCGTACGTCTCGCTCCGTATCTCCGGAAGCTCTTGAAGCTTGGCTACGCTTCGCAAATCGTACCGCTTCCACGACGCGCACGCGTCTCTCCAATACGTGTACACCCCGCACGCGCAACATGCGAACCCATCCACGTTGATCTTACAAAACGCCGACACGTACCCGAAGCACTGCGCACACCTCGCAATGTACTTTTCCCCCGGCTTCTTAAACTCTATCCGCGAAACCGTCCTTCGTCGTCCCGGTCCGGTTCCATCCCCGGCGAGCGGCCGCGCGACCAATCCGAGCGGAAACGCCGCCGTAGCCACCGCGCTCTTTTTCCTCCTAGACGCCGAAGTCGACGGCAGCGCCGTCGTGGACCACCGCACGATGTGATCCGTCTCTTCTTCGCCTCCTCCTCCCGCATCGTCGCCGTCGTTCGCCGCAGTCATCCACTCTCTGGCTCTGGTTGAAACGGATGAGTGCGCGCGAACCTTACCGTCGTCCTGCGCGCGCGATCCTTCCGCCCTCCTCGCGCGCGACGCAATGACGAGTACGAACGCACGCGCGCCCACGCGGAACGATCGCAGTGAGTCGGAGCGTTCAACGCGCGACCGTCTAAGGAATACAAGCGCCGTCGTTCGAGCGATGGATGCAAGTGGGTTGCATCTGGTTGACGCGGGAATCGCGAATGTATGGGTATTTAGTATAGCAATAGGAAAGGAAAGAGGCAAGCTGCAGCTGTTGGTTGAAGAGTTGAAATCTTTTCTCGCTCGGTTGGTGGTGTTAAATGAACACCAAAAATGTTTAAAGACATCGCTGTGCGGAGCGCCCGGCGCGGTCTGTGATTTTTTTAATCATTTTTTGGTTTGAGGCATCGACCCGGTGAAGCGGGACGAGCAAAGTGTGTGTGTATCTATGTCCGCCGGAGGCGGTTGTTCGAATCTGCGATCGCTTCAAAAGAGAGCGAAGATTTACGCAGAGGTGAACTTGGTGACAGCCTTGGTGCCTTCGGAGACGGCGTGCTTGGCGAGTTCACCCGGCAAGATGAGACGGACCGCGGTTTGGATTTCGCGGGACGTGACCGTCGGCTTCTTGTTGTATCGGGCGAGGCGCGCGGCTTCGGTGGCGATCTTTTCAAAAATGTCGTTGATGAACGAGTTCATGATGGACATCGCCTTGGAGGAGATACCGGTGTCCGGGTGGACTTGCTTGAGCACCTTGTAGATGTAGATCTTGTAGGTTTCCGTCTTGGACTTGCGGCCACCCTTCTTGGCGCCGGACGGCTTCTTTTGCGCGGGCTTCTTTCCTGCCATTGTTGATCGAGTTACTTGAGCGTGTCAAATTGTGACGACGCGGACGCGCCAGGGCGCCCGTTTGGGTGGAATCTGCCTCAGTCGAATCGGGGTTTTTCAATTCTGTTTACCCATATGATTTCGACTTTTAACAATAAAATTCATCCATACGAGTATTTGATTGGCTACAGTGATATCGACCCTATACAGACCCTTGATTCATGACTCCCAAATAAATATTTTTAACAACATTTCTGCATTTTGATTGGTTTACGGAAGGGATCGAAGTGCAATCGACGAGTCATGACTCGTCGATCGGTGAAATTTTCGAGGGGAAATGTGGCGACCCGCGCGTACTCGCGGCGATTCGCATCCGACCGCTCGTCATTACTCGACGCGCGTCCGAACGCCCGACGACACCACAGAACAACAACAAACAGTAAATACAATGTCCGGAAGAGGAAAGGGAAAGACTGGCAAGAAGGCGATGAGCCGATCCGCCAAGGCGGGACTTCAGTTCCCGGTCGGTCGTGTTGCTCGCTACTTGAAGGCGGGCAAGTACGCCACGCGCGTCGGCGCCGGTGCTCCGGTGTACCTCGCCGCCGTGCTCGAATACTTGGCTGCCGAAGTCCTTGAACTCGCTGGCAACGCCTCCCGCGACAACAAGAAGTCCAGAATTGTGCCGCGTCACATTCAGCTCGCCATCCGCAACGACGAAGAGTTGTCCAAGCTTTTGGGCACCGTCACCATCGCGGCGGGCGGTGTTCTCCCGAACATCCACTCGGTGCTCTTGCCGAAGAAGTCCAAGAAGTAAATCTTCTCCCCTCTTGAGCTCGTCGGTGTTCAGCGCGTTTTTCAACGCGACTGGAGACGGACGGATGCACCACTAGTCGTTTAGCCTTGCCACCTTAGCACTTTTGATAAAAACAAGAAATACCAACAAACGAACCGTCATCCAGCTAGCGAGTCGTGACTCGCCAAAGTGCACGGGACTCGGTGGATTCCGATGTGCGCTGGCCACGGGCGTCACACGAAGACGGCATGTCGACGGCGAACGACGCGCTTCGCGCGCGCATCGGCGCCGTTCGAGCGATGGCGCCGAAGATTCAACTCATCGCCAACGCGGCAGCGGCGCCGAGGATGGCGGACGTCGCCCTGGCGGTGGGCGCGAGACCGATCATGGGGTGCACGACGGTTGAGGAAACAGTCGAAGTGCGAGGGAAAACCGACGGGTGCGTGCTGAACTTCGGCACGCCGACGACCGAGGCGATCGCCGAGGCGGTGGAGGTGGATGAAATAAACCTGGGTGCGGGGAACGGAGGGCGGGTTGAGAGGGTTTTGGTGATGGATCCGGTGGGGTGCGGGTTGGAGTCTCGCGGCCGCCGGGCGAGGAAGTGGATTGAAGGGTTGCGAGCCCGTGCGCGAGTGGGCGGGGTGGATGGGGTGGACGCAGGACGGGGGAGAGTGTTCGGATACGTCATCAAGGGGAATCCGTCGGAGATTGAAGCGCTATTGAGGCTGACGGTGGACTCGTCGGAGATGAAGACGAAGACAACGACAACGACGACGCGAGTGTCCGTCGGAGCCAGCGTGAGTTGTACGGCGGAGTCTTCAGTGGTGGATGGACACGGTGTGGGAACGGGGGAGAAGAAAGCGGGGCACATTTTCGATGCACTTCAAAGACTCTGCGAGGTGACGGGGTGCTTGGCCGTGGTGATGACGGGGAAGACGGATTACGTATACACTTTTCGCGGGGAGCGGTGGTCATCGGATGAGAATAGTTGCGAGGCTCTCGAGAAATGGACGGGCGCTGGGTGTGCGCTGGGCGTCGTGGTGGCTGCGTTCATCGCTGCAAACGGTGACGATTTATTTTCAGCTTTACAAGCTGCGTGCCAGTGGTATCGTCGCGTCGCGAGACGATGCGCCGACGAGTTTCCTGAGCTCGGTCCATTTAGTTTTCAGGCGCGCTTCTTCGATGAGTTGTACCGCGAAAGCTGCGCGTACGGTAGTCAAGTGTAGATGAATATCTGTGATAGACGTTAATAGTAGTATTACAAATTCGTTTGTGAACAATATTAATTGAATATGTGCGTCCCTACTCCGTCCTCAATCCCTTTGTGCCGTTGGCTGTCCGAATTCCAAGTCTAGACAGACCCGGCATTGGTGACTTGTTCTTCTTTACCATCCGGTCCTAGGGGCTTGTAATCTTCCCATCGGAAGAGATACATGGCTGATACTTCGACCGCGAGCACAAAGGAGAAGAACAAGCTGGTGAAGGCCCACGTGGAAATATTGCCGACGTACTTGGTTTCGCTTTCCGGCTTGTACCAGAAGGGGCATGCGGCAAGGAGTGTGAGCAACATCCCGAGCCACGGAAGCGGGTTTGACAGCATTTTGTCAACCTTTTTGCCGATGAAGAGCGGTCTCACGGCTGGCTGCTCACCGTCGTCACTGCCAGTGGCGTGGATGGGATCGGGTTCCCCGCGCCGAAGGATAAACTTTTCGACGCAAGTGATGATGAGAACGACTCCCAAGTTTATCAGGAACGCGAATACTGCGGTGTTCCAGCCGGAAGAGTGCTCATCGAGACCGAGGTTGCGCTTGACGTTGAAGTCGGTGTCGAGAACCATTGCAAGTCCGGCCACGACACCGGCAATGAGACCGCCGAGAACAGCTTCGCCAGACAACCAATGGAGGTGAAGACCACCCCAAACCGCGGGAATCGCGTGAATGGGAGTGACGGTTTGAATGGAGAACAGACCGGTGATGTCTGGTTTGCCCTCTCGCACGTTCACGATGGACAGTCCAAGCCCAATCGCGAGGGCAACCATGGAAGACACCAAGCCGACGAGCTTGAGAGACTTGCCATCCATCGGCGCCTTTGGTCCAAACACCTTGCGAGCGTACGGATTGTAAATGTCACGCACGAACATGGTGGAGAACGCCAGCAATCCAGAGTCCGCGGTAGAGATCATCGCAGCGAACGCGGCGAGGACGAGGAGAGAAGCAGCAAAGTCACCGAACGCGGAAGCATTCTTCAACTCGAGAGCGAGTTGTCCAAAGACGCTTTGCTGAACGGCAGGACTCGGTGGGTTGTTTCTCAGGGCGTAAACCGCAGTCCACCCGGCAATCATCGTAGAGAGTTGCACCCAGAAGAAAGTAAAGTTCATTCCTGCCAAGCCACGCTGAAGCATTTTGCGGTCCTTCGCGACGAAGAGACGCATGGCAAGGTGCGGAAACATCGTCGCGGCGGCAGCCACTCGAAGAGTGAATGACGTGTACGAGATGATTGACCAGGATCCAGAACGCGCCGGTAAAGTAACAAACTTGTTGTTCTCCAGGAAATACTCTTTCGCCTTTGCGAGGCCGCCGAACTCAACACCGGATGCGATGAAGAAGATGAGAGATCCGATGATGAGCATGACTCCTTGGATGACGTCCGTGTACGCGACGGCGCGCAATCCTCCGATCGCCTCCACCATGAACATGATGAGTGCAAAGATTAGAATTCCAGTGGTTTCCGTGACGGCACCAGAGGTGAATGCTTCGACAATCTTACCCATGGAAACAAACTGTGTGATTTGATACGTAAAGATTGGGAGTAACAGGCAAAACCAAGTGATGACTCTCAGCGCGTGCGCGGTGTATTGGCACCTCGAGTTCGGAGCGCTGAAGCGATCGTACACAAACTCACTCAAGGTTAAATATCCGCGAGATTTCCCCAAGGCGTTGAGACGCGGCGCGAGAATGAGAAAGCACATGTACACGCCGACGCCGGCCGGAATCCACCTCGTCGCAAACCATCCCTTCAGCCACGCCTCCCACGCGATCCCTTCGACGGAATACGCAGAGAAAAGAGATGCAGACAAGGTGAAGAACAACGCGATACCGCTGAGGCCCTTACCCCCGCCAAAGTGGTTACGCATCGCGTCACCAGAGTCGTTACCTGCCGCGGAGTTTTGCTTCCACGCCCACCCCGCAGCGCCCGCCGAAGACACCCCGTACACGACAATCAAGGCGTAAAGCCATCCGTAATTATCGCTCGCCATGACTTATATCGCAGTTTCAATCAAAAAGAGCGTCCGCTCTGGGTGTTCAACTCCCCTTCCCAACGGAAAGGTTTTCAACTGTTTCGAGGTTTTCCACGAGGAACCCCTGTTGTTTCGTAAAAGACGGCGTTGGTTTCCGTCCCTCGTCGCTGTGTCGCGCGTCCTTACGCAGGTATTCCTCCTGTTCAAGTTCAAACGATTTGATTCTCAGGCTTTTCGACGGTTTCCGTGTCGGTCTACTTCGTCAGCCACTCGTCGCGCGTCGCGTTGTGTCTTCCACTCTCAGTGCGACGTGACGTACGTGCACGTTTTCTGAGTCGAATTTGATCGATATTTTTGTCGATCAATGTGAGCGCTCGAAAGGTGGATACCATCGATCAGGCTTCAACCTTTGATCGTGATGAAAATGTGGGTTCAACCGAACCTGAAGAGTGAAATGTTTGATCGATTTTTTTGGGGATGGAAATAAGTAGAAGCGTAATAATCGACGTCTAAATAGTCCGTACATATTATCGATCGATGACATTGATCGATAGTTTCTCCGTTGACGATTTCAGTTTCGTGAAGCTGGAAAAAAGTCGTTGTTTCGTGACGAAGACGAAACGCCCCGCACATCCTCGCCCGGGTCAGGTCTTCGCGTTGCGCTCGCCGTGTAAAGGTTTGTTAGCGGCGTTTCGCGTCTTTTTCCGTCTCGTTTTCACCGCGCGTCTTGTCGCAGCCTCCGAGGGTGTCTCAAGAGCGATGGACGTCATCGGCCCTGAATCGTCCTTTGCGCTCGTTTGGCGCCGATGCCAGCACTCGCTTCGTGTGCCCGTCTACAGACGCGTAGAGTATCGTTATTCCGACGCGATCGAAGCAGTTTCAGGGTGGACGAACCTAAGACGCTCGTCAGGAAGCGTTCTGAAATTCGCTCAGGATTGCCTTTTCGGGGCCCGACGCGACGTCGTCGTCGAGTGCGATCCGTGGCGCCGATCGAAGCGCTCAGGCGATCAGAAACGGGTTTCAGACGTAAAACATCATTGATTGTCGCGATACCACCCCAGTTTACTCACTGACTCGATTCTTTCGTCAATCCCAGGGTTCTCACGCGTTTCGTCCGCGATGTCGACTCGAACGTCCGCCGTCGCTTTATTTGAACACTCCGTCGTCCGGAATTACTTTGCGGACATGTGTGCGGAGGGATCATTCGTGCATCAGATGGCTACAGGAACGCTCGCGCGGGAAAAGTACCTCAAATACCTCGCCACGGATGCCGCTTTTCTGTTTGCGTTCAACCGCGCGTACGCCATGGCGCTCGTCAAGGCGGCGGACGTCAAGCAACAAGCGGTTTTCCACGCACTCATCGGCGGTGTTTTGGATGAGTTAAAGCTACACGAGGGTGCTTGTGCCAAGTGGGGCGTCGATCCGTCCGAGGTTGACATTCATCCCGCCGCGACGGCGTACATTGACTTTCTGGAAAGATTGCACCCTGCTACGCTTGACGAACTGGTCGCTGGAATGGTGCCGTGTATGCGATTGTACGCGGCTCTTGGGCGCAAGTTTGTAGGTGAATCGCTCGTGTCTCCGGATTCCCCCTACGCAGAATGGTTCGAAGCGTACGGAGGAGATGAAATGGAAGGTCTCGCGGCGCAACTCGAGACGTTGCTCCCGGAAGTAGTCACGGATGCGGTGGAGGAAAACTACGTCGAAGCGATGCGACTCGAACGAGAGTTCTTCGCGGCGCACGCTTAAGGTATCACTAGAGCATAGTAAAGTAGAATGTATTCATAGCGCTATTACAACACACAGTGTTAAAAAATTAAAGAATTATACTTTCAGTGGCGCGGGAGAAGCTGTCGCACGACGTCTGCGACGCCGCCGACGGGGGCGTTGGCGACGCACGAGATGACGGCAATCCCATCGGCCGCGGTCTCGTCTCTCACAGACTGGGCGGTATCCACACCAATTCCACCGATGGCTACAATAGGCAGATCTAATTCTTTACACGGCCCTCTCGAGACGGTGGCGACTCCGGGGACGCCGATGACTTTGGCGTCGCCCTTTGAGTTTGTGCCAAAGCACGCCCCACAGCCAATGTAATCTGCCCCGTCGGCTTTCGCCGCCATCGCGAGCTCTGGAGTTCGGCAGCTCACCCCGATCCACTTGTTCGGACCTAATATTTGACGCGCTTCAGCACATGTCATGTCTGACTGACCGAGATGAACCCCATCGGCATCGCAAGCGATGGCGACGTCGCATCGATCGTTGACGATGAACGGAACAGAGTATCTATCGCACACCGCCTTCATCGCCTTGGCTCGCTCAACCAACACCCGAGTCGAAGGATCCTTATCGCGCATCTGAACGATCGTCACGCCAGCCTTGAGTGCCTCTTCCAGCTTGTCCAGGGTCAACGCCTCAGAGCTTACGAGATAGAGCTTCAAGTACTCGCGATTGAATATCCTTCCAGTCGATGCGCACGCAGAGAAAAAAGGCGAATGATTCAGCGGCCCGTGTCCCGATCCGTACCCGGGATTCGTTCTGATGGCTTCTGAAATGTACTTTTTAGCGCGATGCACCGCCGTCGGGACATCGAATCCTTGCGCCAGCGACGCCGCGATCGAGCTCGCAAACGTACACCCCGTTCCGTGGGTGTTTGCCGTCGCAATCCGTTCGCTCGCGTACGTCCGCATTTCACCCGACGCCGCGTGATACAGGTAATCCACCGACCGCTCCTCATCGTCCCGCACGTGTCCACCCTTCAACAGCACCCACTCACACCCCAACTTCCCGAGCTCCCTCGCTCGAGCGTCCATGTTCCCGGCTTGAAACTCTTCCTCGCCCAACCCCAACAGCGCCGCCGCCTCTGGCACGTTGGGCGTGATCACCCTCGCCTTCGGTACCAGCTCCGTCCGAAGCGCCCCGAGCGCTTCCGCTTCCAACAAACTCGCTCCACCCTTCGCGCTCATCACCGTATCCACCACCACGTTCTTCAACCCGTGTTTTTCGATAGCCGACGCCACCCGTCGAACCGTCTCCGCGTTGGCCAACATCCCCGTCTTCACCGCGTCCGGCGCTATATCCGTCACCACGACTTCAATCTGCCGCTCCACGAAATCCAACGGCGCCGCGTGTATCCCGTGCACCCCCGTCGTGTTCTGCGCCGTCAGCGCCGTCACCGCCGTGGTCGCAAACCCACCCATGGATTGGACGCTCTTAATGTCCGCCTGGATCCCCGCGCCCCCGCCCGAGTCCGACCCGGCGATGACGAGCACTTTCCCGCGCACCATGACGACGACGACGGAATCGACGACGACGACGACGGGTCACGACTCGACGTTCGTTTCGTTTCGTCCCCCCCCGCGTTCGAGCGTCACGTTTTTGAAGTTCGGGTAACAGGCGCGGCGCATCGTCATCATCTTCATCGCATCGTCATCGCATCGTCATCGCGACGACGACGACGGTCTCTTTCGACGCCCGCGCGCGCGCTCCGCCCGTCGTCGATTCCGTCGTCGTCGATTCCGTCGTCGCCCACCCGCCCTGGCGATGCGACGCGCCCGCCCGCCCCTCGCCTCGGGTCTCGGACCCGTCGCTTCGCGCTTACACCCGAAACGAAACGACCCGAGCCGAAACGAAAGAGAAACGAAAGAGAAAGA
>Ga0181580_10003271_pt1 | contig 13191 bp, 8 predicted proteins | sample 071ome_23_FD_132413 | JGI IMG/M metagenome (GOLD analysis project Ga0181580, IMG submission 132413) | Coastal salt marsh microbial communities from the Groves Creek Marsh, Skidaway Island, Georgia - 071403BT metaG (megahit assembly) | ecosystem: Environmental > Aquatic > Marine > Intertidal zone...
CGCTGGCCGGCGGCAGTGCTAGAAACAGATTGGCTTATGTTACCGGATCTGGAGACCCTTCACTGGCAGAGATACAAGTTGCCGGTGCGTCATTATCTGGTTCAATTTTGCCTCCCTTGCCCTTTAGATTTAAAGCTACTAGAGGAGCTGCTAATAAATCATCTTCACCTGTATTTACCGGTGAGCCTGGTGCTTTAGAGCTGGCAGATAATAGATACTATTGGGGTGTAAAGACTGAAACACTTCCACTAACTGGTACTGTATCTGATGCAATTTTACAACCGAATCAATCATCAAATAAAAACCCACTAGTATCTAGCTACGCAAAGTTTTTAGGTATTCAGAAACTAGACATGCTTGTTACAGGTTCAGGAGCAGATCTATTTAATAATAATAAGTTTTCGCTTTCAAAAGTTGCATTTTTCAATAAAATAGAAACAACATCAACAATTGATAGTTCTATCGCTAGCGAAATAACCGGTACAGCAGATGAGCATTTTAAAGAAGTGGCTTATTTAAGAAACGGAACACTAGAAACTAAAAACTATACAATCTTAGATGATGAAGGATCAAGACAAAGAATTACATTTGCAACACTAGCAGCAGCGACTAATGAAAAGTATTTTAATAGATTTACTAGCTATGCAAAATTTACAAATATTATGCATGGAGGCTGGGACGGTTTAAACATACTAGATAAAGATAACAGACTAATGAACGATAGAGCATCGTCAGTTGATGAAGGTGGAAAAGCTAATTTATCAAACGGAACCTTTACGCATCAAAACTTACATGTTGATGCTTCACAAGGAACAGGAAAGACAAACAATATTATCAATTCGTACAGGACAGCTGCTAGAATTATGACAGATCCTTTTGCAACTAGCGTTAATATTGTTGCTGTACCTGGAATTAGAGATGCTTTTGTAACAGACTACGTTGCAGATCAAACTGCTGAGTATAACAAAGCTATTTTTATTATGGATATTCCTACTTACACTGATCCGGATACAAATGGTGCATCAACAAGAATATTTGGTAGTTCTCAAAGACCTAGCGTTCAAGAAACAGTTGATGCTTTTTCCGGAAGAAGAATTGACAATAATTATGCAGCAGCTTATTTTCCAGATGTTATTTTTGATGATGACAGATTAGGAATGCACGTCAATATGCCTGCATCAATTGCTGCAATTAAGGCTTTAGGGTATAATGATTCAGTTGCATATCCTTGGTTTGCACCTGCAGGATTTAACAGAGGAGCTTTAAATAACGTTGTTAACTCAAGTGTAAGATTAAATTCGGAAGATAGAAACATTCTTTATGAAGAAAGAATCAATCCTATTGCTAATTTTCCAAACGGTGGATTTGTTATATTTGGACAAAAAACTTTACAGCAGGATCAATCAGCCTTAGATAGAGTTAATGTTAGGAGAATGCTACTAGAAGTTAAAAGACTAGTCGCAAATATTGCTAATAAGCTTATTTTTGAACAAAACACGCCCCAGACACGAGCAAGGTTTGTTGCTGAAGTGACACCTAAGTTAGCAACAATACAAGCACAGCAAGGTATTGATAGATTTGAAGTAATAATGGATAGTTCCAACAATACACAATCAGATGTTGAGCAAAACAGATTAAACGGTAAAATTGTGTTGGTTCCGACACGTGCCATTGAATTTATTGCAATAGATTTCATTATTACAAATTCAGGCGTAAGTTTCGAATAATTAAGATAAACGGAGAAAATTTATGGGAGAAACAACTTTTAAATCACCTGGTATAAAGTCAAGAGAAATTGATTTGACACAACCAACGAGATCTGCACCTGTTGGAGTACCAGCTGGTATTATTGGCACTTCTTTGATGGGCCCAGCTTTTGTTCCGATTACTTTTGCAAATTATAGCGATTTTACGTCTGTTTTTGGAAAGTCTGACGGTGAAAAATTCGGACCTATCGCTGTCAATCAATGGTTGTCTAGTGCAGAGTCTGTTACTTACTTAAGAGTATTAGGTGCTGGGAATGGTCAGCAAAGAAATACAACTACCGGTCAAGTTACAAATGCAGGATTTACCGCTGGTGAAAGATTAACTCAAGCCAACGGTAATATCGGACATAATCCATATGCTGCAATTGGTGGGGCAGAAGGAAGAGTTTACTTTCTTGGTTGCTTTATGTCTGAGTCAAACGGGTCAACAATTTTTTCTGATGCCGGTATACAAATAGATAACAAAGCTAAACCTATCTTAAGAGGTGTGCTTCTTGCGCCAAGTGGCGTTATTCTTCACTTAAGTGCAAGTGGAAATCCATCATCAGCAGCACCTACAAAAGGAAATATTTCTACAGACAGCACTCAGGGTGGAATTACAGGATCTTTAGATTTGTCAACACAAGAGTTTGTTCTTCTAATGAACGGATATAATAACTCAGATACTAGTAAGTTAACACACGTAACTGCTTCTTTTGATATGCGTAGTCCAAATTATTTTGGGAATGGTCAGGTATTAAATACAGATCCTCTTAAAATTGAAGAAGCAGGACATTTACTATATGCGCAGTATGATATTCATCCTACTTATGCAGAAGTAACAGGTAGCGGTATCATCACAGCCGGATCTTACTCTCCAGGTAGTAATAATACAAAAGAAAATATAGCATTATTGCTCACTTCTTCAGTTGAAAGAGGCTCAACCGCTGCAAACAAACCTGTCTATGAAGATTTTTCTGATAGATACTCACATGCGAAAACACCTTTTGTAATTTCACAAAACTTTGGTGCGTCTCCTAAAAATTTATTTAAAATTCATTTATTGTCTGATGGCGAAGGCCCTGCCACACAATACAAGTTTTCAATTTTAAACATCAGAAAATCATCATCTACAGTTAATCAATACGGTACTTTTGATTTAGAAATAAGAAACTTTTATGATACTGACTCTAAACCTATCGTGCTTGAAAGATGGTCTGGGCTAAGTTTAGATCCTACGTCTGACAGATATATTGCAAGAGTAATTGGCGATCAGCATATCTATTATAATTTTGATGTTGCAGCATCCAGTCAAAAATTAGTAGTTGAAGGAAGTCACCCAGTTAATTCAAGATATATTAGGGTTGAAGTGGCCGACGAAGTAAAAGAAGGAAGCATTGATGCAACTGCACTTCCGCTAGGATTTAGAGGGCCTGATCATTTGTTAACAAGTGGTTCTTTATTAGTAAATCAGCCAGACAGTATTTTTGCAGTTAGCACAGCAACACAAGGATTAGTCCAACCGGCCGTGCCTTATAGAGAAAATATTGCTATTGGTCAAGGTATTCAAAAAAGATCAGATGCACGCTTTTACTGGGGATTACAAACAAACCAAAAAGAATCCTTAGCAGAACCTAATGCTGATACTTACAGAAATATTTCTCTATTAAGTTTTGCAAAGCACTTTCCTAATCATCGATTAGACTATCCTAACTTTTCAGAAGGAAACAACCCAGGAGTAGCTGATGTTGCAGGAACAGTTAGAGACTGTGATAGATTTAACAACAATAAGTTTACTTTAGAAAACATTCTTATTAGAACCGGTTCAGATGGTTTGGCAGATCCGGATCAATGGTTGAGTGCATCTTATGTAAGAAATGGTAATATTGCTATTTCAGATGCAAACAAGACTCGTGGTTTTGATGTTGATGACTTAGGAAAAACTGCAAATATTAAGTTTGCAAAATTTACTATGTTTGCTCAAGGCGGATTTGATGGTTTAAATATATTTAATTCTGACAAAGCTAATTTGACAAATGAAGCTGCAAAAAGAGAAATGGATGATCCAACTGCTGCGGGTGTGAGTGATAGTACAGTAACAGCCTACAGAAAAGCAATTGATATTATGGCGTCAAAGGACGATGTAGATATTCAACTTCTTGCAACGCCAGGTTTAAGACATGCATCAGTTACAGACTATGCAATTCAAAAAGTTGAAAATAGATTTGACGCAATGTATATTATGGACATTGAAGAAAGAGATCAGTTTAATACTGTTATAACTTCTTCTGTGCAAAAACCACACGTTGCAAATACTGTTACTGCTTTTAAAAATAGAGCACTAGATACATCTTTTGCTGCTAGCTATTTTCCGAATGTAACAGTTACAGATCCGGATAGACAAACGCTTGTAGCAGTTCCTCCATCAGTTGCAGTTTTAGGTGCATTTGCTCTTAACGATAGACTAGGTCATCCTTGGACAGCACCTGCAGGTTTTACAAGAGGTGCATTGTCAACTGTTGAAATTCCTAACGTGAAATTAAATAGAGATAACTTAGATAACTTATATGAAGCAAATATTAATCCTATTGCAGAGTATCCAGGTCAAGGAATAGTTGTTTGGGGTCAAAAAACATTACAGTTAGAGAATACAGCGTTAGATAGAATTAACGTTAGAAGGCTTCTTGTTGATGTAAGAAGAAAAGTCAGAAATGTCGCAAATACCTTGTTATTTGAACCTAATAGAGAAGAGACATTAGAGAGATTTGCAGCACTAGTAAATCCGATTCTTCAGTCCGTACAAAATCAATCAGGTGTTGATAGATACAAAGTTGTTATTGATTCATCGACAACAACACAGGCAGATATTGAGAACAATACTCTTCGAGGGAAAATTTACTTACAACCGACTAGATCAGTTGAATTTGTTGCTTTGGACTATGAAATCACAAATGCAGGTTCAAATATTTAATTACTAGATATATAATAATATTAAAGGAGATTTAAAATGGCAGAAACACTTTCAGTCACGGATATGTTACCAAATAAGTTTGAACCTAAAAGAGGTTATCGATGGGTTCTTGCAATAGAAGGAATTGACTCATTTTTAGTGCAGTCAACAGCTCGCCCTACAGCTACAATCGGCTCACAAGAGATTAAGTTTATCAATAGTTATCGAAAAATATCAAACGGTAAAGTTACTTGGGGTACCATTAGTGTTGATTTACATGATCCGATTGCACCGTCTGGGGCACAACAAGTTATGGAATGGGTTAGAACTCACATGGAAAACGTGTCTGGTCGTGCAGGATACGCCGACTTCTATAAAAGAGATCTTCAGTTAAAAATGCTTGACCCTATTGGCACAGTTGTGGAACTTTGGGATATTAAAGGCGCATTTATTACAAATGCAACTTTTGGTAGTCTGAGCTATAGTGGCGATGAAATTATGAAAATAACTTTGACATTAGAAGTTGATAATTGTATTTTGCAATTCTAAACAAATTTAATTATAATTTTTACTTAATGGTGAGCTTCTGTATAGTTTTATATAGAAGCTTTTATTTTATAGGGAGATTTAGATGAGTGAATACGCTAGTAAAGTTAACGTAATGAAAGAAGAATTTGGGTGGGACATACCATATGAGTCAGTTCCTTTACCTTCCAGAGGCGTCTTGTATAACCCAGACAGTACACTCTATAATGCAGAAACACTGCAAATTAAGGCGATGACAGCGCAAGAAGAAGATATTTTAACTAGTCCCGCATTTATTAAAGAAGGATCCACTATTGACAATCTAATTAAATCTTGTCTAGTCGATAAAACTATCGATCCTCTAGATCTTACAATAGGCGATAGAAATGCCTTGATGATATCAATAAGAATTACTGGGTATGGGAGTGACTATAACATGACACACTCTTGTCAATATTGCAATAGGCAAAATAAAATTGTGGCCCAACTGTCTGAATTAGGGATAAAAAGAATGACAGCAGCTCCTATTGAACAGGGTAAAAACTTGTTTTCATTTGTACTGCCTGTCACTAAAAAAACTGTACAATATAAGTTGCAAACATGTAGAGATGAAAAAGAAGCAGAAATAACAAATAAAAGAATGAAAGCACTAGGAGTTAATGTAGATAATACTGTAACTAGCTATTTGCAAAATACAATTGTTTCTGTTGACGGTATTACAGACAAAAACAAGCTTACACACTTTATTAAAAATATGCCAGCTAGAGATTCTAGAGTATTAAGACTACATATGCAAGAAAACGAGCCTGGAATTGACATGTCTTGGGAATACCAATGTGACGGATGCAAGACAAATAACGACATTAAACTTCCGATCACCACTGAATTTTTTTGGCCCAGCACATAGCTGGCGCGAAAATATTTTAGAAGAATTTTTTCTGCTCCAGATGCACCTCAAAATGACATATTCAGAGGTCAAAAAAATGCCAGTTAGACATAGACACTGGTTTATAAACAGATTAGTGCGTCATTTTGAAGAGCGTGAGGAGTTAAGACAAAATGCCTCGTCATCTAATAATAATCCTTCAGAAAGCTTAAACAACTTATCTATTTTTGAAAATCAAGTTAAAAGTAAGCTAGAGTGATAAATAATTACTTTAAAGCAGTAAGGAGAATATTATGGCACCAGCAAATCCCCCGGATCCGGATGCAAAACTAAATGAAATAACCGTAGAGCAATTTCAGGCAGCAATTGCAGCCGGTGTTGCAGGCGGGATGGGAGCTACCGGCGAGCAAAAGAAAAAGACGCCTATCGAAGAAGGAGGAGGAAGTTCAGTAAAAATATCAACAAAAGAAGCTGAAGGTGCTGTCTCGAAGATTTTTAGTTTCGCCGGTCGATCAATCGAGGGTATGTCATCAATGGGAATGACAGCTTTATCTGAACTCTATGCACAAATGGATGACTTGGGAAAAAGATCGCGTGCAATGGAAGAAGAGTTAGGATATTTTTATCAAGCGAGAAAAGAGTTTGGAAATATTTCCATTGATGCTGTCAAAAACGGAGAAAAGATAAAAGGTGTTGCCGGCGATTATATTAGGACCTTTGAGGCAATTTATAAGTCAGCTACAGACTCAATTACAGAGACAAACTTAGAGTTTACTGACGGTTATGATAAAGCACTCGATCCGATGTATAACTATTTTGAGAGCGCTGAAGAAGCAGCAGGACTATACGCATCAATAATGTCAGAGATCGGTAGTGAGACACCTAAAATTTTAAAAGAGTTAAATGAAGAAGAGTCTAAAAGACTGACTTTCTTTTCTAAGACGTTGGACATTGCAGAGCGTGATGTGTCAGCAATAATTAGACGTCAATATGCTTTTACGGGAGAAGCATCAGATGAGATCCTAGGACAAATCGGTACTGTTTCTAAGTCACTTTCTGATACAACCGGTATGAATGCCCAACAACTTAAGCGAGGTATCGTAGAAGTTATGTCAGACGTTGATAAATTTGGCAATATCGGAGTCGACGCAGCCGGTCGTATTTCAGCTGCATTAACGCAACTAGGCGTAGACTTCCAATCATTTCAAAGGTTAACCGATCAATTTATGAATTTTGATAGTGCGGCAAATAAAATGGGTGAATTATCTGCACTTTTTGGAATTCAATTAGACGCAATGGAAATGACTTATCTTGCCAACGAAGATCAAGAAGAGTTTTTGTTTAGAATGCGTGAAGAGATTATGGACACGGGTATTGATGTTGAAAACATGTCTAATGCTCGTGCCCGAGCGCTAGCCGGTCAGTTAAACATGTCAGTAACAGAAATGAAAACTTTTCTTCGGGAAGGAGAATTAGCTGTAGGGCAAATGGAAATGGAAGGTGCAACAACTGCTGCAGACAGCATGGATGCCTTAACAGTTGCAGGTAGAGACTTTGGAAATGAATTTGAAAGAAGTGCACAGACTGCCGAGGAAGCGCTTAAAGAAAAGCTAAAAAGGTCAATTATTGAAACTCGAAACGAAGCAGTTGGACTAAGAGATGAACTTAATCAAACAGCAACAGCAGCACAAAAAATACAGATACCTGATTCTATTACAAACGTTAGAGGACAGTACACTAAGCTAAGAACAGAATTTCAAGCTACGCAAACATCAATTTATGAAGCAGGCACAAAACTTTTTCAAGCTTCTTCAGAAGCATTAGGGAAGGCTGTTGAAAAAGACATTATTAAAAATTTAAATAGTTTTGAAGCTAAAATGAACTATTACAATAACACAGTAATACCTGGATTAGAAAAACAGGCCAAAAACGCAGCTAATGTAACATCTTACGGTTCTGCAACAAATCCAAACTCTATTAATATTAAAAATAGGGTATTTGAAGAACAAGAAGTACAAAAAGTTCAAAATGAGCAACGGCTAGGAGAAGTCTTAAAAGCACAAGGCATAACCCAGGGGCAAGTAGATGCTATAGTAGCGGCAATGAAAGATCAAAAGAAAGTGTTAAACTTACAAGTAGATCTAGACGGCGACACTGTTGCTGACAAAACATACAAGGTTTTAATCAATGAAGGAAAGCTTGTTACTAGTGAAGTTGAACAAGGTTAAAGATGAAAGAAAAAATAAGAGAAGAAATATATAAATACGTCAACACACTTGACATGAGCAGTGAAGAAATAAGTGTTATAGATACTTATATAACAGATATGCTAGACATGCTAACACCTATTATCGACATGCAAGAAGATATTCTGTCTGACGATAAAAAAATTAATGACTTAAAGCAGTTAATATTGGCAAATCTAGGAGATAGTTTTGAGCCGAAAACCAACTAGAGAAACATTAAAATCTTTTCTTCGCACAAAAGGTTCAACTGATACTTTTATTACTTATACACGTGAGAATAGAGATGGCCCTAACGGAACAAACCCTACTGGTAATGGATTAGGTGTCGATCCCGGGACTGGAAAAGAACTTCTTGCTCTTCAAGACCCAGCAGCAGGTTTATTAGGTGACTATGTCAAATATATCGTTGACCGGTCAAACAACGTCCATAAGTTTAAGCCGGGAAATAGTAATGTATCATCAACTAATAGAGGCGATGATCTAACAATAGCTGACAGCCATGGAGTCATCGAGCCTCATGTCAAGCAAGGTACAGAATTAAAGTCACACCAAAACAATTATAGTAATAGTAAACAATTCGATTCCTCTGGAACTCCTCTAGACGCTTTAATCGACAAGGTGGGTAAAAACTTTAATAATCACTCAAAGTTAAAGGATATTAAAGGTCGTCCTTCTAGTATATACGGACAGACAAACGTGACACCGGAAGGAGATCAGAGTGATATCGTTCAAGCAACGCAAAGAGTGTTTTTAGCCAATAACAGATTTGCAAATGTAGGTGATGATAAGTCAACTTCATTTACAATCAAACCACAAGATCCAAATGAATTTGACGCTACTAATAAAGAATCAGCAATCGGTAGTGTTACACTTCAAAACAAGTTTGGTAAATACGATAAAAATGAGAAAAAAATAAACTTTGACGATCTTAAATCGCTTGGAGCATCTTTGTTGCTTAAATCTTCTGGGTTTGATCTAAGTGATACACCCGGAAACTCGATCGATCCCGATCGATTTGACCCTAGTATTACAACTAGTGCACAAAATTTTGATGTCAATTCAGGCTTTACAAAGTTAGATATTGATAATTTGCGAAGTAAAAATTCCTCAGGATTTCCTCAATATGAAAACGCAAATGAATCTTTTAGATCTGGTAGAGGAGAGTCAGTAGAAATCGATCAAAATGCAGACTCATCAAAGTCATATGGTTCTTCTTATAATGATAAATTTACTTTTTTAGGATCTGATCCTAAACTACACAGAATACAAGCAGCTGTTTCAATGCTAGCCCTTAAAAATATCGCAGCAAGCTTTTTTGGTGAGTTTATAGAAAGGCTAAGAGCAGCTGATAAGATCGATCTAGAAAGCGCAGGAGAAAGTTTTGTAACGCAAAACTATAAAGGTGACTTAACAACTTATATGCTGGGAAAATCAAAAGAATTAGCTTCGGTTAGAATTGACGCCGATGTATTTTCAAATCTTTTAACGGGTACTACTTATCCTTACGGAGATGCAGTTAATCGAGGTTTAGAGGTTATTTTTGGTGATATTACTAGTAACGATATAGGTCCTGCCTCCAGAAGAAAAGAACTAGGTAAATCACCGGGTTTTTGGCTAGCAATTTCTAGATCGATATTAAAAACTTTAGACAATGTATATAAAAAATACAATTTAAATCAAATTAATAGTGCCGGTGTGACCACTGAAGATTATTACTATATCTACAAAGATATTATTGATTCGAATAAGTTTATACAATTTTATAACGTGATGGCAGTTATAGGAGATATTAGTTTAAGAGCTTCTGGCGGTATCAAATCAGAAAATTATACACATCCTAGAAACGTCGACGCAATTAGAGACAACAAAGCCATTCCAGGAAAAAGTAGAAACAGTAATGGTTTTAATCAAAACGAGCTTTCTTGGAGTCAGGACAGTACACCTTCTATGTACCTTTTACCTGCTAATATTATTAGAGCAGCCGGAAGATTAAACAACTTAGTGAGAGGTGAAAATCCTGTTGCTGCTATGATGGGATCTAAACTAGTTAGAAATACATTTACAGGATTAAGTGTCGACGGTTCTTATAACAGAATACCTGAGTCTGTTGTTAAATTTGTTGAAGATCAGTTAGATGCTGAGTATGTCCCGTTTTATATACAAGATCTAAGAACAAATGAAATAATTTCATTTCAAGCTTTTTTATCAGCTTTAACAGATACTATTAATCCAAATTACACCGCAACACCTTCTTACGGAAGAATGGACTCAGTCCAAATATATCAAGGCACAACCAGGAATTTGCAGGTAGGTTTTACTGTATACGCTACAAACAAAGAAGATTTTGATGCGATGTGGTTTAAAATAAATAAATTTATCACATTATTATATCCGCAATGGACACCCGGGTCAATGGTGTCTAATATACCTGGTTCAAAATTTTATCAGCCTTTTAGTCAAGTTGTTGGTGCATCACCGATTGTTAGGCTTAGAATCGGTGATGTTATTAAATCAAATTATTCTAGATTCGGCCTAGCAAGAGTATTTGGGATTGGTGATAGCGGTGTGAGCGCCCAGTCTGGTGCTAGCACCGGTGCTGTATTAAGTGATATAATCGGTGTGAGCCTTAAAAACGGATATGACTTATTAACAGAGGCTCTTTTAAAACTTTGGTTAGCTGGGTTTGGAAGTACACAGTCTAGCATTGCAGCGGGTTTTGACTTGGCTGGTACTCCTAATAATACAGCAGCAAAAATTGTACTAAGAACAGCTGAAAAATCTGCAATACAACTTACTTCATCTCTCTTGTTAGATAGAAAAACAAATCCTAATGGTTTTGCGAATCCACTAGCAGTTAATCAAATCATAAATCAGTTAATAGACCCTAACGTTACCGGTGATTTAGACAAACACGGATACAAAGCGAAAGATAAATTTAGCACTGTTGAACTAAAGGCAAACACAAACTTAGGTTATATTGATACTTCTGGAAAAAGACACCTCCTGTACAACGCAGTAAAAGCAAGAGTGGTACAAAAAGGTAAGTTTGTAGAAATTGCAGATGCTGATAGTGGGTTTAATCCGGACGAAATAGGGTATAAAATCATCTGTGAAGATTTAAGTGCTGGAGACTTATATGAAAAAGAATTTTTAGTAAGACATTGTGATATATATCCAGATCCTAAACTAATGTTTTCTGCTAGTGTAATGGGATTATCTTTGTTAGCAACAGATCCGATAGCTGGTGGTACTGACTTGTTAATAAATAACTTGTCAGACAAGGCACTTGCATCAGGTGTGCCTAATGAAATAATCGACGCTGTACGTACAGCTTATCTACGCGAAGAAGGATTTTTTATGAGACCTGAAGTCAATCCTTATGTTAGGGCATTTGAATCGACAAAAGGTCGAGGCTTAGCCGGTGTAATCAAAAGCGTCACATTTGACTGGCTGTCTGAATTTCCATGGGAACTTGATCATAATTCTCGTGCCCCTATTGGTGTAAAAATTAGTTTTGGATTTGATGTTATTCATGACTTACCGCCTGGTTTAGATCATAGTGGATTTAACAAAGCCCCTCTTTATAATGTAGGCGGAATAATGAAAAACATATCAGGGGATCCTTATGAAGATGACGGAAGGCAAGCTAAGTTTAATTACAACAAAGAACGTTCAAAAATTAAAGGCACCTTTGGAACAACATTCCCCTGGAGTTAAAAACAAATTTAGAGAGGTAATTATATGGCATTAAATCGTTATTCATTTGCAGCAAGAGGAAAAAATATTAGTGGAAAAGAGTTTATAAGCAGCTCCAATGTTAACTATAAAATTTTTTCTGCTGTAGAAAATAATCTTATTAGTTTTTCATCCCATGTTTTCGAACAAGGGGAGCGACTGGATTATTTAGCAGGTTTAAGCTATGGAGACTCGAGTTTGTGGTGGGTCATTGCTGCAGCTAGCGGAATTGGATGGGGACTTCAAGTACCACCCGGGACAATGATCAGGATTCCTAATAATATTTCAGAAGTATTTGGAGTAATATCTTGACAACAAAAGGAAAATACGATAAGATTGCAAATTACAATCTTAGCTATGAAAATATGTTAGAAGCTGTTAGTGAATTTGACGGTTATGTTCTAGGCTTGTCAAGAAATGATATCACTTTGTTTAATTCAATTCCTACAAATGTGTCAGAATTTTTGCAGCCGGCACAAAAGGAAAATAGTGAAGATCCTGCACTTAAAGAGTTTGAAAAGAAAATATTTTCTAGAATATTAGATAGAACGACAGGTGCTTATTTTATGAATGACTTGTTTAATGCAAGAGTTCATGATTCATATTTTAAATCAGTTGTCAATCCTTTGTCAGAAAATTTATCTGTTAGTTCAGAGCTTACAGGTGAGAATGATGAATCAGGAAACGCCGGCTTAGGGCAATATATGCATTTAGTCATGCCGGGTCAGATTAACAGCCTAGGCACAAGTGGACTGGCAGGTACAAATGTCTTTTCAAAATGTTTAATTACAGGTGAGGAGTACATGAATCAAGTCATTGGTTTCAATAATTTTTCTGGAAAATTAAAAAAAATTGACAAGACTGATTCTTCTGGGCAAATTGTTACTGATAAAGATGGTGTGCCAAAGCAGTCTTATACAGTAAATCAAGATGGTGAGGCTGAACCTGGAATAATTGAAATTAATAAGACTTCGATCGGGGATAGATATAACAGCCCATCATTGGGTGCAATGGTCATGAGGCATCCTTCAACTTCTCTTCAAGGTAGAAATAAATCACATTTACCTATCTTTTTTAATGCAATTCCTCCCATAGAAATGTCTA
>Ga0181580_10003273_pt1 | contig 13185 bp, 10 predicted proteins | sample 071ome_23_FD_132413 | JGI IMG/M metagenome (GOLD analysis project Ga0181580, IMG submission 132413) | Coastal salt marsh microbial communities from the Groves Creek Marsh, Skidaway Island, Georgia - 071403BT metaG (megahit assembly) | ecosystem: Environmental > Aquatic > Marine > Intertidal...
CGCAGCGTGCGCAACTCTGTGAGCCGCGTCTTACGGCGGGGGGCTCCGCGGTTGCCATCCACAGTCATATGGGCCGCGATGGCACATGGGTGAGTATGCCCGGCACAACAGCCCAATGCGACCCCAATCAAAGTGATTCCATCTGCGGATATTATCGGGAGTTTGACTCAACCGGCCTGCCGGCAGGCGTGATCCTGGGGGAGAAGCTGACCGTGAATATGGATCGGTTCAGGGAGTTTTGCGCCGGAAGCTGATCCATCATGGGATGGAGACAGGATTTCAACGGGCCAGCAAGACATGATGCTGCCAAAGGCGCCCCGACAAAGCGCTTCGGCAAAGCGCCCCGGCAAAGCGCCCCGGCAAAGCGCCCCATTGTGTTTGAATGATTATCACCATATAACCTCGTCATGTTCTGTTTTCAGGTGCTGGATTGAGGAAATGGACAATTGTGAATTCGCGCAGGCGCGCAAGATGATGGTGGATTGTCAGATCAGGCCAACCAAGGTGACTGACCCCCGCGTTCTCGATGCGTTCGGGACTATCCCGCGTGAGGATTTCGTCAGCTGCCACCAGCGTGCCATCGCCTATATCGACGAGGATCTGCCGGTGCCGGGCGGACGCTGCATGATGGAACCGATGGTGCTGGCCAGAATGATTCAGGCACTGGCCGTGGAAGCCGGAGACAATATTCTGGTCGTTGGTTGTGGCACAGGCTACAGCGCCGCCATCCTGGCGCGCATTGCCGGCTCGGTCATTGCGGTTGAAACAAGGGCGCAGCTTGTTGAAAAAGCACAGGAAACACTTGTTGCAACTGGCATTGACAACGCCGTTGCCATCAAGGGGCGCCTGACCGACGGCTTTGCCAAGGAAGGTCCCTATGACGGCATCCTGGTCGAAGGTGCGGTGGAAACAATCCCGGATCAGTTGCTTGACCAGTTGAGTGAGCGCGGGAAGCTTGTCGCCGTATGGCGACCGGCGGGGCATCCGGTCGGCGTGGCCGGCAAATGGACAAGGGCCGGTGCCGGGTTCACACGCAAGCCGCTGTTTGACGCCCAGGTGCCGCCTCTTGACGAATTCCGAGCAAAGCGCGAATTTGTCTTCTAATTGGGTGCCGGTGGGGCAGGGGCCGGCATTCATTTGTTTTGAAATGGAACCAGATGCACAAACTTTCCATACTCACATTGCTGACACCGGTCATTTTTCTCCTGTTTTCAATGGCTTCACCGGCAACGGCAACATCGCTTGATACCACACTTCGCGCCGCCCTCGGCAACAGCCTGACACTGCAATCCGCGCGACAGGACTGGTTGGCCGCACATGAAGAGATCGGCACAGCAGTGTCGACCTCGGAATGGCGGACCAACGGTACCGTCACCGGTACGCAGACCAAGAAGGATGCCGCCAGCGCGAGAAAATCCGGGTTCCTTGATTCGCAAAGCGCCAACGCCACGCTCAGCCTGTCACGCAATCTGTATGATGGTGGCCAGACCAAGGAAAACACCACACTGCGCCAGCTTCAGACCGATCTTGCCGAGGCGAGATATCGCGTCACCGAACAGCAAGTGCTGATTGACACCATCGACACCTATCTTGCCGTGGTGAAGGCGCGCAAGGAAGTCGAGCTCAACAAGGCGAATGTGAGCCGGCTGGAGGAGCATGTCACTGCAGCACGGGTGCGCCTCGAGGCTGGCGCCTCAACCCAGACAGCGCTGGCCCAGGCGGAATCAAGACTGTCACGCGCGCGCACGACGCTGATCGCGGCTCTGACCGCGATGCGCAATGCCGAGGACGGATTCCTGTCGCAGACTGATATCGAGCCGGTGCTGTCAGCGCTGATATCGACCCCGGCTATTTGTTGCCAACGCTTCTCGAGGCAGACGATTCCGCACGCCAGAACAATCCGTCCGTTGCGGTGGCGCGGCTGTCGGTCGAGATTGCCAGCCAGCAATTCAATGCCCTGTTGGCAAGTGTCAGGCCGAATGTGGCCTTTTCACTCAAGGCCACGGAGTCCATGGCTGAGGGCACGGCGAGTGACAAGACCGAACTCAGCGCCCAGTTGCAGTTGTCAACGCCGCTGATGCCGACGCTATCGATCCGGGCGAAATCGCGCGGTCTGGCAGCCGGCCTTGAGGCGTCACGCCTCCGGCGCGATGATACGCTGCGCCAGGCAAGTCTCGATGTTCGCAATGCCTTCCGCAATCTGGAAACAGCGCGCGCGCAGCTCGAGGCGGTGAATGTTGAATTGAAGGCGCTTCGCCTTGTCGCCGAGGGAATCAACAACGAATTCCAGTTTGGTCAGAAGACTACACTCGACCTTCTCGATGCCGAACAGGACGTCAATGACGCCGAGATGCGACAGGTCGATGCTGACCACGCTGTGCTGATGGCAAGCTTCCGTCTTCGCGCTGCCAGCGGCACGCTGACCGCGAAAAGTTTTGGTCTCGATGATGTCTATGGCCCGCTTGATCAGATGGAACCGGTTGAGCCGCGGTTCAAACGCTGGATCCCGCTGGAGGTTGAATGGCCGGAAGGCACGATTGATGACGCCTCCAGCGGCCAGCCTCTACCGGTTGCCGAACTGCCTGAACCCGAGACCGTTCCCGCCATGCCAGTGACAAAGGCCGAACCGGTCGTTGAAAAGGTTGTCGCCACGGTACCGGAACCGTCGCAGACTGTGGTGGTTGACGGCATTGTATGGGATATCAAGACCGACCGGCCCTGACCGACAGGCCCTGACCTGAAGTGCCGGCGGTGCTGGCGCTGGACGAGCCGGAACATCTGTTGCCAAGGCTGTTGCCGAGGGAAAGTAACCGATCCTATGAGTGACCAGAGGGACTCCGACCGACCAGATGAGGTCATGCCAGATGAGGCGATGGCGGCCATCCGCGCCCTTGTCGAGGCCAACCGCGAAAGCCTCGCTGGTCTGGAGGTCGGTCTTGAAGATAGCATTCTCGATCTTGAGGAGGTGGTGTGGCGCAACCCCGGCCGCGTCGCGATAGACCCCACGGACACCATCACCCGTCTTGCCGAAGAGGCCGACAAGGTTGCGTTCGGTACTGAAATGCCGCCACCGCGTGCGGCGGTTCTGCGCGAAGCCCCCGATCTGGTATCAGACCCGGGGCCAACCCGCGCCGAGGCACGGGCAGATTTCGATCGCCGGCCACCGTCCTTTTCCGTCGATGAGGCGGAGACGGCAATCCGGGCGCTGCTGACCGAGTCATTACGGGAGCAGGGAAAGATCGATGCGTCCGGTCGTATCACCATCCCGGAGACGGAATTGAAAGCGATGGTCCGGGCGCAGATTGACGCCTGGCTGGCAACGCATTCGAAAGAATAGGTTCAAGATGCGTTGCACGAGCGCGCCGATTTGCGTAAAACCTCCGCTCAGCAAGGCTCGCAGGATGCGGGCTGATCAGGCTTGCATGGTTTGATTGGTACCGTTTTGTGGCTCGGGCTTTGAAGTTTCCACCGCGGTCCATCATTTTCAGAACCGATCATGTCAGATAACGAACTCGCCAAGACATATGACCCCAAGGCCATCGAGGAAGGCTGGTACGAACGCTGGGAGGCCAGTGGTGCCTTCGCCTGCGAACCATCCTCCCCGGCGACGCCCTACACCATCATGATGCCGCCCCCGAACGTCACCGGCAGCCTGCATATGGGGCACGCGCTCACCTTCACCCTGCAGGATTTGTTGATCCGCTATCACCGCATGCGGGGTCGCGACACGCTCTGGCAGCCCGGTCAGGACCATGCCGGCATCGCCACGCAGATGGTGGTGGAACGCCAGCTTGCCGAGCAGAATATCGACCGGCGCGATATGGGCCGTGACGCCTTTCTTGAGCGGATGTGGGAATGGAAAGCGGAATCCGGCGGCACCATCCAGCGTCAGATGCGGCGTCTCGGGGCCTCGCCGGACTGGGAGCGGAACCGCTTTACTCTCGATGACGGCCTGTCACGCGCGGTGATCAAGATTTTTGTCCAGATGCATCGCGATGGCCTGATCTATCGTGACAAGCGTCTGGTAAACTGGGATCCCAAGCTGTTGACCGCGATTTCCGACCTTGAGGTCGAACAGCGCGAGCAGGAAAGCTCGATGTGGCATCTGAAATATCGTCTTGAAGGCGCCGAGGACGAATTCATCTCCATTGCCACGACACGTCCCGAAACCATGCTTGGTGATGGTGCGGTGGCCGTTCATCCCGATGATGGGCGCTACAAACATCTGGTCGGCCGCATGGCCATCCTGCCATTGTCCAACCGCGCGATCCCGATCATTGCCGATGAATATCCCGACCCTGAAAAGGGGTCGGGTGCGGTGAAGATCACGCCGGCGCATGACTTCAACGATTTCGAGGTTGGAAGGCGGCATGACCTGCCGCTGATCAACCTGATGACCGCGCATGCGACGATGGAATCCATCCCCGAGATCCCGGAGAAATATCAGGGGCTCGACCGCTATGAGGCGCGCCGTCAAATCCTCGCCGACATGGAAGCCGAAGGGCTGCTGGAGCGCGAGGAGAAGGTGCTGAACAGCGTCCCGCATGGCGACCGCTCCGGCGTTGTCATCGAGCCATGGCTCATGGACCAGTGGTATGTGAATGCCGCCGAACTTGCCAAGCCGGCCATCAAGGCGGTCGAGGAGGGGCGCACGCGTTTTGTTCCCGAGCGCTGGTCGAAGACCTATTTCGAATGGATGCGCAACATCCAGCCATGGTGTATTTCGCGCCAGCTCTGGTGGGGCCATCGCATTCCCGCCTGGTATGGTCCCGACAATCATATCTTTGTCGAGGAAAGCGACGAAGCCGCCGTGGCCGCGGCGCGCGCGCATTACGGTAAGGAAGTCGAACTGAGGCGTGACGAGGATGTTCTGGACACCTGGTTTTCAAGCGGGCTGTGGCCGTTCTCGACACTTGGCTGGCCGGACGACACCAATACTGTCAAACATGATCTGGCGCGCTATTACCCCGGTGATGTGCTGGTTACCGGCTTTGACATCATCTTCTTCTGGGTGGCGCGCATGATGATGATGAGCATGTATGCGATGGATGGTGAGGTGCCGTTCCGCGACGTCTATATCCATGCGCTGGTCCGCGACGAGAAGGGCCAGAAGATGTCGAAATCAAAGGGCAATGTCATGGACCCGCTCGACCTGATCGACCAGTATGGCGCTGACCCGCTGCGCTTCACGCTGGCCGCCATGGCGGCGCAGGGCCGTGATATCAAGATGTCGACGACACGGCTCGAGAGCTATCGCAATTTCGCCACCAAGATCTGGAATGCCTGCCGGTTCCTGCAGATGAATGGTTGTACGGGTGACACCGGCGCGTTCGATCTCGCCACGGTCGAGGAGCCAGTGAACCGGTGGATTGTCGCTGAATATGACGAGGCCATCGCGCGGGTGACGACGGCGATCGAGAATTATCGGTTCAACGAGGCCGCCGATGCCATCTACAGCTTTGTCTGGCATTCCTATTGCGACTGGTATGTCGAGTTGATCAAACCGCAGTTTGACAGGGATGCGCTTGAAACACGCGCCACCGCGGCCGCCATTCTGCGCGGCGCCTTGCGCTTGCTGCACCCGTTCATGCCCTATCTGACGGAAGAGCTGAACGAAAAGATCTTCGACAGCAAGGACATGATGATCACACAGAGCTGGCCTGATGCTGTCGCTCTTGGCAACAGTGATGCCCCTGATGAAGTCAGATATCTGATCAGTGTTATCACTGAAATCAGATATATAAGATCCGAGATGAATGTACCACTGTCAGCAAAGCCGGTGTTGCAGCTTCGCGGTGCATCCGAACTTCAGGCACGCTCGATCAAGACAAATGAGGCCGCGCTGTTGCGCCTGGCGCGTCTTGGCAGTGTCCAGTCGGTCGAGAGTTTCGGCAGGGGAACAGCGCGCGGGACCGTTGATGGCGTTGATATTGGTTTGCCGCTTGCCGAGATTCTTGACCTTGATGCCGAACGGGCGCGCCTGGAAAAGGCGATTGCCGGGGTTGATGGCGAAATCACCAAGATTTCGCGCAAACTCGATAACCCGGGGTTCATCGCGAAGGCACCAGAGGATGTGGTCAATGAGAATCGTCGGCGGCTGGACGAGGAAGTCACGCGCCGTGGCGCGCTCGAGGCGGCGCTGGCCCGCCTGGCGTGACAATGCCATCGGACGACATTGCAGGACCGGCGCAAACTGCCTAAGCTGGTGTCACGGAAACGCTGATCAAATACAACAGGAAAGCTGGAAACAGTCAGGGCTGACATGAAAAACTCGAAGACCGTTCTGATCGACACCAACCCCGGGCGCAATTGCCAGACCTTTGGCGTGGCACGCGAACTTGGCACTTCGGTGGATTTGATTCATGAGCCGTCGGTCGGCGTTGTTGGCAACAAGGGTGACTCGCAGTGCTATCTGGGGGTTGGCGCCAAGGTCAACAGCATCCATGACGCGCTTCGCGCGCGCATCGGCGAGGAAGAAGGCAAGATGTCAATGCGTCTTGTCCAGCCCGAATTCACCATCGCGACATCGGACGGCATTCGCAACGGCACCAAGGAAATGCGCTATTCGCTGATCGGGCGTGAGGTGACCAATGATTCGCTGTGCGAACATCTCAGTGCCTCCGGCCTTGAAGGTGTTATCGCCGTTGTCGCCTGTGACAAGCCGCCCGTCGGCACGCTTGCCGCGGTTCTGGAGCATAACCGGCCGGCCATCATCATGTCCGACGGCTCGATCCGGCCCGGCACCGACTCCGTCACCGGCGAGCCGATCGATATCATCACCAGCTACCAGCTTGCCGGCAGCCCGGATGAAGAGCTGAAGCGCCGCATCGCTATTGAATCCTGCCCCGGCTTTGGCAGTTGTGGCGGCATGTTCACCTACAATACGATGCAGACATTCATCGGCGTTGTCGGCATGCAGCCGCTGCATATGGTCTCGCCCGCCTCGCAGGATGAGCGGCGCCTCACCGAGTTTCCGAACCAGCTGATCGACTGCCTGGAGAATATGATCGCAAAGGACATCAAGCCGCGCGACATCGTCACCAGCCAGTCAATCCGAAACGCCATCATCGTGGCGATGGCTGTTGGTGGCTCCACGAATGTGATGCTTCACGCCCCGGAAATCGCCCGTGCCGCCGGCTATGAGAATTTCTCCCGCGATGTGATGAGCGCCGAGGAATTCAACCATCTGTCAAAGAATGTCGTGCCAGTCATCGTCGATGCGCGGCCGTTCGGCCGGTTCTCCATGGTCGATATCGACGCCAGGGGCGGCGTCCAGGTCTTTGTGAAGGATCTGCTTGATGCCGGGTTGCTGAATGGCGATGTGCTGACCTGCACCGGCGAGACACTTGCCGAACAGATCGCGCGGCTTGACCCGCCGGCACCCGACGGTGATGTGATCCACCCGGTCGCAAAGCCCTTCAAGCCGACCGGCGGCCTGCGTGTTCTGGGTGGCAATCTGTCGCCCGAATTCAGCGCGGTCCTGAAGCTTGCCGGCGTCGAGGGCGGTCTTGAAAACAATATCTTTGCCGGCACGGCGCGGATTTTCGATGGTGAGCAGAAATTGCTGGAGATGCTCGACACCAATCCTGGCCATTTTCAGGATGGCGACATGATTGTGGTCCGGTACGAAGGCCCGGTCGGTGGCCCCGGCATGCCGGAAATGCTGGATTCAACATCGCGGATTACCGCGCTGTGCCGGGAGCGTGGCATCGTTGTCGGGCTGATGACGGATGGCCGGTTCTCAGGCGGGTCGGTCGGGCTTGTCATCGGTCATGTCGGTCAGGAGGCGGCTGTCGGCGGTCCCATCGGCCTGCTCGAGGATGGCGATCAGGTGATTGTCGATCTCAATAGCAACGAGTTGAACTGCCCGCAGCTGGATGACGCTACGGTACTACAAGCGCGCCGCACGGCGTGGCAGGCGGCGGTCGATGCCAATGGGGGGACGCACCCGTCGGTTGGTGATGCCAGCACCAGGCTGCTGAACCGGATGCGCTGCTCGGCGGTGTCGGCGGTGCAGGGGGCCGGGATGCATCCCGGGGGCGAGCTGTTTGTCAGTGACCCGCGGGCGCCGGCCGCCTCCGGCTTCACACCGGCGAACCGCCACCGCTAGGCGCGGCGGTCAGTCACGAAGCTCCACCCTTACAGGTGTATGGTCCGACGGCTTTTCAAGGCCGCGCGGCCTCTTGTCGACATCCGATGAAACCAGCCTGTCGGCGGCTTCCGGTGACAGCAGCAGATGGTCGATCCGCACGCCATTGTCCTTCTGCCAGGCACCGGCCTGATAGTCCCAGTAGCTGTATCTGACCTCCTGCGGATGGCAGGACCTGATGGCATCGATATAGCCGTCATGACAGATGCGGAAGAAAGCGGCGCGGCTTTCATCGCGGGTCAGCGCATCGCCTTCCCATCCGGCCGGGTCGTAACAATCGATATCCTGCGGAATGACATTGAAGTCGCCACCAAGAACGACCGGCATTTCACTTTCCACCAGAGCGGCAGCGCGATCCCGCAGCCGGTCCATCCAGGCAATCTTGTAGTCGAATTTCGGGCCCGGCGCCGGGTTGCCGTTCGGCAGGTAGATTGTCGCGACGCGCACACCTTCGACGGTGGCCTCCATGTAGCGGGCCTGCTCGTCAGAATCATCCCCCGGCAGACCGCAGACAACATCCATTAGCTTGGCGCGGGCGGCGATGGCGACGCCGTTATAGCTTTTCTGACCGTGAAAGGCGACGTTCCAGCCAATCTCGGTGTAGAGATCGACCGGGAAATTCGGGTCCTGCGTCTTGGTTTCCTGGATCAGCAATACATCGCAGGCATCTGACGACAGGTAATCAATGATATGATTCTGACGTGCCTTGGCCGAATTGACGTTCCAGCTGGCAATCCGCATGGATCAGACGGAGAAGGACGTGCCGCAACCGCAGGATGCCGTCGCGTTCGGGTTGCTGACAGAAAAATACGACCCCATGAGATCCTGCACGTAATCCAGTTCGGCTTTATCGACAAGCTCAAGCGACATCTCGTCGATTACCACCTCGACGTCATGGCTGACGAAAACCCTGTCGTCATCCTGCCGCGCGGTGTCAATGCTGAATTCATACTGGAAACCGGAACAGCCGCCGCCATTTACCGCGACACGGAAGAAACTGCCATCAGGCTCGCCGGACAGCATGGTCCGGATTCGCTTGGCGGCGGACTCGCTCAACCCGAAAAAGCCGGGCAGGGTGTCGACTGTGGCCAGTGTCGTATCCATGGGATCTCCATGCGGGATTGCGGGGCACCTGTTACCCTTTCAATATGAAGTGACATGGCGGTCAAATCAAGCGGCGGTGGTGCTTTAGGTCGGCACGCTTTCCGATTGAGTATACCGAGCGCCGCGCCTACATTGTCACTTGATTTCAGCCAGCATCCGGATCAGGCCATCGTGTCGTCAGACTCCACATCCCTGGGATATGAAATGCGCGATCTGGCCGCCTATGCCTGTCATGGGCCGGCAAGCCGCGGACGCCTGCACCGGGAACCCGATGAAGGCACCGCCGCACCGTCCGGTCTTGCGGCGCGAACACCGTTCCAGAGGGACCGTGACCGCATCCTGCATTCTGGCGCTTTTCGCAAGCTGAAACACAAGACCCAGGTTTTTGTCTATCATGAGGGGGATTATTTCCGCACCCGCATGACGCATTCCATCGAGGTGGCGCAGATCGCAAGGTCGATGGCGCGGGCGTTGCGGCTGAATGATGATCTCGCCGAGGCCGTATCACTGGCGCATGATCTTGGACACACGCCCTTTGGCCATGCCGGAGAGGACGCGCTTGGCCGGGCCATGCACCCGCACGGCGGGTTCGACCATAATGAGCAGACAGTGCGGGTGGTGACCAGCCTTGAACATCGCTATGCAGGTTTTGACGGACTCAATTTGACGTGGGAAACGCTGGAAGGTGTGGTGAAACACAACGGCCCGATGAGCGAGAGCGAGGAGGTCCGCCCGGCGATTGCCGATCTTGATTCGCGGTTCGGCCTTGAACTTGGCCATTATCCCTCGGCGGAAGCCCAGCTTGCCAACCTCGCCGATGACATTGCTTATCTGTCGCATGATTTTGATGACGCGCTGCGCGCCGGCCTGTTTGATATCGACGCCATCTGTGATCTGCCCCAGGTCGACAGCATTCTGCGGGACATTGATGCAAGGCATGGTAAACTGCCGCTCTCGCGCCTCGCGCATGAGCTGGTAAGACGGCTGATTTCCGTTTTTGTTCAGGACCTTCTGGATCAGTCTTCGCAGAATATCAAGGCTCTTTCCGCATCCAGTGCCGATGACATAAGGCAGGCGGGTCATGCCGTGATTGCCTTCAGCGGCGACATGGCTGGCGATCTGGAGACCATTCGCGGGTTTCTGTTCACCAACATGTGGCGGCACTACAAGGTCAATCGCATGACCAGCAAGGCGAAACGGGTGGTGACAGAGTTGTTCAATTTGTTTATGTCCGAGACCAACACCCTGCCGGACGAGTGGCAATCCAGCGGTGAAACCGGTATCGAGTTACTGCCGGAACGTGCGCGTGCACGGATCATTGCAGACTACATCGCATCGATGACCGACCGCTATGCCATTCTGGAACATGAGCGTCTCTTCGAACCTGGCCCCATTCTGAGATAAGCCCTATTCTGAGATGAGAATGAATATATTTTCCCTATTCGAGGCTGAATTCGAGACGATCCTCGCTTCGTTGCAGTCGGCCGGATCCCTGGCCCCGGACCTTGATACAGGCCGCGTTGTCTTTGAACTGCCGCGTGACCCCTCACATGGCGATCTTGCCTGCAATGCGGCGATGGTGCTGGCCAAGCAGGCTGGCATGAAGCCCCGCGACCTCGCGGAAATGCTGGTGCCGGCGCTGGCCGGGATTGACGGGGTGACCGCGGTCGAGATTGCCGGTCCGGGGTTTCTCAATCTGCGGGTCGAGGCAGGGTTATGGGCACGGGAAATCGACGCCATCATCGCCGCCGGCACTGATTATGGCCGCAATGACAGCGGGGCGGGCATGCCGGTCAATGTCGAATATGTCTCGGCAAACCCGACCGGGCCGCTGCACGCGGCGCATGCCCGCGGCGCGGTACTTGGCGATGCCATGGCCGGATTGCTGGATTTCTGCGGCTGGAAGGTCACCCGCGAATATTACATCAATGACGCCGGGGCGCAGGTCGATGTCCTGGCGCGCTCGGCCTATCTGCGATATTGCGAGGCGCGGGGTCGCGATATCGGCGAGATTCCACCCGGTCTCTATCCCGGTGCCTATCTGATCGAGGTCGGGACGGCGCTGGCGACCAAATTTGGTGACCGGTTCCTTGACAAGGACGAGGCGGAATGGCTCGCGCCGGTTCGCTCTTTCACCATTGATGCCATGATGGCCGGCATCCGCGAGGACCTTTTGGCTCTTGGCATAGAAATGGACAGATTCTCCTCGGAACGTGCGCTTGTCGACAGCGGCGCCGTGCAGACAGCGATTGACCGGCTCGAGGGCGCCGGCCATGTCTATCGCGGCATTCTCGAGCCGCCAAAGGGCAAGGAGCCGGAGGATTGGGAGCCACGCGAGCAATTGTTGTTTCGCGCCTCTGCCTTTGGTGACGATACAGACCGGCCGCTTCAGAAATCCGACGGAAGCTGGACATATTTTGCCTCCGACGTCGCCTATCACATGGACAAGCTGGACCGGACCGGCGGGCCACTGATCAATATTTTCGGCGTTGACCATGGCGGTTATGTCAAGCGCATGATGGCGGCGGTCGAGGCCCTGTCGGGACAGAAGGGGCAGCTCGATATCCAGCTGTGTCAGCTTGTCAATCTGATGGCTGACGGCAAGCCGGTGAAGATGTCCAAGCGGGCCGGTAATTTCGTTACCGTCCGCGATGTCATTGACGCCGTCGGGGCCGATGTAATTCGGTTCATCATGCTGACCCGCCGCAGTGAACAGACACTTGATTTCGACTATGCGCGGGTGACCGAACAATCGCGTGACAACCCGGTGTTCTATGTGCAATACGCGCATGCCCGCGCCTGTTCGGTGCTTCGCCAGACTGGCGATGAGGGCATCTGCAGCGCGGTATCACTCGACCTGCTGAGCGACCCGGCCGAGATGGCGGTGATCCGCCAGCTGGCAAGCTGGCCGCGTCAGGTGGTATCTGCCGCGCGCGCACATGAACCGCACCGTATTGCCTTTTACCTGATGGATCTGGCCGCCGCTTTTCACGCGTTGTGGACAGCCGGGCGCGAGACACCGGCGCTTCGTTTCATTCGTGAAGATGCTCCTGAACTGACCGCGGCGCGGCTGCGCCTTGTCAAGGCAACTTCATTGGTGATTAGATCGGGGTTTGACGTTCTGGCGATCGACGCACGAGAGGAGATGTAAGGCGTATGGCACGTAGTCGAGCAGACAAAGGCGGCGGTAGCTGGCTGAAGACGCTGCTTTTTGGAGTGCTTGCCATTGGCGGCATTGCTGCTGCCGTAATCATCCTGCAACCGATGCTTGTCACGCCGTCCTCGGATGTCGCGCTGATCAAGGCCGAGCCCGGGCCTTTCCGCGAAAAGCCCAAAGATCCGGGCGGTGCCAAAATCTCGCATACTGACAGCACTTTGATGGGCATGCTTGGCGGCGGTGATGACCGGGATAGCGATGTTGAAATCCTGCAACCACCGGCAGATGTGCCGGAAATGCCGCCGCTGCCTGAAACATCGGATAAGGATATTGTCATGGCACCGGCGCCAGCGCCGGTTGAACAGGCCGATGCCACCGACATCGCCACAGATGATGCTGTGAAGGCAGACAACCTGGCTGCCGCGTCCAGACCGGCACCTGACACGGCTGCTGCCAATATTGTCACCGACGACGGCACCACTGGAGGCGAGGCAGGCAGCGAAGCATCCGGGATGGCTGCCAGAAAGAGTGAGAGTGACAACATCACGGCGTCGGTAACGCCTTCACCTGCAGACACTGATGAGGCTTCGCCGGCATCGCCGCAAACCATGCCGCAATCAAAGCCCGACGTTCCGGCGCGCGCAAAGGGACTGAAAGTCGAAGGTGATGTGCCGCTTTATCTCGTGCAGCTTGCCGCCTTTCGGAATGCTGATACGGCCCGCGAACAGGCGGCCATGTTGGGCGGCAAGCACCAGTCACGCCTTGGCGCGATCGA
>Ga0181580_10003275_pt1 | contig 13184 bp, 10 predicted proteins | sample 071ome_23_FD_132413 | JGI IMG/M metagenome (GOLD analysis project Ga0181580, IMG submission 132413) | Coastal salt marsh microbial communities from the Groves Creek Marsh, Skidaway Island, Georgia - 071403BT metaG (megahit assembly) | ecosystem: Environmental > Aquatic > Marine > Intertidal...
AAACGAGATGCAAAGTTTAATGGAACCGCATTAGAACCTGTTATCGCAGAGAAACCAGCTACTTGCCGTATTCGTTTAACTTCGGTTATGGTGGTTGTCTCAGGAGTTAAAATTACGCTATCGGGCCAAACAGCACCATTAGCTTGCAAGGAACTCAATACGACAACCAATAATAATGTGATTTTGATTCTATTTAGCATTAGTTATTTCTTACCTCGTACTCAAACCTAATCTTGGATCGCATATTTAGCTTTGTATTGGAGTAAACTTTTTGCATACTTCCTGACCCTTTGGCTTTAAGGTTTATTCCTAAATATTTTGTTTTCACCAACGCTCCTACTTTTTCACGGGGCAGCGTAATGCTCAAGTTGGTCTTGATTGGTTCTATGGTGTATCCCTTATCATCTGTAATAGCAGATTTTACTCCATCCGTTGGTTTGGTATCTAAATAGCCCAATGAATTAAACCCGGCATCAAACATCTGAAATTCTAAATCTAGATCCAATGGGAAATAATTGGCTAAATCTAACATGAGCGTTGCGCTTTTGATTCTATCTACATTTCCAACCTTTGAAAAATCTACTGCTTGTGTATCCCTAAAAACCAACCCACCAAAGGCAAATGAAATTGGCATTTCCATCTTCATAAATACCTCCATTTTTGAGTTGTCAAAGACAAAATCCGTGTAATTGTTGACGTTACCATTAGGAGACACCTCGGTTTCCAAATCATAAATCAAGCGTTGGGGAAGGGCTTCAAAAAAGGATTTTATATTGGAATTGTTTACGTCAAGACTTAGACGCGTATCTGTAAAAGCATCTCGAACAAAATCGGGTTTGGTCACAAAAATTTCGTTCTTAAGAGGGTCAGCATCTAATGCAACTTGTTTCCCATCAAATTCATTGTATCCATCAAGCTGAAACAACTTGAATCTGCCATCGGTACCGATGCTATTTCTAACAACAAAATCTACCTTCAGATCCTTAAACTGAAGATCTCCATTTACCCCTTTAAATAATTCAAAGCTCGTGGTATCAACACCTGTTCTTTCCAATGTATTTCCAAGATAACCTATCGCATACTCAGGTTTTAGACCCTCGAGTCGGTATTCTAGAACAATACTATCTTGTAAGCCCACTGCAAGCTTTCGACCACTACTATCTAAGGTTACCCGCAGAATTTGATGGAACGTATTTACCGTATCGGTTAATTCAGGATCCTTCCCTCTAAAATCCAATAAATAACCCGAGAGATCGTAAATCTGTGTTTTCTCAGCCACCCCTTTACCTGCAGGCCCTGGCAAAGACAATTCCTGATAGAAACTAGAACCTCCTTTGGACGCCCCTGGCAAGGCAAGCACCATACTCATGTCCTCCTGAATGGTGCTAATTACTTTGATTTTCAACCTACCGCTTCGGACTTTAAAATACTTGATCTCAGCGCCATTCATATCCAAGGTAAGCCCTTCGTCCTGATCTATGACATCCTGTGTAGGAAAAGCGGCCACTGCGTAATTTGGACGTAAATTCCGAACACCTAATGTTAACGTAATTCCCTTGGAAGCATCAATCAAAACCGGACCTGAACTGGCTTCTGTTATCATCCGCTTGATAACCCCTTTCAGGCTCTTGGTGACTGTTTTACCAGCCAAATCAATGGTTCTCGATGACTTCCCTCCATCTGCCGCAATATTTGTGAATGAGTCTAGTGCTACCAATGAATTGTCTTCCGAATTCCTAAGTTCAAAAATGATGAGTGAAATATTTACGGGTAACTCATTAGAAATGGAAATATCTAAATACCCCGTATCAAGGGTGGCAGTTTCAAAAAACGCGCTGGCATCTACATCTGTTGGCTCCAAATCGCTTTGATCTTGTGCTGGAATCACCAACGTTTGTCCATTTAGCGCATTAAACAATGGGTTTATCTGGCCCAAGGTTATCTTATTTTTAATAATCTGATCATTCAAACGCAGTTTTCTGAGATTAAACGATTCGTTTATTCCCGTATCAGAAGCTTGTAAATCAGCAATTCGATAGGTATAAACATTATTCTCATACTCTAGCTGATAACCCGTATCACTTGCACCATAGCGTAAATATTTATTATCGATATCTCCTAAAGAGAAGGAACTGTGAAACAATGGAAATGCATTTTCAACATCCCAGCTCACGGGTTCTCGACTGCAAGATTCCAAGGTTAACATCACAACCAAAAGAACTCCAACGAAGCCTTTCCAAATAATTTTCATTACTTGGGGAAATTACGCATTTTATATAAGCTCTTTTATTCTCTTCAACTCAGAAGAATTAAAATCTGTTTACCACCAAAAATCATCAAACTCCAAATCACGATGCCAACGGCTTGAATGCTGATTACTTTGAATCGATCTTGTTCCATTGCGATTGAGACTAAACACCCCACTGGAATACTCAATATTCCGGGGGTTAACAACGCAACCAACCACAGTCCGCCTTTGTTTTTCAACTTCACCAAATACCTATTTCTCTTGGAAAACACCTTTACAGGCTTTTTCGCACCTATTACTTTTAACCATAGGGATTTCAATCCATGTCCAAAAAACACCCAAACCACTACACCAGCTAAACCGCCAATCATAGTTGTGATAGCCCCCTCTAGTGGATTAAGTGTTGCTAGCGCAATTCCACTACCTACCAAAAACTTGGTAGATGACCACAGTATAATACTGAAGATGAGAAACACATTTGACACGTATCAAATTTAATCGAATGACAGCCTAAATTCTTTATGTAACAAAGGGAAAAGAACCCAATCTATCGTTTTTTTAACGCATTTTTGTGACTTTGAGGAAAGAAAATGCATATCGGCTGTTGCTCTTACTTGTACTGTCAATTGCTTTTAAAGGTGCATTGTCTCAAATAAATCCGGGTCAAACGCCTAGTACTTTTTCGACTAATCCCAATGGAGTTACGAGTGATACAACCGCTGTGGATAGCACCTTATCTAATCATTCGGATAAGCCTGCTATAATTCCTTACATACAAAAGGCCACTTTACTTTGGAATAAATTAGACACCCTGGTTCAGCAAGATTCTCAGTTATTACTGAATCATCGATATTCACCCGAAAATCGATCCGTTCAGCCACTATTAAATCTTGGGGTATATGGAGGTCCTGCGATAAAGTTGAAATCCAATACACTCAATTTTGGTCTGCGTTCGGGGATACTTCTCAACGATGTAGCATCCATCAATCCCGATAACTTTTTGTTTCGTAAGGTTGGACAGGCCTTTACTCAATTTGATTACTCACAGGGTGCAGGAGGTTATGTTGGATTAGAGGCATTGCACTCTCAAAACTTCTCTCCCACTTGGAACGTAAGCATTGATTATCGGTCTGTATTAAATGAAGATATGTATGTCGGTGCCAACCAAGATAACTTGGGTAGGAACTTGGGTATAGGTAGCCGATTTATCAGTGAAAATGGACGTTACGAACAACAATTAATCCTCAGCTGGAATCGCAACCGAAGGGTCGAAAATGGAGGCTTGCAAACCGATAGTTTATTTTACGGGCCCCTTGATTCGGATATCACCGCATTTCAACAAAGAACCTTTGGTTTTTATTATCCAAACCTAACCGAAGCAAGCAGCTTTACATCCAAAACCCACCATCAGCTGAAACATCGCTATTTTCTAGACACACAAAAATCTTTGTCGGCGTACCACATTTGGAACTTCCACAATGACCGTCGTACCTATTCTGACGAAGCGATGAATCGTGATTTTTACACCCTGCCTGTACTTTTTGATACGACAGAAACTCTTGACAGTATTTCTTTTAAACATGGATCTCAAGAGCTTGGAATTGAATATAACCGAGACAAGCTTCATCTTGGTTTAGGACTTGATTTCCAATATGGAGGATTTCGTTACCAAAATGACACACAAATTCAGCGTGAATTAGCCTTCCGCTCCACAGGCGTGAATGCCAATCTCATTTTGTTTAATACAATAATGGATTGGACTCAAATCAATTATTCACGTTACTTCGGCGGCTATTTGGATAAGAATCAAAAGATATCATTTACCTCAAGCAACAAACTTTCTGATTCATTCGATCTGCAAATAGGTCTGGATCATCAAAAGAGCAGCCCTACTATTTTTCAAAATTACTTCCTATCCAATTTCTATGATTTTAAAGGAAATTTAAATGAAGGGCATACCATCATCAGTAATCAATTGAATGCTTCGATCCATTACAAAAATGGACGTTTAAAGCTATCAAGTTCAATATCTATTGGAAACCGCAATGGTGAAATTGGATTTATTCAACAAGCAACACCGAGCATTATTGGTAATTTTCGTTTTGTAGAAGGAAATGTGAATGCTCGACTTAAAGGGCAACATTGGATGTTCGTGTCGTCCTTGGCTTTCCATAAAAACAATGCTACTGAAGTGACCAATTTAGGAATCCCCGTTCTTTATCCCAGACTCGGACTTAGCTATCAAAACGATGCTTTTCAAAAAGCACTGAGTTATCGTTTAGGAATAGACTTGTCTTACACTTCGTCATACGCTAATTGGGAGTACAGGCCAGAAATGGGACAGTTCATTCTTCATAATGACCGAGCACTATTGGGTAATTATCCCTTATTTGACGCTTATTTAAGTGGAAGAATCCAAACAGTGGACTTCTTCCTGAAATTTGAGCATCTCAACGAGTGGTGGTTGATTCCAGGCATGAATTATCGTTATGAATCATCCCTTGCCTATCCAATTCAACCGTTTAGGTTCCGATTTGGATTCAGCTGGAAATTCTGGAATTAATGCGCCTCTAACCAGTTCTTTCCCGTACCTGCTTCCACTAAGATTGGGACATCGAGTTTCATCGCTTCTTCCATGATCCTAGTCACATTACTTTTAACCTCTTCAAGCTCATTTGTTAGTACATTGAATACCAATTCGTCATGTACTTGAAGAAGCATGGTTGTGTTCAAACTGCTTTTCTGTAGCCATTCATCTACTTTAATCATGGCAATTTTTATCATGTCAGCAGCACTTCCTTGAATGGGGGCATTAATTGCATTTCGTTCTGCAAATCCCCTAACGGTAGCGTTACGGCTATTGATATCGCGAAGATTTCTTCGTCTACCCGTAATGGTCTCAACATACCCGTTTTCCCTCGCAAAATTTATAGTATTATCCATATACGTCTTGATGCCTGGAAACTGTTCAAAATAGTTATCAATGATCTCCTTGGCTTCAAACCTCGGGATTTGAACGCGTTGGCTCAGTCCGAAGGCTGATATTCCATAAATGATTCCAAAATTTACTGTTTTGGCCTTTCTACGCATGTCTTTGTCGACTTCCTCAATAGAAACTCCCCACACCTTTGCGGCGGTAGCCGTATGAATATCAATCCCTTTTTTGAACGCTTGCATCATGCCTTCGTCTTTAGAAATATGGGCGATGATTCTTAATTCAATTTGGGAATAGTCAGCACTCAACAATACGCTATCTTCATTATGAGGAATGAAGGCTTTTCTAATTTCACGGCCTAAATCTGTTCTAATCGGAATGTTTTGAAGATTCGGATTTTGCGAGCTCAACCTTCCCGTAGCAGCTACCGCTTGATTAAAGCTTGTATGCACCCTATTCGAATGAGACTTTACTATTTCAGGCAAGGCATCCACATAAGTGCTTTTTAATTTTTGTAGCGCCCTAAAACCTAAGATATGCTCAACAATTGGGTGCTTCCCCTTTAGGGAATTTAAGGTTTCCTCATCCGTTTGATATTGGCCTGTTTTAGTCTTTTTAGGCTTTTCACTGAGCTTTAACTCCTCAAATAATACCTTTCCTACTTGCTGAGGGCTGGAAATGTTAAACTCAAATCCCGCCTCAGTGAAAATAGCGTTCTGTCGTTCTAAGGACTGCTCGAGTAGTTGTTTGCTATATGCTTCTAAAAAGGGCACGTCTAAATTAACACCCTCGTTCTCCATTCGATGTAGGACATGAACAAGAGGAATTTCTATATCGTTAAACACATTTAGCAGCTTCTTTTGTTCCAGCTCCTTATTTAGAATATGATAGAGCTGATATGTAACGTCCGTATCTTCAATGGCATACTCTGCTACTTTTTCGATAGGAACATCTCGCATAGAGCCCTGATTCTTGCCTTTTTTACCAATGAGGGATTCTATGCTAATTGGAGTGTATTTCAAGTATTTTTCGCTCAGTATCGTCATGTTATGGCGCTGATCAGGTTCAACCAGATAATGTGCTAGCATGGTATCAAAAAACGGCCCATTAATGCTTTGGTTGTAACGCTCAATAATGGCCACATCGTACTTTAGGTTCTGAGCAATCTTTAAGCAATCCGACTCCCAAAATCCTTTTAACCATGAAACTTGTTCCTTGGCTTTTTCTTGATCTGAATCTATAGGTAAATAAACGCCTTGATGAGCTTTCCATGACAAAGAAATACCCACCAATTCAGCGCTAAAAACATCTAGGTCTGTGGTTTCAGTGTCAAAACAAATCTGTTGGAATTGCAAGGCCTCTTTTAGTGCTTCCTCTACCTCTGATTTTGTATTTAATACTTTGTATTCGCACTCAATATCTGAGATGGTTTTTAAAGATTCCACTTCTGTGGTTTCTTCGGCTGAACCAAATAAATCCTTTTGTCCTGTAGAGGAAACGGCAGGCGCAGCTGAAACATCGGTTCCGAACAAGCGCTTGGCCATGGTCCTAAATTCTAACTCCGTGAATACCTCTTTTAATTTCTCCTCGTTCGGCTCTTTTCTTACCAAGGACTCTACCTCGATATTGATTGGCACCTGCGTATCGATCGTTGCCAATTTCTTACTCAGTAAACCTTGTTCCGCAAACTCTTCAAACTTCTCCTTCATTTTACCCTTTAATTCATGGGTATGAGCAATCACCCCTTCCATGGTGTCGTATTGTTTAATGAGTTTTTTGGCCGTCTTCTCACCGACGCCGGGAATCCCAGGAATGTTATCTACAGAGTCGCCCCACAAACCAAGGATATCGATAACTTGATCCACGCGTTCGATTTCCCATTTGTTTAGGATTTCTTGTACACCCAAAATTTCATCGGGGTTTCCCATACGACCTGGCTTATATATAAAAACACGTTCCTGCACTAGCTGTCCAAAGTCTTTATCAGGCGTCATCATGTAGACATCCATGTCCTTTGCTTGCCATGCTAAAGTACCTATGATATCATCGGCCTCATAACCATCTAATGTGAGTAAAGGAATATTAAAACCTTCTAAGATTTGTTGAATGTATGGAATGCTTTTCCTCAAGTCTTCAGGCATTGCCTCTCTTTGCGCTTTATACGCCTCGTATTCGATGTGCCTTTGAGTAGGCTTGTCTGTATCAAAAACTACAGCTAAATGCGTGGGTTCTTGCTTCTTGATAATATCCAACAAGGTATTCGTAAAACCGAACATTGCACTCGCATTCAATCCTTTACTCGTAATTCTTGGATTCTTGCTAAACGCGAAAAAGGCCCTGTAAATCAAGGCCATCCCATCAAGTAGAAATAGTTTTTTACCGCTCATGTCTATAAGCAGCAAGATACAAAATCGAGGTTTAAGGGAAGAACATCAGTCCTCTTTTTTCTTAAATCCTAGCGAAACTCCGTTTATGCAATATCTAAGCCCTGTTGGCTGATCAAAACCGTCGTTAAATACGTGACCTAAATGTCCGCCACATTTAGCACAAACCACCTCGGTTCTCACCATACCATGACTCTTATCCAATATTTCTTTTACTGCCACTGGGTTAATTGATTTGTAAAAACTTGGCCATCCGCAACCGGCATCAAACTTTGTTTTTGCTTCAAATAATTCCGCTCCACATCCTTTACAAACGTACACTCCTGGCTCCCAAAAGTGTTCGAATTCACTGGTGTAAGGTCTCTCTGTACCCTTATTTCTCAACACATGAAACTCTGCATCTGTAAGTTGCTCTTTCCACTCCGCTTCTGTTTTTTGAATTGAGTATTGATTTGTATCCTTATTATTCATGATTAGATTTTTACTTGGGATCTTTTGTGAACATGCGTCGTTAACCAACAGAATACCCATAAGTATGAACACATGTAGCAATGATTGTAATGGTTTCACATTGGAATAACTCAAAATCACACCTCTTTGTTTTACAAGCGTATATATTCTTGATTGTACCTTTGATATGTGAATTTCTTCAGTCATTTTTTCTTTGATCAAAATCCAAGTTCTCCTGCTTATAACTTTGGTCTACTTGCTCCCGATTTATTGAGGAATTTCACTCCTAAGCTCTACAATAAAACCCTTGTTTCTCATCCCCAAGAAACCATGGATATCGAGAGAGGTTGTTTGCAGCACTTGAATAGAGATAAAGATTTTCACAATAGCGTCTTTTTTAATGAAGTATACCAAGAATTACGCAATCCCGTTCGGAATGTATTCATAGACACCCAAATACCTCGATTTTGGTTTGGAATACATATCATAGTTGAAATGTGGCTTGATCGCCTGTTAATAATGAAAAATCCGAACCAATTAGAGCACTTTTATCATATGCTAGACCATGCAAAGACGGATGTACCCGCTTTTTTAGACCGCATAAGCCATAATGACCCTAAAACTTTTATGATTCGCTTTGATCGGTTTATTGAAAGTCGTTACTTAGAGAAATACACGATTGATTTGAGTATTTTATATGGACTAAATCAAGTATTCAAAAGCACCCGGATTATGAGCGATTCTTGGACGAAACAACAAGAACAACGCTTACTAGACTTAATACCCGTAATTGACCACGTTATAGACCAACGATTATACCTACTTCCTTTTAAAAAAGGATTTCACGATATGGATAAGCCATCAAAATAAGGATGTAAATCCAGAATAGGAACTTGATTAATCTACTCGGAGTATCGATGTTAAAAACAGTGGCGGTATATAAGGAAATTGGGAATCCCAACAAATAAAAATAAGAATCGTATTCATCGTATTGAAAAAGACAAATCAGAAAGATGAATACAGAAATAAGTGACATAGCCAAACGACTGCGTCTCGTTTCCACGTTAAAGCGATAATAAGAACTAAGCACTTTGATTACTCCAAAAAATGAAACCAGTAATAAGTTTGCCAACAAAATGACATCCCAAACATGTTCTGTCCACTCAAACCCTCTGTTGAAGGATGCCGATTCTCTCCAAACACCCAATAACGTTGAAAAATTCATATTCGTTGACAGCAAATACCCCAACGAAGACAGTAAGTAATAAGGCATAATTATCGCAAACACAATCACCAGTACATCTGCCGCTGATATGGTTTTAAAGACGGGTATAACTATCAATAAAAAAATGATAGACCAATAAAAATCTGGAATACATAACCCGGAAACACCCAAAAAGAAAGCCGACAAGAATAAAAATGGCTTGCTATATCCCTCTTTGATAAAGCGATAGAAAAACAACCAACTCAATAAAATGAATGTTGTTCCGATTTGAACAAATCCTACACCTAAATTTAAAGGAAAAAGGGTTGAATACAGCCCCAGAAAAAAGAACACACTCAATCCTGGCCGTTCGATTACATTGTAATCATCACAAATCCTTAAGAACAGAAAAGATTGTATCAGGAAGAATAGGGTTGACAATAAAAAAGACAACCAAGGTATGTTCTGAAGTAAAATCAAAACCTCCATTAATACTCCCTTTTGGAGAAGACTACCAATGTCCCCCAAAATCAAAAAAGCCGCCAGCCTTAGTAATAAAACCCAAAGCGTAAACACAAAAAACTGTGTGACTTTATTATCGTAGAGAAACTTAATCACCGTTCAATACTTGCATCCAAAGCCATTGTTTATCACGCACCAAAGGTAATGTGAAAGAACAATAACTCGTTTCCAAACCATCAAAGGGAACCACCACATTATAAAAATTATCGCTGCTAACCAGGGTGTGTTTGTCGATCTCGTAATCCGGTCTGATTACCACATCTAAGACTTCATTATTTTTTGAAATATCATTGTTATACACCAGATGTATGCCGTTTTCGCAGACAAATGAACCATAACCTAATAAATAAGATGTTCCAGGAGCTGCCGTTTGTTCTTTATTTATTCTAAGAACTGTATCAATGAGTCCATCCTTATTCAGAAAAATTGCGCCTATTTCGTTGTAGTTATAAAGCACTTTTGTGGCGGTTTGTGGAATCCCATTGATGTAGAAAGTTTCCAACTGCTTTAACTCCACGTATCGCTCCAGTAGTGCAACCATACCACGACCTTGTGTAGGAATGACACGTCGAAGAACATAATTACGCGGATTTCTGCGTTTCTTGGCTTTCATTTGACCGTCTAAAATGCGCGCTTGCATGTCTGTAAATTCCATACTCACATTTTCAATCTGCTCATTATTCAAACTAGCTCTTACACATTGATAACCTGTTGTTTCTCTGCGAGTAGGGCCAACTAAAGAAACGGCACACCACTCATTACGCATTCGGTCGAAGGTTAAATCTGTCGTTTGGATAGTCTTTTCAGAATCCCATATTTCGTAATTCAACGAGTTTTGGGATAAACATCGAAAGAGATAGACCTCTTCATCCTTTGATCGGGTTTGAAACAACCGTTTGGGCCTTTGAATCTTTAATATTCCGGCACAATGAATGGAATCCGCCAAGGTCAAATCAGTAAGCGCCAAATCTGAAATTCGCTCTTTCACTGTATCTTGGACACTTGAGAGTTCTCGCCCATTTATATCGAATATTTTAAGCCAATGTAAGGTGCCATTCTGCATCCCCTTCAGTGTGGAAACAGCCCAATGACTGCCTTCTATTTCTAGGGCAAAATTAATATCGTCAGGTGCCCATTCCCTTAAAGGTAAAGAACATAAAAACTTGCTTTGTATTTCTCCTTGAAGGTTTGCTTTAAGGGAAGATATATTTAACCGAAGGTTTTCTTTCCTCTTACGCTCGGCGGTTACCCAGTAAATATTGGAATCAACTAAGAATACCCTTAAAACATAGGTTCTCCGGGGTAAATCAATCATACGATCCGAAACAAAACCTAGCTCACGGTCGTACTGTTCGATGCTGAATCCATCAGACAAATAATCATTTGCATAATTAAGAGTGAAAATACCGTATTGATTTTCACCAATAGGCGCATGGTAAAAACTCTTTTTTTGATTTAGCTGGGGCTTATTCGATAAGACATACTTCTGAGCTAAACTCGTTTTAGCCAGAAAAAACACAAGGAGCGCTAAGTAAGGTCTCATCCACTATCAAAATTCGACCATGGAATGCACAACGCCAAATTAGTGGTACTTTTGCCAGCAAAAAGCTTGAAAGGCACATCAAAAAAGCAAGAAAAAGCCATTTTAATCGGCGTAAATTCCTACGGGCAAGTATTACCGATTGAAGAGTACCTAGATGAACTCGAACAATTGGTGTTTTCATCAGGAGGAGTCACTAAAAAACGTTTCATACAGAACCTAGAACACCCCAACCCTAAAACGTATGTGGGTTCAGGTAAAATTCAAGAAATCGCCGACTACTGCGATGTAGAAAAAATCGACATTGCAGTATTTGATGATGAGTTAAGTCCAGCACAAATCAAAAACATCGAAAATCGTTTACCCGGAACTAAGGTTCTCAGCCGCACACATTTAATCCTCGATATTTTTGCCAATAATGCAAAAACTGCTCAAGCTAAGCTGCAAGTAGAGCTCGCTCAGAGTATTTTCATGCTACCCAGACTTACCGGTTTGTGGACTCATTTAAGCAAACAAAAGGGAGGTATTGGAATGAAAGGTCCTGGTGAAACAGAAATTGAAACGGACCGAAGAATACTGAGAAATAAAATCTCTCTACTCAAGAAAAAGTTGATACACGTTGAAAAAATTGGTAATACTCAAAGGGCAGGGCGCCAAGGAGAAATGCGTGCGGCACTTGTAGGTTATACCAATGTTGGTAAAAGCACCATCATGAATTTATTGTCTCGATCTGAAGTATTGGTAGAGAACAAACTGTTTGCGACACTAGATTCTACCGTTCGAAAAGTTGTTCTTCCCCATCCCGACGAGATGAAACCTCCTGTACCCATTCTTTTAAGTGATACGGTCGGATTCATACGTAAACTTCCAACATTGCTCGTCGAAAGTTTTAAAAGCACCCTTGCAGAAGCACTAGAAGCAGATGTTCTTATTCATGTGGTAGATATTTCTAATCCACGTTTCGAAGCGCAAATGCAATCGGTGAAGGAAACTTTACACGAGATAGGCGCTTCCGAAAAGCCAGAAATAGTGGTCTTCAATAAAATCGACGCGTATAAATCTGAGGACTCCTTTTTTGTCGGTGAATCGGAGATGACGCTAGATCAATTTGAAAAAAGTTGGATCGCAAAAGAGAATGCTCCTGCAGTTTTTATTTCAGCGCAGGAAAAAAACAACATCAGCAAACTGAGACAGATACTACTCTCAGAACTTTTCAAATCCCGGGGTAAAAAAATTGACTAAAGCTCGTCTTCGTTGAAGAAATAATCATCGTCTGTTGGGTAATCAGACCAGATTTCCTCAATGGTTTCGTACGGCTCTCCGTCGTCTTCAAGCTCCTGAAGGTTTTCTACCACTTCCAAAGGTGCTCCAGAACGGATTGCATAGTCAATCAATTCATCTTTTGTTGCAGGCCATGGAGCATCGTCCAGGTATCCGACTAATTCAAGTGTCCAATACATAATGTTTGTTCTAACTTCCCGCGAAAATATGTTTTTATTTGAATAATTCAAGTTCACCTTTGTGAAAGATTCGTTATGCATCCCGATTGGCAAAACAAACAACAGCAATATTGCGAGCTTCACAGCGATGAAGAACCATTAGTTCTCAGAGAATTAACGACTTACACCTGGAAAAAAACGATAAATCCACGACAGCTTAGTGGGCACCTACAAGGTCGGCTGTTAGCATTGTTGGTAGCTCTTCAAAATCCCAAAAACATGTTAGAGATTGGAAGCTTCACCGGTTATTCCACTTACTGCCTTTGGGAAAATGCTCCGAAGGATTGCCATTTTATCAGTATAGAAGCCGACGCAGAAATCGCCTATAAACGCGACCAATTTTGGAAAAATCATGAGCTGTGGTCGCAAATTGAATGGAGAACCGCTGATGGTTTGTCAGAA
>Ga0181580_10003278_pt1 | contig 13177 bp, 11 predicted proteins | sample 071ome_23_FD_132413 | JGI IMG/M metagenome (GOLD analysis project Ga0181580, IMG submission 132413) | Coastal salt marsh microbial communities from the Groves Creek Marsh, Skidaway Island, Georgia - 071403BT metaG (megahit assembly) | ecosystem: Environmental > Aquatic > Marine > Intertidal...
CGCGGCGCTATTTATGTCCACGGTTAATGTGTCGGGATCACTCGCAGACGACGGCTCGCGCGCGGTGGGACACACGCGTCGCAAGTTTAGTCGGTGTCGATCGCCGGGAGGTCGGGACGTTCGGGCGCGATGCGTCGTCGTCAATGTCCACGCGCGACGACGACGGCGTTTGTTTCGATGATGATGACGACCATCGCGACGACGGGGGTGTCACGGGGGGTCGTAAACGCGGACGCGAGCGGGAGGTCGTGTTTTAGCGATGCGCAGTGTGAAGGCGGGGTGTGTGATGTTTCTGGAACGCCGGTGCCGGCGAGTTTGCCGCCGCCGCCGAGTCTGCCGCCGCCGCCGAGTCTGCCGCCGAGTCTACCGCCGCCGAGTCTACCGCCGCCGCGTCTGCCGCCACCGCGGCTACCGCCGCCGCGTCTGCCGCCACCGAGCCTGCCGACGCCGCCGAGCGTAGCGCCGACGCCACCGAATCCTCCACCCGGCGCGCCGCCGTTTCCGGGAACGCCGTCCGCCTCGGGACGCAGGCTCACGTCGTTCGGTGTGTGCGTCATGTCCCCACCGGGACCGCCGTCGGAATCGGTATCGGTGAGCGACGCCGATGCCGACGCCGATGCCGAAACGTCGCGTCGTGGATCGCCGAAATGGTTTGGCGTATCGCCCGGCGTCGCCGGATCGTGCGCGTTGGCGCTCGTCGCGGCGCTCGCCGCCGGCGCGCTCTTCGCTCGGTCTCGGTGCGGGAAAGGCGATGAGAGCATCGTCGCGAGGAAATCAAAGAAGAAGACGTCGACGACGCAAAGGTTTCGGAGGAAAAGACGAAACCGTCAACCTTCGTTGGATGATAGCGATGAGGGAGACCGATTTGACGCGGAAGACGAACCGTCCTTTGTTCCGGTGGCTAACAATGTGCTATTTCCGGACTGGGATTCCGTAAACTTCCCACGAAGGGCGACGCACGTGCACGGGTTCGGTCGCGTGCGAGAGGACGATCCGGTATGATTGGCGGCGGCGTGTTTCGGGCGGTGTTGAGGGTGTTCGATAGACAAGGAAACGAAGACGATGAGGTCGACGCGGGCAAAGAACCAAAGAGCGTCGCGGAGCGAAACGCGGTTGAAGAAGTGACAGAGGGAAACGACGCGCCGGCAGATGCGCCGGTGTGCGAGGAATTTGATGGGGCGAGACGAGTAGATGCGGTGGGGGAGATTGACACGAGCGCCATCACGGGTTTGCGGGCGATCACGGCGCTTCAGATTGCTTGCGGGCATTGGCTGCTGTTCTTCGGGAACAATGAGAATCCGTACTTGGATTTTCAAGGGGGCATCGCGGTGAGCATCTTTTTCCTCATCACCGGGTTCGTCATGCAGGTGGCATATCACGAAAAAGTGGAGCAGAGTGGATTTAGGTACTGGGATTTCATTAAACGACGATATGCGAGGATGATTCCGCTGCATTGGTTCGCCTTGGCGTGGTACGCGCCATTCATCGGGGTTAATTATAGAACCATCGCGAGAGATTACAACTTTTGGCAAAACAAGAGTGGAGAAGTCAACCTCATCATGGGGATCGTTTTGACGCCTTTTCTCATGCAGTCGTGGATATTTTCGCTCTGTTATTGGAATTCCGTGTGCTGGAGCTTGAGTTGTCAGCTCGGATTTTACTTTTGCTTTCCGTGGTTGTGTCGCAAGCTCAACTCGCGCGTGGCAAAGCTTGAGCAACTCGCCTCTGATGAAGCGTGCATCGATGACGACGCAAAGACTACCATTGAAAATGCGTTTGAAAAAGTTCAAAACGGATGTCGACGCTATCTATGGTACGCCTATCATGCGTCATACGCAGCTCCGTTGGCACTGATGGGTTGGATGAACTCGCCGTCGTTCAGAAACATGTGGAAAGATGCCGACTTTGAATCGAGGCGCCATGTGGTCGTGACCGCGCTCGATAATGATTTGGATGGCATGCGCGCTTACTTTTGCGGTCGAGCTTGGTTCCCGGTGCGCATTCCCATTTTCGTCATGGGAATGTTGCTTGGGGCGATGCGTGTCAGATTGGCTCGACGCCACGTCAACGATAAAATCAAACGTTTTTGGACCAAGTTTACCGACGCGTTTTCAGTCATCTTCTCCATTTGGCTCATATGCTGCGTCGTCGCCTCTGGTCTCGTCGCAGATTCAAAGAACATACGCATCTTCAACGAGTTCTTCTTAACGGCGCCATGCGCGTTTTGGCTTTACGGTCTCACCGTATCCCAAGATTCCCGCACCGTGCGCACGCTCAAGAATCCGGTCTTACAGCTCTTGGGCAATTGGTCATTCTCCATGTACCTCTTGCAGTTTCCATTCTACACCACCTGGGCCGCGTTAGAGTACGACACGATGAAAGTCTTCCCGGCGTGCGACCGCTCGAGTCCAAATGTCAAAGTATGGGCCGACTGTTTCCACAACTTTGAATCCGATTATGTCCTCCCGAACGTCGTCGTCATTTTATTTCTCTTCGTCCTCATTGTCTTGAGTTTCGTATGTCACCACGCCATTGAAAAGCCTGGGAACAGATTGATGATGCGGTTCTTATCTCGCTCGTACCGCCGATGAGGCACTTTTTGTAACAAACTTCTGTTAGAGCAAGCCAACAATCATATGTGACGCGCTACTCAGACGCGCGCGTAGTGATCGAAGGAGCGCGTTCGTCCGGACGGGTCGTTGCATCGACGCGCGATCTTCCGGCGCTACTTTTGACACGACACGATGCGCGACGCGCTGCTGGCGCACTCTCGTTCACTTTTAGACCACTGCTGGGATGATCGAGCGCATAGCGTCACTGAAGGATCATCCGGTGGCGATTGGATGCGAATCATCGCGTGGATCGTCAATCTCCTCATCGCCACGGCGTTCCTCGTGCTGTGCGTGAAGAAGTGGCCGCCTCCGCCGCGGGTGTTTCCGAGAAGGAAACCGTTGTGTGGAATTCCTTGGTGCATCACGGCGAGGCTTCTCGGGTACGGGTTGTTCGATTGGAGAACGGGTAAACTGACGCCGTGGTGGGATTACATCAAGGAGAAACACGAGATTGTAAATATATTCGCGGGTGATGCGGGGTTTATAACGCAGCGCGCGCGGTTTTTACACCTAGCGACCGAGCTGGCGTGTACAGCGGCTGTTTCAATGGTGCTGACGGACCTAACGTCGGCAAAGGTGACTGGTGATTTCTGGACAAAGCAGCTGTGGGTGTTCGTGTTACTTTTAGCGTATGATATCGTGCTCAGCGTTGCTCTGAGATTAGCAACGCTAGGGGCGACAAAGGCGAGCTTTGAAGCTGCAGAGATGGTTGGATTTGAGTGCGCCGAGTCTGGACAGCTTGAAAATTTGGAAGATGAGGAACAACTCATCGAGATGGGTATCAAGGCGTCGAAAGCTTTCAAAGCGATTCAGAACGCAATGCTCAAGTACTGCGTAGCCTTTGCCATGGCGAGTCTCGCGATTTGTGGGATGTGGGCCCACTTGGCGAATCCCGCGGATGGCTGCGGCACAGCATTTCAGACGTTTTTGGCCTACGCATACATCTTTGGATTGTATCAAGGCTTTAGCTTGATCGTCGTGGCACCTATGATGCTCACGAGCCGATGGCTCATCGGATTCTTCCTCATCACTCGCATTCCCGAGGTGGAAACTCGCGAAGAGACTATGGATTGCTGCTGGTCGCACATTTTCCCGAAATTGTGCGCTTGCAAACCACCAGAGGTGACGCCTTTAGAGCTCAAGACGGTGAATGATCTGTTCTGGAGTCCGAGAAAAGATGACGGCGTGGACACTGGTAACCTTGCCAAGGCGGCAGCTGTCGCGGCCGCCGGGAAATCACGCTACTCGGCTCAGGAATCACCAATCACGCCGGTACCCGCAATGAAGAGAGACATCGAGTCTGGCGACAAATCGGTGTCCTTTTCACCAGGGAGTTTTGACGCGTGGGTACCCGAAGATTCGCCCGCGTCGACAGAGGTTGCGCCGTCACCACTTGAGAGCTCGCCATCGATCAAATTTGCCGCTCTTCGGCGACAAGCGTCCATGAAGTATGATATTTCAGACGAGCTCATCGATTCGGAGCACTTTCCGCAGGGCAATGTGGAACGCGCGCACTACGACGCGAGAGATCGCGAGACTTTCGATCCAGTATCGGCTTCATCAGAGGCTGCGTTCGCCGCCGCTCGCATGGCTCTCATGGGTGCCGGTAAACTCACCCCAGAACAAATATTGCGCACTCGATCCTTCAAGGCGCATATGGCAAACGTCCGCTATTCTCAATCCGCCAGTTCCGATGACGAACGTGTTCGCCAGCACGACGCCACCGCGTCAGACGCAGAGTTCTCCGAGGACACCCACTCAAAAGAGGGTGACGAGGAAGATCCGTGGGAAGACCCGCAGATTGACCCAAAACAAAATCGAGTTGAATAGACACCGTCTACATTTAACGCAGAGTTCTTTTTGCAAAATTTCACCACCAAAAGTAATCCAGTCCAAACGCGACACTTCACAACGCATCGCATCGCATGGCGTCCACGGCGCTCGCGCCGCATCGCGCGCACTACGCGCATCGACGATCTTCCGTCAAGACGACCGCGACGGATCGTCGGCGTCAGCCTCCGTCGGCGTTCACTCGAAAAGAATTCGTGCGACTCGTGAGCGTTTCGACGCTCTCCTCAAAACTTCTCGTCACCGATGAAACCGCCCATGCATCGCTCGTGGACGAGTCGGCGGCGACGCGCGCGTACGCCGCGACGTCGCCCTCCGTCGTCGGAATCGCCGAGGTGCTCAAGACGGGGGAGGTGCGGGTGAGAGGAAGCGGTTTCGTGTGGACGTCGAATGCAGAGGCGACGTACGTGGCGACCAACGCACACGCGATTGGATCGAGCGATGGAACTCGGATGGCTATCGTATTTAACGCGGTGGAGAATGGACGAGAGACGCGGTCCAGGATCGTGCTCGGGGCAGAGAGCGCATATTTTGTGAACAGAAGCAAGGATGTTGGGTTTGTTAAGATTCCGTCGGCGGCGTTGCCGCAGGGCGTCAAGGCGCCGAACGCGGCCAGAGTGGGCACGAGTGATGCGTTGCGGGTGGGTCAGAGCGTCTTCTCGCTCGGTTTTGCGGAGGATGGATCGAGCACGCTGAATAGCGGCGTTATTAGCGGGCTTCGAAGACGAATTCCGAGTAAATCTGGGGCGAATTTGAGTGGGTTGATTCAGACGGATGCCGAAGTGAACGAAACAACTAGCGGGGGGCCGCTGTGCGATTCGAGCGGGCGAGTCGTCGCGATGAGCGTGACACCGTATGGATCCGGTAAGACTGGTCCGTCTGGCGTAAATTTTGCCATTCCAATCGATACCGTGAGATTGGTAGCGGAACAATTGTAAGATGAAATTCAATGCGGAGGATGGTTTCTTTGACGACGAGAATTAGCATTGTTGTAACGCTAGAAAAGCACTGCATTGATTCATTGATGTTGTTTATTGACGGGAGGAAGATAGAGTAACGCGTTTGGCGTTCCTGGCAATGGAATTCCGCGGATTAAATCCTTCGTCGCCGTGATGATGAGATGCTGTTTCAGCGCCGTTGCGGACATTTTCGGTGATCTAGACAGCACTCTCGCGGCAGCTCCCACAGCGTGACCGACAGCCATGGATGTTCCACTGAGAAAGGTGTAAGAAAAATCGCTCGGAGAATCACAGGATGTGAAGCCACCGCAAGCGCCGAGCACATTAACGCCGGGCGCATACAAATCCACACAAGCGCCTGAATTGCCGTATTCGTACGCGTGATCGCGATGATCGCTCGCGGCAACTGTAAGCGTCTCGCGTACGTTTCCAGGAGCAACGTTGCATGCGTCAGTCTGTTGATTACCACTCGCGGTGACGACAAAGATTTCTCGCTCACGAATCAAGCGTCTAACCAATTTTTCCAGAGTCTGCGACCATACACCTTGTCGGATTCCGAGAGCCAACGAAACGATCGCCGGGCCAAATTGATGATGCGCCGCGACCCATTCTAATCCAGCGACGAGCGCGCTGAGCTCGCCGTTTCCGTGACAATCTAAAACGCGAACGGGATGTATGGCGACTCGGTGCGTCATTGAAGAGACGGTTGACGACACAAAGGTGCCGTGACCATCGCAGTCATCGATCACGGGTGCGTCGTTCTCATCGGCGAGCATATCCACACCGGCAGTGACGATAATGTTTCTAAATTCGTAGTGCGTCTTGCGGATCCCTGTATCGAGCACGTAGACGTGGACGAGCGCAGCATCCAATTCGTCAGGACTCAAAAATTTTGAGTCCAATGGCAACCCGCGTTGGTTCACCCTATCCAGTCCCCAGTAATTCGCAGCGGTGACTTCCACGTCTGGTTCTATGTGCAGGTTTGGAACGCAATGACGCAGCATTTTTACTTCTTCCTCTTTGAGAAGAGCGGAGAAACCGTTCGACAATTGAAGTCTCCTCTTGCATTTGATTCGCAACCTCCACAGACACGTTCGAGTTGTCTTCAATCCCTCCAAGTTGTCGCAGAGTTCATCCATTGACATCGAGGTTTCGTCGTCGCCGAGCATCACGAGGTAGGATTTTCGAAACGCGGGCGTCGCGCGCGCTGTCTCGCACGACACCGAGAAGAAGATGAGCGCGAATACAAGCAGCCGCATGGCGACGAATGGCACCCTCGTAGCTACAAATATCACATTAAAGTACAAACCTATCGATCGCCTCCGCGACGCCGTCCTCTTCGTTGGATAACTCCAACACGTGGGTGGCGTTTTCCTTGGTCTTGTTGGCGGCGTTAGCCATGGCGACGCCGCATCCGACGACTCGGAGCATCTCAGCGTCATTTTCACCATCTCCCACCGCGACAACGTCGCTCATCGGATTCACATCCATAGACTTGAGCACAGCGCTCACACCCTTGGACTTATCGTTGCCAAGAGGTAGAATCTCAAGCATGGTTGGTACAGCCTGAGTGATCTCGGCGCGATCCCGGAAAGCAGCCTCCCAGATTGATCGAATGCTGTCGATGCTCTCCTTGGAAGGACCCATGAGCAACAGCTTCTTCACTCTGTTGTTCGATAAAATAGTATCGACACTGTCGATTACCTCGCTCTTTGGCTCGTGAAAAATTTGGTGAAGGTCATCCAAAAGAGAGTGCGACTTCAAGGTCGCGCAGTTGTCTCCGCAGAAAGCAGTAAGAGCCAAGTCTTTGTGTACGACGTCCGCCATCATCATAAACGCGTCGCGCGTCACATCCTCCGTCATGGTAGCCTCGTAGACCAGTTCACCACCTCTCCCGTACACCTCCAATCCTTGTAAAAATACGCCAGGGGTCGTTTGTCCGACGATACCGTCTGGACCGTCCAAACCCGCGGTGGCCGCCGCGCGCATTGCCGCCGGTCGCGCCTTGCCCGTCGCGACGACAACTTCCACGCCCGAAGCCAAGGCGCGGCGCAAAGCGTCTGCCGTTCGCGGTGTGATGGTACTATTTTCGTTGAGCAACGTACCGTCGAGATCGACGACGAGAACCTTGCGTTGCGGTATAACGGCACTTGCACGTTGCGTGAGCCCAGTCACCTTCCATCCGAGGAGCTTGAGCAGTTCCTGCTCCGTTTCCGCCATTACCCGGGCGTCCTCGTCACTTAATTCGTGATCCAACCCAAGAAGATGCAAAGTTCCGTGCACGAGCAACACTCGACACTCGTCTCGGAGCGTGTGTCCAACCTCGCGCGCCTGCTCCGCCGCCGTATCGACGCTGACAATGACATCGCCCAACACTGCCATTGGTCCAAAACTCTCCGCGGGAAAACTCAGCACATCTGTCGCGCTGTCCTTTTGCCGAAACCCAGCGTTAAGACTCCTGATGTACTCATCCGAGCACAGCGCAACGCTAATCTCGAAATGCGACATCGATTTCGGCAAGGTTTTCCTCGCCAACTCCACCGCAGCCGACGCCGCCGGGTTCTTCACCAGCAACTCCACCAGCTCACACGCGTCAGCCTCCACCTCTTTACGAAGCGCCATGATATCCAACGCCGATTTTGCCACCTCAGCCGGTTCGTGGCCGTCTTCATCAATCACCATGACATCGCAAACGCACTCAACATCACCGACAAAGAAACTCTCACTCACGTCCTCGTCTTCGTCGTCCTCGTCGTACGAACCGTCCCCATCCTTCGCGCGCGTCGAGAGCAAAGCTCTAAAGGATGGCAGTAATGGAGAAGACGGTGACGCGCCACCGGCACCGAACCCACGTCGTCGCGCGGTCCAGTCACGCGGAAGAGAAAGAGAAGGAGAAACTCGCGGTCGGTTTGCGACACGTTGAACCCGCGCGACGTACGTCGACGCTTGACGCGCGACGACGCTCGTGGATTTGGAACTCGACGCACACGCGCGGGTTGGTTTCACGAGCGTGCGCGCGCGCGCGAGGAGCGTACCGCGCATGAGTTGCTCGGTCGTGCGTCGGTGTGTATGGAGGCACTTTTATGAGTGAGCGCTTTATTCAAAGATGCGGTGCGTCGACGGTTCAGAGCGATTCGAAGCACAGGGTGGGTGGGTGCGGCGATTTAAAAAAGAAAGAATAGTTGTGTTCTTAAAGTAAAAGCTACCAGTTGCGAAAGACGCCAAAGGAACCAAAGAGTCCGTTTGCGCCCGCTTGGTATTGCAGAAAGACAAAGATGACGAGGGTGACGATGGAGACGTTGACGAGGTCACTGCTCGAACCGGAGAATTGATCCGTCTTCTTGGCGGTAGATTTGTTCCAAGAGCTGTCTGGCATGGGAATGGCGAGCTTCTCGAAATCGTAAGACGCGAGGAGATCGGTTACAGAGCTCAAGCCGTCGGAAGAGTCGCGCTTGTTCATGCGCGTGGTGTACGGCAAAGCTTCGATGACAGCATCGGCGAGGTCGTCGATGAAGAGCGGATCGGTGTCGAGCGCTGGGACTCGGCCCCACTTTTCAATGCCACACTCTTCGGCGAGCTCGCGATATTCCATGTCAATCTCTTCCAGGGTCTCGATGTGCTCGCTCACGAATGAAATCGGCACGGCGCACAAAGCCTTCGTGCCCGCCTTACCAAGCTCGCGAATGGTGTCATCCGTGTACGGCTTGAGCCATTCCACTGGTCCAACTCGAGACTGGTAAGCCAAGATGTGCTCGTTCGTCACCCCCATCGATTTCAACTCTTCGACTATGAGCTTGACGCACTCCTCCATTTCCACCTTGTACGGATCCCCGGCGTCTTCAACATAGGACACGGGGACGCCGTGCGCCGAGAAGAAGATGATGGGTTCCTTGTCATCTTCAAAGTCCTTCTTCAGCGTTTGCGCAATCATCTGCGCCATTGCCTTGATATAACCAGGGCGTTGATACCACGAAGGAATCACCGTGTGGCGCACGTTGGCCAAATCCTGATCCTCCGCAAAATACTGCTCTAACAATCGCAGACTCGATCCCGAGGTGCTGATTGAAAACTGCGGGTACAGCGGCAAAACTACCAATCGATTCACAGCGTCGCGCTTGATGGCCTCGAGCGCGTCCTCGGTGAAGGGCTTCCAATATCGCATTCCGACGTACGTCTTCACCTCGAGCCCCCTCGATTCAAGCGACATTTGCAACGCCTTTGCCTGCTCATCGGTGATTCTCCGAAGCGGTGATCCACCTCCGATGGATTCATAGGCCTCGCGACTCTTTGGCGCGCGAGACGTGCTCAACACATTGGCGAGAAACCCTTGTAAAAACTGCACCACTGGCGGCAGACGAATGATATCCGGATCCGCAAACAAGTTGTACAAAAACGGCTGCACGTCATCCAACGTCTCCGGTCCTCCAAGATTGAGCAACAGAACCCCCACGTTGTAATCCTCATCCGCTTCCTGTTTTCCAACGTCCACAACCCCTGCCGGATCTCCTCGATCCGCCGCCCTTGTTCCGCTCAGAGACCTCGTTCGGGTACCGCCCAGGCCCGCCTCGCTGTAGTTCAACCTCCTGTTCCCATATTTAGACATCCACGCCACCGACGACGGCGACTGCGACTCGTCCTCATCCCCACTCATCGTCGTTCTCAACGCTCGCACGCCCATCGCGCCCGATCGTCGCTTCCGGCGCGTTTTCGTTTCCGATCTTCCAGTCAACCGAGGTCGAGAGGTCAAAACGCGCCCGCCGCCCCGCCCCCCTTTTCCACCACCACACGTCGCGGAAAACGACGTCGACGCGCCAATCGTCGACGCCGCGCGAGTCGCCATGATCCCTTTCGAGCGTCCGCGAGGGATACGAGCCCTTTACGACGCGTCGGCACGCGGGACCGAGGAAGAAATCCAAAAGGCGATTCTTCGCTGGAGCGATCTGCGAGCTGCGCCGAGTCGAACCGAATCCAGCGCGCACGCACGCGAGCACGCGCGTCCCGTTTCTATCTGAGCGCCGATGGATCGGGCGAAACCGCGAAACCACCCGTCTCTCGCTCTCTGCGTGTTCGCGGTGTTTTCGCGACGCGCTCGAGGTGTGACGCGGGTCGGTCGTCGCGCGTCTGCCTGGCGGCGTTCGCTGATCAGCGACGAGTATGAGCTAGGGTTTATGTTACTGGACACAATTTTTCTGTATTGTACAATTTTTAATCAAGTTTACTATCATAAATGTGTGACAAAGATAAACTTCTGAAAAGTGACGTCGCGCACCCGCACGACGCCACATTGACGCCGACGCGCGCGCACGAGTGGAATCGCGCCGCGTGGTGCCGCTAAACTTTTGGAAATGCTCGCGACGACGTCCGTCGCGCCGGCGCGCGCCCCGCTCGAGGCTTTACGATGCCGCGGAACGCGAGGTGCGCGACGTCTGACGCTGAGAACCGTTGCGCGAGCGACGTCTTTGACGACGACGGGAGACGCGCGCTGCGGTCACGCCGACGTGGGGAGACGCCCAAGACGCGGAGATTCCGTCGTTGCGTCTGGAAAGTCTTCCTCTGGGGGACTTCCGGACATTCCGGGGATTCCAGACGCGGACGCGCTCATGGCAAAGTACGCCGGAGACGCCGGGAAAGCGGCGGCGCGCGCGGTGAATAAAGTGGTTCGTCCGGCTCGTAGATCTTACGACGGGGTGTTCGCGCTGCTTTTCATCAATTTTGCGCTGTTTGCGTGCGATCACTGGGCGCACCTGAGCTTTGTCAAGGGGTTGTATCTCAATCACGTGCGTCCAGAGTGGTGGCAGTTTGCCACGTCGACGTTTTGTCACGCGTCTTGGGAACATTTGAGTTCAAACATTTTCTTCCTGTACATCTTCGGTAAGCTCGTGGAGGAAGAAGAAGGGGCGTTTGGGGTGTGGATGTCGTATCTCGTCACCGGGATCGGTGCCAATCTCGCGTCGTGGTTGGTTTTGCCCAAGAGCGTAGGGGGCGTGCTCGGCATTGGCGGCGCGGCTACGGTGAGCCTCGGCGCGTCTGGCGCCGTCTTCGGCCTCTTCGCCGTGTCCGTGCTCGTCAAGATTAAGTGGGACTGGAAACGTATTCTCGAGGTGATAATTCTCGGTCAGTTTGTCGTCGATAGGTTTCTCACCGAGGCAAAGATGGTGGCGAGCGCTGGCGGCGGGGTGGGCGCAGGCGGCGTAAACCACGTCGCCCACTTGGCCGGCGCGCTCGTCGGCGTCGCGCTCATCTTGTTCCTGCAAAAAGCTCTTCCGGAGTAATATTTGCCGTCGTTCAAATTCGTCGTCCGTCTCAATCGTCGTCGTCGACTCGCTCGAATACGGAGCGTCGTACGAAATATAGTTAGTTCTTCGTGTGTGTGTGTGTGTGTGTGTGTGTGTGTGTCAATATTACCTGTCTATTGTTTTAGTACGTACAGTGTAGTCCTTACTGCGTGACGAAAGTGTGTGCGACGCGCTGACGACGCGGGTCCAAGTTAAAAAATACCGAGCGACGTGAAGAGGGCAAAGACGAGGAACAGACATCCACCGACGATGCCGACGGTGCGCTCGCTAATCTTCTTTGACAGCAAAGATCCCCCCACCACGGCGATCATCGTCGCGATGAAGTGTCCGAGAGTGGCGCCAAAGGTGACACCGATCGGATTCTGCGCCGCCCCGAGGGCAATCGTGGCCAACATGCTTCGATCGCCCCATTCAGCGATGAAAATGAGGGTAAACGTCTCGATGAGCGCGGCGAGCGCCGGCGCCGCTTTTTGTTTAGCCGACTCCGTCGAGCTCTTACACACCACCTCGGTCGCCTCCGCCAACTCGCCGTGTTCTTCGGGCGTGGACCCAGACTCGGGAATCTCCAACGCATCCCGAAGCGTCTTCAAACCGAAAAAGACCAACATGGCCACCGCCGCGTACTCGCCCACCGGCAGCGTCGTCGCCAACGACGCCGGCAACCTTTGAAACGCCCGTCCAATCGCCACAGAGATCACCGTCATCGTCCCCAACGCCGCCGTCGCTCCCATGAGCACGCGAAACCGCCCCAACCGCATCGCCAACAGCGCCGCGATAAAGAACGTTTTATCTCCCAACTCGCTCACAAAGATCAACGCAAACGCCGCCGTAAACCCGCTCTTCGCCAACGCGCCCACGACCCTAGACCACGCGTGCACGGTAAACGCCGCCGAACCCATATCCAACGCCACGTACAACATCACCGCCGTCGCCGCGCACGCTCCGAGTATCGTCGCTTGCAACGCGTACCCAGTCGTCGGCGCGTTCGCGTCTTCCGACACCATCTTCATGAATTCCAAATCGCACGAAGCGCCGGTTACGCTTTTTCCTTCCCCTTTACCGTCGCCGTTTTCGCCCGAAAACGACGTCGCGCCGTCCGACGACGCCGACGCGAATCTCGTCTCCGTCTTCCTCGCCGTGTGGCGCACCGGGTTTAGAACCGTCGTCCGCGTCTTCATCACCGGCGCATCATTTCGCGCGCATCCGCGTGATAATTGCTGACGGTGCATCACCGATGATCGTTTCGCGCCGACCGCCCGCGGCGGTACCGCCCTCGGCGTCGTCACCCGCATCACCCGCATCGATCGCGCGGTTCGAAGTACGCGAGCGGTTTCGCGAACCACCGACGTCGAAACCGTCGTCGGCGTGTGCGGGAACGGAACGGAATGGAATTGGAATTTCGATCGCATGATGATGATGATCGATCTCAACCAAAAAGGTCTTCGGTTTGAAGGGCAAAGGC
>Ga0181580_10003280_pt1 | contig 13174 bp, 14 predicted proteins | sample 071ome_23_FD_132413 | JGI IMG/M metagenome (GOLD analysis project Ga0181580, IMG submission 132413) | Coastal salt marsh microbial communities from the Groves Creek Marsh, Skidaway Island, Georgia - 071403BT metaG (megahit assembly) | ecosystem: Environmental > Aquatic > Marine > Intertidal...
CCTTGAATCGGCGTAAACACCAGCTCAATCGACCACTTGGTGGTCAAGCCTCTGGCCTCAAGCGGGTTGGCCAAGCCCAAGCCACACACCACCAAATCGGGGCGTTGGGCGTACACCCGGTCGAGTTGACGCTCCACGTCTTGCCCTTCGCTCACCTGCACATCCAGCGGCAATTGCTCAAGCTCTGCCGCCAGGTGCGCCCGATGCAAGTAAGGTGTACCCACCTCCGTTAGGCGCATGCCAAGTTCTTGCGAAACAAACCGTGCCAGCGGAATCTCAAGCTGCGAATCCGGAAAGAAAAACACCGACTTGCCCTGCAACACCTCTCGTTGCTTGGCCAACGCCAGCGAGGCGCGCTGGCGCGCAGGCTCGGTGACCCGCAGCAGGTGCGCCCGCGTCACGCCAAACGCATCGCCAGCGGCACCCAACCACGCCGTGGTGCCAACCGCACCCAGCGGGTATGGCGCGGGCAAATGCACCGCCCCACGCGCTTGCAACGCGCGCGCGGTATCGGCCAAATAAGGCTGTGCCAGCAGCATGCGTGTGTTCTCGCCCACCGCCGGCAGAGAACGGCTTTGGCGCGCAGGCAAAAACGCCACGTCGTCAATGCCCATGGTGTGCAGCAAGCGTTGCAATTGGTCTTCCACCACATCCGCCAACGTACCCACCACCAACAACTGCGGCGCCGCCCCTGGTTTGGCGGGCGGCATGTGCGGCACCAGTGCCGCCAAACAAGCGTCTTCGCCTTGCGTAAAGGTGGTCTCAATGCCGCTGCCCGAGTAGTTCAACACCCTAACCTGCGGAAAATATTGACCATCAAGCCGTTGCGCCGCCCGGCTTAAGTCAAGCTTGATCACCTCAGACGGGCACGACCCCACCAAAAACAGCGTACGAATGTCGGGCCGCCGTTGCAACAATTGGCCCACCACGCGGTCCAGCTCCTCATTGGCATCGGCCAAGCCGGCCAAGTCGCGCTCGTCGATGATCGCGGTGGCAAACCGTGGCTCGGCAAAAATCATCACGCCCGCAGCCGACTGAATCAAATGCGCGCAGGTGCGTGAGCCCACCACCAAGAAAAACGCATCCTGCATCTTGCGATGCATCCACACAATGCCGGTCAGGCCACAAAACACCTCGCGCTGGCCGCGCTCGCGCAGCACCGCATGACCGGCGGCTTCTTGCGGCTCAATGGGTATCACGCCTGCCATGCGGCCTCCTGTTGGCGCGCGGCGCGCAGCTTAAGTAAAAACTGTCCGGCGTTGATCACGTACGCGGCGTAAGCCGCCAACGCCAGCATCATTTGCCACTGCGCGTCACCCCAGCCTTGCCATACCGCCACCACGTAGGCGGCGTGCAACGCCAGCACCAGCATGCTAAAGACGTCTTCCCAAAAAAAGGCGGCCGCAAACAAGTACTGGCCAAACACCACCTTTTCCCAAATGCTGCCGGTGATCATGATCACGTACAGCACCGCCGTCTTTACCCATACCGAGGCGTTGGCCGCGTCGTAGCCCGCGCCGCTCACCAAGTAGCGCAACACCAGCGCCAAACTCAGCAAAAACACCACGAACTGCAACGGCGCCAACACCCCCTGAACCAACGTCCAGCGGGTGTTGTCACGCCGTGCGCGCTGCTCTGGGGTGTACAAAAGGCTGCGCGGCGGACCGGTTTGCCCCCCACAAAGGGCAACCTCAGCGGTGCTTGAAGGCCAAGTCATGGCGTCAATTTAGCCCGACGGGGCGATTGTGTCAACTTTTAATGACGTCAATATTTATTTACATCTCAACGACCCCGGTTAACCCTTAATGATGAATACTTTAAAACTACTCTAAAGAACCACGCCTTGACGCCCATCCAACATGTCCGTAATACTCTGTGCACCTGGCGGTAATCAATCGCTGGGACCACCCAACCAAAGGGCACCCATGCCTTCACCACGGCCTTCGCCAGACGCGGTCAACCAGCCCTCCAACCTCCCACGGGAGCTGTTACGGCAAGCCATTACGCACCGCGTGGTGCCCACCTTATTGGGGCGTGCGGCCAACGGCGACAAAGCGCGCGTCCTGCCCAGCGAAGCGGCGGTGCTGGAACTGGCCGGCCACGTGCTAGAGGAATCGATTGAGCCCGCGCGGCAGTTGGTGCGCGATCAACTCGGCATTGGCGTCAGCACCGAGGACATGTACATGTATCTGCTGGCGCCGGCGGCACGGGTCTTGGGCCGGCACTGGGAAACCGATACCTGTAATTTTGTTGAGGTCACCTGGGGCATGGGGCAACTGCAGCAGCTGCTGCGCGAGCACCCCTTAAGCCGTCCCGCCAGCGGCCTTGCCTCGCCCGGCCAGGTACTGCTGTGCCCGCTACCTGGCGAGCAGCACACCTTTGGCCTGTCCATGGTGGCCGAATTTCTTTTGCAAGCCGGCTGGGTGGTGCAACGCCAACAATTCACCCATCAAGCCGAGGCGGTAAGCTGGATTCAGCGGCACAACGTGCAAGTGGTTGCGCTCAGCGTAGGCCACACCAGCGGCACCGCGCCACTGGCCGAACTGGCCCGCGCGCTGCGCACCGCCAGCGCCAACCCCAACTTGGTTTTGTTGGCTGGCGGCGCGGGACTGGCCGACCTAGACATACCCGCCACCCACCTTGGCCTCAACGCCGTGGCCGGTACCGCCCCCGACGTTGCCCGTTTGGCGGCACAATACCTACAACCTAATTTCAAAGCGCATCGTTAATTGTTTTGAATGATATGACCGCACGACAACCCCAGCCCAGTTTGAACTTCAGTTCAGCTGATCAGCATCTGGGCGCCCTCTCGGCATCGTCGACCGCCTCGCTGTTGGCTGCCAGCGGTGACGTGGTGTTGCTCCTCAACGCCGACGGCAACATACTGGACCTCGCCTGCAGCCGAGAAGACTTGGCGGCCTGGAACCTTACCGAATGGATTGGCCAAGCGTGGGCCAACACCGTGACCGGTGAAAGCGTGCCCAAGGTGCAAGCCATGCTCAACGACGCCAGGCGCGGGCAACCCGCCGTGGCGCGTCAAGTCAACCACCCCAGCGCCATGGGCAGCGACCTGCCCATGAACTACCGTGTGGTGCCACTGGGCGCGCGCGAACACAGCGCCCAATTTGCAGCGATTGGGCGCGACCTGCGCGACACCACCCGCATGCAACAACGCTTGGTGGCCGCGCAAAGTCAAATGGAACGCGACCACTGGCAAGCTCAAGCCCAGCAAGCCCGTGCGCACGCCCTCATGCAACTCAGCGGCGACGCTTTGTTGGTGCTCGACGCCGAGCACTTTACTTTGGTACAAGCCAACGCCGCAGCACACCAACTGCTTGGGCCAGGCCTCGAACAATCGGGCTGGAACCTGCTCAGCCAGCTGGGCGACGCCTCACGCCAAGCCTTGCTGCAGCACGCCGGCGAACTGCGCGCCGGTAACCTGCCACGGGTGGCGCAGCTCGAACTTGAACCCAACGGCCAAGCTTGCCACGCGGCCTTGCAACGCACCGACATGGGCGGCGCCAGCCAGTGGCTGCTGCGCTTGTCTACGCAGGCCACCGCGTTGGAGCCCAACCCCAACACCTGGGATCCGGTGGTGGCCACCGCGCCCGATGCGCTGCTTATTACCAACGCGGCGGGTGTCATCCAACACGCCAACGCCAGTTTTTTGCGCCTCACGCAATGCGTCAGCCCCGAACAAGTGGTGGGCACCGCGCTGCAAGCATGGCTTGGGCGCGAAGACGTCGATCAAAGCGTGCTGTTGTCCAACCTTAAACAACACGGCAGCGTGCGCTTGTTCGCCACCGAGCTGCGCGGCAGCCAAGGCGCCAACACCGACATCGAAATATCGGCTGCAGCCGTTGGCGACGCACCCGCGCCGCGCTACGGCTTGGTCATACGCGATGTCAGCCGCCGCCTGGACGACACCCCCAAAGAGCTGCCCCGCACCGCCAGCGAAATGACCGAACTGGTTGGCCGGCTGCCGCTCAAAGACATCGTGCGCGAAACCACCGACCTTATCGAACAGCTGTGTATCCAAGCCGCGCTCGAGCTCACCGGAGACAACCGCGCCTCAGCCGCCGAAATGCTGGGCTTGTCGCGCCAAAGCCTATACATCAAGCTGCGTCGCTTTCAAATGACCGACGGGGTTGATGAAGCCTCGGCCAAAGCCGGAAGTCAAATCTAGGTTACTTGGTTAGTGTAAATATAAATTGACACAACCCAACCGGCATCCCACAATGCCGGTATGACGATTCCGTCTTTGTCGGCGGTAGCCGAACTCTTTAAACCCATCACTTGGTTCCCCCCCATGTGGGCCTTTGCCTGTGGGGTGGTGGCCTCTGCCGCGCCCATGAATGGGCAGTGGCACCTGCTGCTGCTGGGCGTGTTGCTGGCCGGGCCCATGGTCTGCGCCACCAGTCAGGCCGTCAACGACTGGTTCGACCGGCACGTGGACGCCATCAACGAGCCGCACCGCCCCATCCCATCGGGCCGTATCCCCGGTCGCTGGGGCTTGTACCTGGCGCTGCTGTGGACCGTGTTGTCGCTGGTGGTGGGCCTGGCGCTGGGCCCGGTGGGGCTGCTGGCCACGGCCTTGGCACTGGCCTTGGCGTGGGCTTACAGCGCGCCGCCGCTGCGCCTTAAGGCCAATGGCTGGTGGGGCAACGCCGCTTGCGGCATCAGCTACGAGGGCATTGCCTGGCTTACCGGGGCCGCCATCATGGCGGGCGGCGTGTGGCCTGAAAGCCGCTCGCTGCTGCTGGCCGCGCTTTACAGCGTGGGCACCCACGGCATCATGACCCTCAACGACTTCAAAGCCATCGACGGCGACCGCCGCATGGGCGTGCGCTCGTTGCCGGTTCAATTGGGCGTACAACGCGCCGCCCGCGTGGCCTGCGCCATCATGCTGCTGCCTCAAGCGGTGGTGGTTGGGCTGCTGCTGCAGTGGGGGCAAGCGTGGCACGCCCTTGCCGTGGCGGCGCTTATGGTTGTGCAAGCACGCCTCATGCAACGCTTTTTGCGAGACGTCATGGGCCGAGCCCGCTGGTACAGCGGCGTTGGGGTGCCGTTGTTTGTCGCCGGCATGATGGTCAGCGCGTTTGCCCTACGCGGCGCAAGCCTGGGGTGAGCAGCACATGCTAAGTTGGCTTGGAATCATTCGCTTGGGCTTGGTGCAAATGGCACTGGGCGCGGTGGTGGTGCTCACCACCTCCACGCTCAACCGGGTCATGGTGGTTGAGCTGGCGTTACCGGCGCTGCTGCCAGGGGCGCTGGTGGCGCTGCACTACGCGGTGCAGCTGTCGCGCCCCACCATGGGCTACGGCTCAGACGTATGGCAACGCCGCACCCCTTGGATTGTCGGCGGCATGACCGGCTTGGCCATTGGCGGCGTGCTTGCGGCGGCCGCGGTGGTGTGGATGCAATCCGACCCCGCCGCCGGCATGGCATTGGCGGCGTTGGCGTTTGTCTTGATCGGCCTTGGCGTCTCGGCCGCAGGCACCTCGCTGCTGGCGTTGTTGGCCAAATGCGTGGCCCCGGCGCGGCGTGGCGCCGCCGCGGCGGTGGTGTGGATGATGATGATCGCTGGCTTTGCCATCACCGCCGGCATGGCCGGACACTTTCTAGACCCTTACAGCCCGGCGCGTCTGCTGGCCGTGGCCGCCACCGTCTCGGGGTTGGCCTTGCTGCTGGCACTGATCGCCTTAACCGGGCTTGAGCCGCGCGTTACCCACGCCACGGCCGCACCCGAGCCGCGGTCGGCCAACGGACTGTCTTGGCAGGCCTTTGGCCAAGCGTTGCAGCAGGTGTGGCGCGAGCCGCAGGCGCGGCACTTCACCATTTTTGTGTTTGTCTCCATGCTGGCGTACAGCTCCCAAGACCTGATTCTTGAGCCCTTCGCTGGCGCCGCTTTTGGCATGACGCCCGGCCAATCCACACAGCTTGCCGGTGTCCAACACGGCGGCGTGCTGCTGGGCATGATAGGCGTGGCGCTGGCCACCGCCTGGGGTGGACGCCACCTTCAATCACGCTGGGGACAACGACTGGCCTCGCTGCGCGGCTGGACCCTGGTGGGCTGCGCCGCCTCGGCGCTGGCGTTGTTGGCGCTGGTTGCTGCGGGTGTGGTGGGGCACGCCTGGCCGCTGCGTGGCACCGTGTTTGCCTTGGGCGTGGCCAACGGCATGTTTTCCATTGGCGCCATCGGCTCCATGATGATGCTGGCCGACCAAGGACGCCAAGCCCGCGAAGGCACCCGCATGGGCTTATGGGGCGCGGCGCAGGCCATGGCCTTTGCGTTGGGCGGGCTGGTTGGCACCGGCGCCGCCGATTTGGCGCGCGCCCTTTGGGCCGACCCCGGTACCGCCTACGCCAGCGTTTTTGCACTCGAAGCTGGCTTGTTTGGTCTATCGGCCTGGCTGGCGCTGCGCATTCGACCCGGGCAAGCGGCACTCACAGCCCATGGTCAACGGCACCCAAGCCTGGGGCCGCAAGGAGAACACGCATGAACATCGAACGTCCTTTTTTTGATGCGGTTGTCGTCGGTGGCGGCCCCGCCGGCGCCACCGCCGCGCAATATCTGGCCGAATCGGGCAACCGCGTGCTGCTGCTCGATCGCGGTGGACGCATCAAACCCTGCGGTGGCGCCATTCCGCCGCGGTTAATCCGCGACTTTGCCATTCCCGACCACATGCTGGTGGCCAAAGCGCGCTGCGCCCGCATGGTGGCGCCCAGCCGCAAACACGTTGACATTCCAATCGACAACGGTTTTGTTGGCATGGTCGACCGCGAACACTTTGACGAATGGCTGCGCGCCCGCGCCGCCAACGCCGGCGCCCAACGCGCCACCGGCACGTTCATCGACATCGACCGCGACCAAGGCGACCAGCCCGTGGTGCGCTACCGCTGCGCCGATGGCCGTGTGGGTGAGGCGCAAACGCGGGTGGTGATTGGCGCCGATGGCGCGCGCTCCGCGGTGGCCAAGCAAAACATTGCACACGCCGAGCGCATGCCATGCGTTTTTGCGTATCACGAAATCCTAAGCACGCCGGCGCACACCCCCGCCAACTACCACCACGAGCGCTGCGATGTGGTGTACCAAGGACATATCTCACCCGACTTTTACGGCTGGGTCTTTCCCCATGGACAAACCTTAAGCGTCGGCACAGGCAGCGCCAACAAAGGCTTCTCGTTGCGCGACGCTGTTGCCACCCTACGCCAGCAAAGCGGCCTGGAACACGCCACCACCGTGCGCCGCGAGGGCGCGCCCATACCCATGAAACCCCTGCCACGCTGGGACAACGGCCGTGACGTGGTGTTGGCCGGCGACGCCGCCGGCGTGGTTGCACCCGCCTCGGGCGAGGGCATTTACTACGCCATGCTGGGCGGCCAACTCGCCGCTGAGGCTGCGCACGCCTACCTGCGCGGGGGCAACCCAGCCTCGCTCAAACTGGCACGCAAAAAATTCATGCGCGCCCATGGCAAGATTTTTTGGGTGCTGGGCATCATGCAATCGTTTTGGTACCGCAACAACCGACGGCGCGAAAGGTTTGTCAAAATTTGCGAAGATCAAGACGTGCAACAACTCACCTTCGACGCCTACATGAACAAACGCTTGGTGCGCCGCAAACCCATGGCCCACATTCGTATCTTCTTTAAAGACTTGGCCCATTTGCTTGGCATGGCACGGGTATGAGTGGTCAGGCCCGCCACTGGTGGCTGGGGTCACTGTGGGCGCTGGCGGTGGCCTCATTGGGCGGCGCGCTCACCACGCTTGACGCTTGGTATTTTGCGCTGCAGCAGCCGGCCTGGAAACCCGCCGACCTATGGTTCGGCCCGGTCTGGACCACACTGTTTGCGCTGTGTGTGGTGGCTGGCGTCAACGCGTGGCGCGGCGCCGGCACGGCACACGCCAAGCGCCAGGTGTTGCTGGCTTATGCCATCAACAGCGTATGCAACGTTACTTGGAGTGCCTTGTTTTTTTACGCGCAACGCCCAGACTGGGCGCTGGCCGAGGTTGGCGTGCTGTGGGCGTCGGTGATTCACCTGTGGTGGGTCACCCGCCAGTACAGCCCAAAAGCGGCGTGGTGCTTGGTGCCCTACGCCGCATGGGTTTCGTTTGCTGCGGCCCTTAACGCCGCGGTGGTTAACGCCAACGCGCCGTTTGTTTGAGGCGCAGCCCCCAGGCGGAAGGTACCGCCGCCTGGGCGCCTTGGGCGCATGCGCTTGCTGCGTGCCTAATTAGGCTTTCTTCACCCACGCGCTGCACCAGCCCTTGCCAGCCACCTGCTTGCCCGGGAACAGCGCACAGCCGCCGGCCTTGCTGCCGGCTGCGCCCTGATACAGCTGACAGCTGCTGCACACTTGGCTGGCCTGATGTTTGGGGTACTTGGCCGCGTCAACCTTGGTGGTGTCGGCTTTGTAGCCCAAGCCCAAAGCCGTTGGGTCAGACTCCGACACCATGGCCGCAGCCTGCGCAGCGGACACACCGCCCAGCGCGGCACCCGCCACCGCCACTTGCATCATAAAAATCCGACGATTCGAGGCTTGCATATTGCGCTCCTGTTGTGATTCAACCAATTGAATAAGCAGCGGCATTATATGATTCGGGCATGACTACCCACGTATCCGAGGCGCCCTCCACCGGCGCGCCACCCCCCGCCGCCGACGCATACCGCATGACGGCGCAAGAGAGACGGTCGAGTTTTTCGCTCAGTGGCTTGTACGCGCTGCGCATGCTGGGTTTGTTTATTGTGCTGCCGGTTTTTGCGCTGGAGGCGGCACGCTACCCCGGCGGCAACGACCCCGCCTTGGTGGGCTTGGCCATGGGAGCCTACGGGCTCACGCAAGCCTGTTTGCACCTGGCTTTTGGCGCGGCCTCAGACCGTTGGGGCCGCAAGCGGGTGATTGTGGCGGGTTTGCTTATTTTTATTGTCGGCAGTTTGGTGGCCGCCGCCGCCGACAGCGTGCTGGGTTTGGTTGTGGGGCGTATGCTGCAAGGCGCAGGGGCGGTGTCGGCTGTGATCAGCGCGCTCCTGGCCGACCTCACCCGCCCCGAGGTGCGCACCAAAGCCTTGGCCATGGTCGGTGCCAGCATCGGCCTTATGTTTGCCCTGTCGCTGGTGTTGGCGCCGCCGTTGGCGGCGGTGGCTGGGCTGCCCGGCTTGTTTGTACTCACCGCGGCACTGGCGGTGCTCGGCATTTGGTTGCTGCTCAAACGCGTGCCACCCGAGCCGGCACGCCATGCGGCGCAAAACGAAACGGGCATGCTTGCTTTGCTTACGCACGGGCCTACGCTGCGGCTCAACGCGGGGGTCTTCATCATGCACGCCATGCTGTTGGCGTTGTGGGTTGCCATCCCCGGCATGCTGGTGCAAGCGGGCGTGGCGCCGGCGGCGCACTGGCAGGTGTATCTGCCGGCCATGGTGGCGTCGTTTGGGGTCATGGCCGTTACGCTTTTTCCGCTTGAGCGGCGCGGCTACACGCGCGCCGTTTTCTTGGCCTCGATTGGCGTGGCCGCCCTGGTGCTGCTGGGTTTGGCATGGGCGGCATCCGTTCAAGCCGGGGTGCTCGCGCTCGGCGGCTTGCTGTTTGCGTTTTTTTGCTGCTCCAATATTCTGGAGGCCTGCCAGCCCAGCATTGCCTCGCGCTCGGCGCCCGCCCATGCCCGTGGCGCGGCCATGGGCTTTTACAACACGCTGCAATCGCTGGGGTTTTTTGCTGGGGGCGCGGTGGGCGGCTTACTCATGCGCCACCTCGGGGCGGTGGGCTTGTTTGCCACGCTTGCCGGCTGCACCGCGCTGTGGCTGTGGCTGGCCTGGCCCATGGCACCCCTTGGCGCACGCGGCAAGCCCGCTTCAAACTAAACCACCAGCTGCGCCAACTCGTCGTCGGTTACCCAACGCCACGCCGACGGCGGCAAATCACCCAACGTAAGCGCCCCCACCCGCGCGCGATGCAGCGCCACCACGCGGTTACCCAATGCCGCCAGCATGCGCTTGACTTGATGGTATTTGCCCTGCGTTAAGGTCAGCTCCAGCGCGTGCGGCCCGGTGGGTACCGCCGCCGCAGCGCATACCGGTTGCGGGTCATCGCGCAGCACCACGCCGGCGCACAGCGCGGCACACACGGCGGCGTCCACTGGGTCGCGGGTATGCACTTGGTACACCTTGGGCACTTGGTGCTTGGGTGAAGTCAGTCGGTGCAGCAAAGCACCGTCGTCGGTCAGCAACAACAAGCCTGTGGTGTCGGCATCCAGGCGCCCCACGCTTTGCACCCCGGGCTGACCGCGGGTGGGGCGCTGCCGCAGCGGGACCGGCAACAAACTGTGCACACTGGGGTGGGCCGAAGGCCGCTGCGAGCACTCATAGCCCGCTGGCTTGTGCAGCATCACCGTGGCCTGCGTGCGCACCGGCCAATGCTCGCCATGCACCCGCAAGCTCAGGCCCAAGGTGTCAAGCGCGGCGTGCGGGTTGGTGCACACCGCGCCCGCCACCTGCACCGCCCCGCTGGCGGCCAGCGCCAAGCAGGCGCGGCGCGAACCAAAGCCCTGGCGGTAAAGCACCTCGTGCAACGCCATGGTGGCCACGGCTTACCCCTTTTTGCGGGCCGGCGCTTACAGCAGCGTAACCCCGGTTTTGCTTTGAATCATCTCGCGCGTCACGCCGGGGGCGGTCTCCACCAGTTTCAAGCCTTGCGGCGTCACGTCCATCACGCCCAAGTCGGTAATGATTTGATCCACCACACCCACGCCGGTAAGCGGCAAGGTGCATTGGGGCAAGATTTTCAGGTCTTCGGTGCCGTCTTTTTTGCGCGCCACGTGTTCCATCAAAATCACCACGCGCCCCACGCCAGCCACCAAATCCATGGCCCCACCCATGCCTTTGATCATCTTGCCGGGAATCATCCAATTGGCCAAATCGCCGTGTTCGCTCACTTGAATGGCACCCAAAAACGACAAATTGATTTTGCCGCCACGGATCATGGCAAAGCTGTCGTGACTGCCAAAAATAGAGGTGCCGGCAATGGTGGTGACGGTTTGCTTGCCCGCGTTAATCAAATCGGCGTCAACCTCGTCTTCGGTAGGAAACGGGCCAATGCCCAACATACCGTTTTCAGACTGCAGCCACACCTCAATGTCGTTCGGCACATGGTTAGCCACCAGTGTGGGCAACCCAATGCCCAGGTTGACATAAAAACCGTCTTGCAGCTCGCGCGCGGCGCGCGCGGCCATTTCGTCGTGACTCCAGCTCATGCTTGGGCTCCCTCGCGCGTGGTGCGCTTTTCAATTCGCTTTTCTGGGTTGGGGTTGCACACCAAACGATGCACATACACCCCTGGCAGATGCACCGAGTCGGGGTGTATCACGCCCAAATCCACCACCTCTTCCACCTCGGCCACACACACCTTGCCCGCCATGGCCACGGCCGGGTTGAAATTACGCGCGGTAAAGCGAAACTGCAAATTGCCCGAATGGTCGGCGCGCCACGCTTTAACCAGCGACACATCGGGCACCAACGCACGCTCCATGATGTAACGCTTGCCGTCAAATTCGCGCTCTTCCTTGCCCTCGGCCACCATGGTGCCAACCCCAGTTTGGGTAAAAAACGCCGGAATCCCTGCCCCACCGGCGCGTAGCTTTTCGGCCAGCGTGCCCTGCGGGGTGAATTCCAATTCCAGTTCACCGGCAAGATACTGGCGTTCAAACTCTTTGTTCTCGCCCACGTAAGACGAAATCATTTTTTTCACCTGGCGCGTCTCAAGCAGCTTGCCCAAGCCAAACCCGTCCACACCGGCGTTGTTGGAAATAATGGTCAAGCCCTTACGGCCCGAGTCACGCACGGCGTCAATCAACGCCTCAGGGATGCCGCACAGGCCAAAACCGCCCACCGCCATCAGCATGTCGTCGGCCAAAAGGTCTTGCAGGGCTTGCTGCGCATCCGGATACACTTTATTCAAAACGTTCTCCCAAGAACACAAACAGCCGGTAGTTTCGCACACCTTGGCGCCGCCCCACACCAGGAGCCCCCGTATGACCCAACCCCGTTATCCCATGCCCGACGTGCTCGAATTGCCCAACGATATACGCCAGCGCGTGCTTGAGGTTCAAGAAAAAAGCGGCTTTATTCCGAACGTGTTTTTGGCCTTGGCCCGCCGCCCAGACGAATGGCGCGCTTTTTTTGCCTACCACGACGCCTTGATGCTCAAAACCGAGGGCAATTTAAGCAAGGGCGACCGCGAAATGATTGTGACCGCCACCAGCGCCGCCAACCAGTGCCTTTACTGCGTGGTGGCGCACGGGGCCTTGCTGCGTATTTACGAAAAAAAGCCTTTGGTGGCCGATCAGGTGGCCACCAACTACCTTAAGGCCGACATCACGCCACGCCAGCGCGCCATGCTCGACTTTGCCATGAAGGTGTGCCAGCAAGCGCACGCCATCGACGACGCCGACTTTGAGGCCCTGGCACGCCATGGGTTTGACAACGAAGACGCCTGGGACATCGCCGCGATCACCGCGTTTTTTGGCCTAAGCAACCGCATGGCCAGTTTTAGCAACATGCAGCCCAACCCCGAGTTTTACCTGCTCGGGCGCGTGCCCAAAGCCAAACCCGCGGCTGGCTAGGGCGTCACCAGCGCGCGCAGCCAGTCCGGCAGGTCTTTGGCCTTGCGCCGCTGGTAGTCCACCCACATGGTGGTGGCCCCGCCCGCGGCGAACACCGTGTCGGGGTCGTCGCCACGGTGCATGGTGACCCACGATTCAAACGTGGTGCGCCCCGGGTCGCTGGCGTACATGTGCAGCACCACCTCGCACGGGTAACTTAGCTCACGATAAAAATTGCAAAAGGCGTTCACAATCAACGGGCCCTCATCGCCCTTGCCACTGGTGTCGGCCCCCAAGCTGGTCAGCCAGTCAATGCGAGCGGTTTCAAAGTACCGAAAATAGTAGGTGTTGTTCAAATGCCCCATGGCGTCCATGTCGCCCCAACGCATAGGAAACGCACAGGTGTAAACCAGCTTCTTGTGATCGGGTAATTCAATCCGCATCGCGGCATCCTAGAATGAAAAGTTCTATTGTTGCAAAGGCTTAAGGCCCATCCACCATGACAACCACCCCCAACGCCCTGCTCGAGCAATTCGGTCCGCGCGAAGCCATGGACTACGACGTGGTCATTGTGGGCGC
>Ga0181580_10003281_pt1 | contig 13171 bp, 8 predicted proteins | sample 071ome_23_FD_132413 | JGI IMG/M metagenome (GOLD analysis project Ga0181580, IMG submission 132413) | Coastal salt marsh microbial communities from the Groves Creek Marsh, Skidaway Island, Georgia - 071403BT metaG (megahit assembly) | ecosystem: Environmental > Aquatic > Marine > Intertidal zone...
AACAGAGGTGCAGCCAGGGCGGCCACTGCCTTCGCGCCTGCTTCGTTAAAATGAAGCTGATCGTTTTCCCCTCCCTGATATCGCAGGGTGCCTTGGGGACCCAGTTCCTGGAACAGTTTAAAACTCACCTCGTAGACATCCATGAGCGAACACTCGAGTTCGGCTGCCAGTTGTCGAATGGTTTCACTGTGTTCTGAAAGGAGAGGTCTCAGGTTTTCCCTGCTAAAGGCAGTCGTTGTCACCGGGGTGCATAGGATGGGCGTTCCCCCGATGTCTCGAATTTCTTCTACCAAGGTTGTGATGTTTTCCCTGAATTCTTCAGGTGTCGTTCGAATGTGATCACGCTGGGAGTGTGCATCCATATATCCAAAATGTAGGAGGACAAAGTCGGGTTTCGACAAGAGGAGATTGTGGAGGAAAATCGGGGTCTCCATAAATACTTTGGTGCTCACTCCGGGTTGGGCCTGGTTGGCGATGGTGATATCCTGGGTGAACAAATCCGGTAGTGCCTGGCCCCATCCACCGGAGTTCCCATAAACGACGTTGAAATTGGCGATGGTGGAATCTCCGATGATGACAAGTCTGATCGGATCCCATGGAAGTTCCCAAATTTTCAATCGATACATGGCGTGAGGTTGAGACTCTGTAGACAGTGGGAAAACGTGATGGCCCACCGCATGATCACTTGCCCGTCTCCATTTGATTCCATCGGTGCTGGACTCCAATTGAAAACCAAAATTCTCTGAACCTTTGGCTGTGATTTTAATGATGTTATTCGGTCCGGAATCGATGCTTAAATCCTGCGCCAATGCAAGCGGGCTGCAGCACATGATCAGAGCAAACCACCAAACCGAGCATAAACCCTTGTCCATTCGGAAATAGTGATCGGTAAAAGCCATGGTATTGTGTTTGTGATCTTGAAGTTGAGATGGTTGTAGGACCAATATGCAAAGATATCAATACCAATCGCGAAATAGCAATGGATTCATCAAACCAATCAAGGGGCAGGACAAGGATCACAAAAATCTTGTTTGTCTGTAGTCTGAACAAATTTCGCAGTCTGACTGCCGAGAAAATGTATGATCGGTTTGATTGGTATCAAGTCCGTTCACGCGGCACTGAAAAAGGCGCGCGCATCAAGATTACCGAAGGCGATGTGGGGTGGCGGATATCATCTTCACCATGGAAAAACGTCACACGAATCGGTTGCGCAAAAAATTCCGTGAATCGATGATGGGCAAGAAGGTGGTTACTTTGTTCATTGAAGACATCTATGAACCGATGGAACCAGCATTGATCCAGGTGCTTTCTCAAAAGTTGAGACGGTATATTGAATTGCCTCCGGAGTTCGTGAAATCAGATGATAGACTCGCTTGAGATCCTCGTATGTTTAATGGGGAGGGTGGGTGCATCCGGTGCTCGTGGGGCCACGCTTTGGCAAGCGCGGCTACAGGGTTAGGTCAATATTTCTTTGATGACGCGGCCGTGGACGTTGGTGAGGCGGCGGTCGATGCCCCCGTGGCGGAGGGTGAGCTTTTCGTGGTCAATTCCCAGCAGGTGGAGGATGGTGGCGTGGAAGTCGTGGTTGGTGGTGACGTCACGCTGGGCTTTCCAGGACCATTCATCGCTTTGGCCGAGTGAGGCGCCGGGCTTGATGCCCGCGCCGGCAAACCAGGATACAAAGGTGCCGCCGTTGTGATCCCGTCCCTTGCTTCCCTGACTAAATGGCATTCTGCCGAATTCAGTTGTCCAGATCAACAGAGTGTCGTCGAGTAGTCCCCGGGATTTTAGATCTTTTAATAATCCGGCTGCAGGCAGGTCCATTTTAATTGCCGCAGCAGGGAGTTCTTTTTCGATATCGGCGTGGTTGTCCCAGTTATCCGCTCCGCCTCCGTGGCCGCTCCATACCTGCACGAATCGCACGCCGCGTTCGATCATGCGACGTGCGAGCAGGCATCGTTTTCCGAAGTCGGCGGTATTCGGTTCATCCAATCCGTAGAGTTGTTGGGTGGTGGGTGTTTCGCTGCTGATGTCCAGGAGTTCGGGTGCCGAGAGTTGTAGTCGCGCTGCCAGTTCGTAGCTTTCAATACGTGCCTGAAGCCTGTTGTCGCCGGCTCGGTCCAGCGCGTGGGCTTCATTAAATGTGCCCAGCAGTTTTAAACCCTGTTCACGACTTGCCGCTGTGATGTGTGTTGCATTTTCAGGTGGATGAAGGTGCGTGATCGGTTCATCGGCGGAGGCGCGTATGATCGTGCCCTGGTGGTTGGATGGCAAAAAGCCGGAAGTAAACGCGCTGCTTCCGTTGTAGGGCAGGCCGCGCGCATCAGGCAGCGCGACAAATGCCGGGACATTTTCGCTCTGACTTCCCAAGGCATAGGATATCCACGCCCCAGCACAGGGGAAGCCGGGCAGTTCAAAACCGCTCGTCTGCAGGTAAGCCGCGGGGCCATGGACATTGGATGGGGATTGCATCGCCATCAAGAAAGCCATGTTGTCCACATGTTTTGCCAGGTGCGGCAGCACGTTGCTAACCCACCGGCCGCTTTGTCCGTGTTGGCTCCATGTGAATGGACTTTTCATGATGGCCCCCGGAACGCTCACGCTTGCCTCGACACGTTCGCCGGTGCCGGGATCAAATGGCTGTCCGTGACGGGCAATCAATTGTGGTTTGTAGTCGAACAGATCGCACTGACTGGCACCGCCGTTCATGAAGAGTTGGATGACCCGTTGTGCCTTCGGCGCAAAGGGTGGAGGATTGGCCGCCAAGGTGTCGCGTGAGATCAATGAACTCAGGGCGATGCCACCCAATCCGGTGCCCAGGTGGCTGAGGAAATCACGACGGTTTTGGAAGAGGTTCATATGATATCAGTCCAGATAAAGAAAGGCGTTGCTGTTCAGCAGTAATTGACAGGTGTTGGCCAGTCCGTGTTCTTCCGCATAGGCCGCGAAGGATTCGATTTCAGATGCGCTCGGATATCGAAGCAGAATGTGGCGAAACGCGGATTGAATCTGGTCTCGTGTGGTGTTTGATTCGTTGGAAAAGCGTGTGGCAATGTGTTCGCATTGTCGGATGGCAAAGGGATCATTGAGCATGGCCAATGCTTGTTGGGGCGTGGTGGATTCGTTTCGTGTCGGCGAAGGGGTGGAACCGTCCGGACAATCCAGCGCCGCCATGAACGGGTCAGTCACGGTGCGAAAAACGAAACGATAGATCGCGCGCCGGCGAGCGGCAGGGGCATCCGGATCAAAACCCGCATAGTCGAGATACGGTGGGTTTCCGCCGGACATGAAGGTGGCATCGCCTTTGGTGTTGAATTGTACGGCCGGAGGTCCGCCTTGTGTGTGGTCCAGCTTGCCACTCAACGTCAGTAATGTGTCGCGCACTTCCTCGCCGGAAAGGCGATGCCTGTTGCCTCTCCAAAGCAATCGGTTTTCGGGGTCCATTGCAGTTCCCTGGTTCGACATGGAAGTTTGTTTCCATGTTTCACTCGTAACAATCAGACGATGCAAAGCTTTCAACGATCCTTTCGCCTCGTCTCGAAACCAGACGGCCAACCAATCCAGCAGCTCAGGGTGGCTCGGCTGGCCTCCGAGCGCTCCGAAATCGTTGGGGGTGTCGCACAAACCACGTCCAAAATGCCAGGCCCAAACCCGATTCACAATGCTTCGCCAGGTGAGGACATTATGGGGATCGGCCAGCCAGCGTGCCAGGGCTGCTCGTCGTTGGGATTCGTTTTCCGGATGTTCGATGGCCAGATCGGATGTCAGGTTCGGAATGCACGATAAGGTGCCGGGTCCAATCAATTCTCCGGGTTTACTCAATTCACCTCGAGCAAGCACATGAATAGGGCGTGGTCCATCGGGTGGCGTGAAGTTGGGGCCATCCGCTGGAAAGTCGTGGGTGATGGCATACACTTGTTGCGGTGGCGGAAGTGATTCAAGCGCTCGCGTGTTTTTCCTTTTCAGGACAGCCAGGGCCAATGTGTGACGTTGTTCCTGCGATCGTTTGTCCCGGGGAAGTTTCAGTATCGCATCAATCTCCGGCGAAACAGGCGAAAGGATGCTTGCCGCCTTGTCGCTGTCGGTTGCCAGGAGTCTGAACCGGCCGATGCCATGGCCCGGGGCGCCTGCTTTGTTTTCCAGCGAAAGGGTGATGAGGGTGCCGTCGGGAAAATGTCTGGGGTCTCTGACTTCAAATACCGCTTCGTGGGTTTCGCCGTAGCGGGGGTGAATGCCCCAGTGGGTGGCGTCATTTCCGTCGATGGTTTGCTCGGCTGAAATGGTTGGACCTTCGTTATAGTCGGCCATTGCCCGGGCGAATTCAATCGGTCGTGCGCCTTCGCTTGAGTCGGGGGGCATGGCCCAGGCACGCAATTCGCTGAGATGAAAATTACCGTTGTCCCATCGGCCGGGACCGTTTTGGGGAAGTCGTGGATCGGGCATTACTTCGAGCCTTATTCCTCGCAAGGTTTCGCCGGGCCACCGCGCAGTGATCTGGTAGCTGTCCCGATCCGGACGCACGCCACTGGCGAACCAGGAACCGTCGGATTGGCGGGTCAAGGTTGCGCCACCTGTCGATAGCACACTCACGATATCCAAACGTTTCCAGGCTGCTTCCTGACCTTGGCGTTCAGTTTCCCAAGTGGCGACGGCCTGTATGGTTTCCGGTTTGGTCAGTTGCTCGATAACGGTGGTGCCGGGCTTTTCCAAGGCACGTTTTTCTTTCAGCAACACTTGGCGTTTCAAGTGGGTATCCGGATCGAGGTCGTAGGGTCTGTCGGCTCTATCCACGCCCGCAAAGACCGATTGCAGGGAATAGTATTCGCGCAGGGTGACGGGATCGAATTTATGGTCATGACAACGCGCGCAATGAACGGTGAGACTTTGAAATGTCCCCATTACTTTGCTCACCATGTTGTCCCGATCGAGGTTTTGGGCGATCCGATGATCGATGGTGTCTGCGCGTACGGTGACCATCAGTGTGTGATCCCATGGACCAGCCGCCACAAAACCAAGAGCAACGGTGGCCCAGGGATCTTCGGGGTAGAGAGCGTCTCCTGCGACCTGTTCCTTTACGAAGCGCGCATAGGGTTTGTCATTGTTGAAAGCGTGGATGACGTAATCCCGATAGGGCCACGCATTGGGGCGTTGGTAGTCGTGATCATTGCCGTGAGTGTCGGCGTAATTCGCCACGTCGAGCCAGTGTCGGGCAAAGTGTTCACCATGTTGGGTTGATGCCAGTAATTGATCGACCTGCGTTTCATAAGCTTTGGGGGTGGAATTCGATTCGAAGGCGTCAACTGCCTCGGGTGTGGGAGGTAAACCGGTCAGGTCGTAAGTCAAACGGCGGAGGAGTGAGCGTGGTTTGGCGGGCGCGGAGTGTGAAAGCTGCCTGTCGGTGAGGTTGCTGCGAATGAAGGCGTCAATGGGGTTGTTCGCCTTGCTCGGAAGGGCGGGCTTTGTCAATGGCCTCAGTGACCAGGGGGTGTGCTGTTCGGAGCGATTGTCTTTGGCTTCCGATGCGGTCAGGGTATATGAGAATAGGCAGCACAGAACTTTCACCACAAAAGTCAACTCTGTTCCATACATGAACCTGAGCACATTTGTTTTCATGGTGAGGGGAAATTCGGTTTCAATGCACCGTGAACGAAACAGATATGGCAATCAAAGGGAAAAACATTGTTTGCATGTTGCTTTGCTGTGGCTCTCTCAACAAGCTTTTTGTTCCTGCCTTACCTCGATTAGCATGTGTCTCCATAGAGGGCAATGAGCAGGGGGAAGTGTGGGGAAGAGGATGGCGTGGCGTTTCTCTGGATACCTTCGGGATACCCTTTTGCATCCTTTTCCTTGTATCTTCCATCGGCTGAAGCCACAAGCTTTCGGAGCCGCCGGTGGAAGCGATGGGATGAAAATTCGATTTGGAGTTTTGGAGGAATTGAATGCCGTGAAATGCCAAACTTCCATTGACACTCTGGCTGGTATCCTCAAGAATGGCAGCATTCCGAATATGAGACGACACGTGAAATATGTATGGATGCTTTGCTGCCTTTTCTGGGGGAGTGTTGTTTCCCAATCAGCCGCTTTGGACGGGCTTATTCGTGATTATTGTTTCGATTGTCATGATGGGGATGTCGATAAGGGAGGGTTGAATTTGGAAGCTCTTCAAGAGATGCCTTTCCATGAGCAAACGGAGGTTTGGGAAAAGGTGGTTCGCAAGTTGGATGGCCGCCAGATGCCTCCCATTGGGGAAGACCGACCGAGTGAGACTCTGTTCAATCAGATGTCTTCCGAGCTGGCTGCTGCATTGGACAAGATTGCCCGTGAACATCCGAATCCCGGACGCACCGAAACGTTCCGCCGGCTGACGCGCACCGAATATCAAAATGCGATCCGGGATTTGTTGTCGGTGCAGATCGATGGCAGGGCCTGGTTGCCCAAGGATGAATCGAGCCATGGCTTCGACAACATCACAGTGGGGTCTCTTTCTCCGACCTTGTTGAATCGTTATATCACCGCCGCCCAGCGCATCAGTCGACTGGCCGTGGGGGTTTCCAAGGTCAAGCCGGGCGGTGAAACGTATCGGATTCCGGCGGATGTGACCCAAGAGAATCACGTGGAGGGTTTGCCTTTGGGGACTCGTGGAGGGATGTTGATCTCGCACACTTTTTCGCATGATGCCGAATACGAAATAAAAGTGCGCCTGGCTCGTGACCGCAATGAGGAGATTGAGGGGTTGCGGGGTAAATATGAGTTGGACCTTTTGTTGGACAATCAACGCATCCAGCGGTTCACCGTGGAACCGCCGAAGATTTCCAAGGATTACGAGAGTGTGGACCGCAATCTGGTGGCTCGGATTCCGGTCAAGGCTGGACTGCACAAAGTGGGTGTGACTTTCGTGGATCATTCCGATGCTTTGCTGGAGCGTAAAAGGCAACCTTACACGGTGGCATTCAATATGCACCGGCATCCCCGTTTGAGTCCCGCCGTTTATCAGGTGAACATCAACGGACCTTTTGACATTGAAGGTGCAGGGGAATCGGAAAGCCGTCGCAAGATTTTTATCACCCGGCCAGACACTCCTTCTCAAGAGGAGGCGTGCGCCGAGATGATTCTTTCCAACCTGATGCGACGCGCTTATCGGCGGCCCGTCGATGCGGAAGATCTGGTTCAACCCATGGCCTTTTATCGACGTCAACATGCCGAGGGCGGATTTGAGGCGGGAATTGAAGCCGCTTTGGGCGCGATATTGATCAGTCCGGAATTCCTGTTCCGGGTGGAAGAGGATCCGGCGAATATCGGCCCGAATACAGTTTACAACATTTCCGACATTCAATTGGCTTCCAGGTTGTCCTTCTTTTTATGGAGCAGTATTCCGGACGAAGAGCTGCTTGATCTCGCCATGCGCGGTGACTTGAGCCAAGGAAACCATTTGGAAGAACAAACTCTGCGGATGCTGGCTGATCCCCGCGCCCAGAGTCTGGTGACCAATTTTGCCGACCAATGGCTCTACCTGAGGAATCTGGATGGCTTGACTCCGGACGCTCGATTATTCCCTGATTTTGATGAAAATTTGAGACAAGCTTTTCGAAAGGAAACGAGTTTGTTTTTCGAACACGTTTTATCAGAAAACCGGAGTGCTCTTGAATTGTTGAAGTGTGATTACACGTACCTGAACGAACGACTGGCCAGACACTATGGCATCAAGGGGGTTCACGGAAACCATTTCCGTAAAGTGTCCCTGACGCCTGAACTTCACCGCGGTGGTTTGTTGCGACAGGGAAGTATCCTTTCCGTGACCTCCTACGCAACGCGCACATCACCTGTGATTCGTGGAAACTGGATCCTCAGCAACCTTTTGAGCGTTCCTCCACCTCCGCCTCCGCCTGATGTGCCCGCTTTGGATGAGAATACGGTGGACTCCAGTCTATCCATGCGAGAGAGACTGGCGGAACATCGGGCGAATGTCGCCTGTGCCAGTTGCCATAATATCCTGGATCCGGTGGGATTTTCGCTCGAAAATTTCGATGCCGTCGGGCGTTGGCGTGAGATGGAAAAGGGGCAGCCCGTGGATGCTTCAGGAGGATTCCCTGACGGCCGGGAGTTCGTGGGAGTGGACGCATTGGAAGAGGCCTTGTTGGATCGACCTGATCTGTTTGTTGGAACTCTTGCCGAAAAGATGCTGACTTTTGCACTTGGACGGGGCATTGAATCTTATGATGCGCCTGCGATCCGGCAGATCCTTCGTGAAGCAAAAAAAGATGACTTTAAAATGCATTCCGTTATTTTAGCTGTTGTGAACAGTCAACCCTTTCAGAAAAGAAAGACATTACGATGATCATTACCAAGAAAGCACTTCCGCGACGTACGTTTTTGAGAACTGTTGGAGCCTCCATGGCTCTGCCCATGCTGGATGCCATGATTCCTGCCGCCACGGCATCTTCCAAGCTGCCCGGAGCTCAAGCGAAACGGGTGGGGTTTGTGTTCATGCCGATGGGGTGCGATCAGTCACGATGGTTTCCTCAAAACGAAGGAAAACTTCAGGAACTGTCACCCATTCTGAGTTCACTGGAACCCGTGAAGGAAGATCTGACTGTGCTGGGCAACATGGAACTGGCCAACGCCTACCCGGGATCGCACGCCACTTCCAACTCTTCCTTTTTGAGCGCCGCCGAGGCGCGGCATACCGAAGGGAACGACTACTACCTTGGGACGACGGTTGACCAGGTGGCGGCCAAACAACTTGGTCTTGAGACACAGTTGCCTTCGCTGGAATTGTCGATGGATTTGATGCAGACGGTTGGTCAGTGTGACAACGGTTACGCCTGCGTCTATCAGAACAACCTTTCATGGTCCACCCCCACCACACCGCTCCCTGCCGAAGCACATCCGCGCATCGTGTTTGAATCGCTGTTCGGTGATGGTGGAAATGCCGCCGAGAGACAGGCCGCCTTGCGTCATCGGGCCAGTCTGCTGGATGCTTTCAATCAGGACATCTCCCGTTTGAAACGTAAATTGGGTGCGGGTGACCGGGCTCGTGTGGATGCCTACCTGGAAACGATTCGTGAGGTGGAACGCCGCATTCAACGCGCCGAATCAAATGCCGAGGACAATCCTTTGCCCGACCTGGATCGCCCCGTCGGTGTTCCGGCAGCTTACGCGGATCATGCACGGTTGATGTTCGATCTACAGGTGCTGGCTTTTCAGGGTGATGTGACCCGGGTGATCACTTTCCAGCTTGCCCGTGAAACAAGTAACCGCACGTATCCCGAAATCGGCGTTCCCGATCCGCATCATCCGCTATCGCATCATGGGAACGACCCGGACAAGATCGAGCGCATGTCCCGCATCAACGCCTTTCACGTTTCACTCTTTGCGGAATACGTTCAGAAATTGAAAGACACACCCGAAGGCGAGGGTTCGTTATTGGACAATACCTTGCTCCTTTATGGAAGTGGAATTGGAAATCCCAATATTCACGATCACACCAACCTGCCGACCCTGGTCGCGGGTGGGGGAGCCACTGGACACAAGGGAGGGCGGTATCTTCGATATAACAAACCGACTCCGTTGGCCAATCTGCACTTGTCCCTGCTGGACAAGGTTGGTGTGCGATTGGATTCCTTTGCCGACAGTACCGGTAAATTGAATGAACTGTTTCCGCTTTCAGTGTGATGAAATACATACTTCTGGCGCTTGTCTTGTTCGCTGGTTCCTTGCATGGAGCCAATACCTTGCTGGACGCCATCCAACAGGGGGATCAGCAACGATTAGGCACGCTTCTTTCTCGGAAGGTGAATGTGAATTTGGCGGAGCCCGATGGGATGACGGCACTTCACTATGCCGTTTTCAAAGACAATACCGAAGCGGCGCTCATGTTGCTGAAAGCCGAAGCTGATCCGAAAGTCAAAAACGCCTACGGTATCACACCGCTTTGGCTGGCATGTCAGAATGGGAATGCGGAGCTGGTGCGTGCGTTGCTGGAGGCTGGAGCGAATGCCAATGACCAGCAAACCGGAGGACAAACGGTGTTGATGACAGCGGCCCGGAGTGGAAGTCTGGGTGCGGTAAAAGCTCTGGTTCAAAAGGGGGCTGACCTGAATGCCAGAGAAAACCGAGGACAGACCGCCATGATGTGGGCTTCTGCGGAGGGGCATGCTGATGTGGTGGCCTGGTTGATTGAGCAGGGAGCCGATTTCAAGACACCGCTGAAAGGAGGCTTTACACCCTTCTTTTTTGCCATTCGCGAAGGAAGGTTCGATGTCGTTAAAGTGCTGCTGAGCGCTGGGGTGGACGTCAATGAGGCCATGGACCCGGAACGTCGGGCCAGTCGCGGACCGCAAAATGGCATGACTCCGCTACTGATGGCAGTCGAGAACGGTCATTTTGAGATGGCCATTCATCTGGTGAATGCAGGAGCGAATCCCAATGACCTGGGCGCCGGTTACGCGGCACTGCATGCGATTTCCTGGGTGCGCAAACCCGACAGTGGTGAAGGAGTCAATGGCCAACCTCCGCCCGATGTTACCGGTAGCTTGACCTCGCTGGATTTCGTCAGGCAGATCGTTGCGCTGGGTGCTGATGTGAACCTGCCTCTGCAAAGAGGAAGCGGCGGTCGCGGAAAATTCAATCAAAAAAGAGCGACGCCTTTTATGATGGCCGCCAAAACAGCGGATTTGCAATTGCTTCAGCTTTTACATGAGCTGGGAGCTGATCCAAATATCAAAACCGTCGATGAGGTTACTCCCATTATTGTGGCTGCCGGTCTCGGTACTGTGGCTGCCGGCGAGGTGGCTGGCACTGAAGAAGAGGTGCTCGAAACGGTGGCCTGGTTGATCGATATCGGGCAGGACATCAATGCTGTCGATGTGCACGGAGAAACGGCCATGCATTCCGCGGCATACAAAAACCTTCCCAAAGTCGTTGCGTATCTGGTGGAACGAGGCGCTGATGTGAATGTGTGGAACAGTAAGAATGAATATGGTTGGACTCCGCTATTGATTGCGGAAGGTTTCCGACCCGGTAATTTTAAACCGTCCTTCGAAACCATCGATGCCATCCATCAAGTCTTGTTGGCTTCAGGGGTCACACCTCCGCCATTGACACCTGCCGATGGGGTGAACAACAGCGATTTCGGTCCCGCCAATCGGAAGTACAACGACAAGGATCTTTGGAAAGACAAACAATAGAATAGTAAATTTAAAATAGTGAATAGTAAATTATTTGGTGAGATTTAACATATTCCAGGATTACTTTCGGTTTTTTTATAACCTCCATTTACCATATAAAATTGACTACTCCAAATTCAACCGGTAGATCATGCCTTCGTATCCTACCACGTAGATGTTGCCGGTATGATCTATGCCGAAAGAAGCGATGCCTTGAGGGGAGGTGGCGATTTGGATGACACTTTCAAGTTTTCGATCGGTTTGTCGGATGGCCCAGATGCGGCGTGAGGTGTAGTCGCCACAGATATACATCCCATAATGCGGGCTTTGTTTGTCACCTCGATAGACATGGCCGCCGGTGATGGAATTGCCATACTTGCGTTGATAGGCAAACACAGGAGGGGTGTAAGTTTCCCCGGACTTGCGATACTGGTCGGAGAACCCTTCAAATCCTTCCATGACATTCCATCCGTGGTTTTCTCCCCGGCGCACGATGGCGACTTCTTCCACTTTGTCCTGACCGACATCGCCCACCCACATGTCGCCGGTGAGAGAATCGAAACTAAATCGCCATGGTTCACGAAAACCAAGTGCCCAAATCTCAGGAAGAGCACCTTTCCGATTCAGGAATGGGTTGTCCGAAGGAATGGCATATGGGAGGTCGCCCGTGCGATGATCGACATCGATTCGCATGATTTTACCGAGTCGTGTCCCCATGTTCTGGCCGTGGCCGAGCGGATCGCGCTGTGGGCCGGTGTCACCCATACCAATGTATAGATAACCATCCGGGCCAAACTGAATGCACCCGCCGGTGTGATTCTGTGTTGAACTGCCCATTTGAATCAATCGACGTGAGGATTTTCCGGAGTCTGATTTGAAATCCGCTCCAGCTTCTTTCTCCACCACGATCGTGACGATGTTGTCATTTTCGTAAACCTGGTGCTTGAGATAGTATTTTTTATTTTCGGTGAAATTCGGGTGAAACGTCAATCCCAGGAGACCATTGGGTCCGCGTTCATAAAACAGCTCATCAGAAAAATCAGCGAATAGGGTCTTTGAATCACCTTTTGGATTCTTTTCGAGCAACCATAACTCGCCCGATTGACTTGCGACCAAATAATGATCGCGTATGCCGGGAATCGCCTCAAACCAGGTCAATCCAAAGCGAACATCGCCGGGTTTTTTCACAAAAGCATGTGGAAATCTCAATTCCTCGCTGATGAAAGGTTCCAATCTCACGGGGGTTGGTAATACGGGAATCTCACTTGGCATGCCACGCCGGATGGTTTGTTTGTTTTGAGGCAATTTAAGCGAAGTCAGGTAAGCAATCAGATCGGAGAAAGCTTCCAGTGACAATCCTGCATGTAAACCTTCAGGCATGAGGCTGATGTTGCTGCTTCGTTGCTCGGTAATGGTTGTTTTGGGAATGTCGATGCGCTTGCCATCCGCCCCAATTAGAACGGTTGAGTCCGCTGAAATGTCTTTCAGGGTACCTGTGAGTTCCTCTCCGTTGGTCGTGACGATGGAAACGTTGGCGAAACCAATGGCGATGGATGCGGATGGTTCGAGCACGGCCTGGATGAGGTCTTCGACGGAAAAAACATCACCGATATCCATTAAGTCGGGACCGGCAAGTTGACCGGATCCGTCGACGGTATGGCATTGACTGCAGGCAAGGCGTTCGGGGGAGTGAAACAGTTCTTTTCCACGTGCGGAATCACCTGGTTGCTTGAGCGCGTGATCTCGATAATCTTCTTTGCTGACGGGTTGATTGGGTGTTGTTTGTCCATAGGATGGGTCACTGGTCATGCCAACTGCCAGCAGGCCGAGGAGAACTTGTATTAATGGTTGCTTGATCACAATGATTAAAAGATGTTGTTGCTTGGGGATGACCCACAGCATGTTTCCCAGACCTTGAAACGTCAATCAGGAAGCCATTGGAAATATTCGGCATCCGTCGTGTCACAAATCATTTGACGATTGCCAGGATGACATCTTGGCTCCGA
>Ga0181580_10003302_pt1 | contig 13133 bp, 11 predicted proteins | sample 071ome_23_FD_132413 | JGI IMG/M metagenome (GOLD analysis project Ga0181580, IMG submission 132413) | Coastal salt marsh microbial communities from the Groves Creek Marsh, Skidaway Island, Georgia - 071403BT metaG (megahit assembly) | ecosystem: Environmental > Aquatic > Marine > Intertidal...
ATAAAGATCGGGTTGAAATTTATTTATTAAGTTTTTAACAGAAGCGAATTTACCATAAACTTTAGATTCAGATATTTCATTATATTTTTTTTCAGGATAGTCATAACATACAGGATGAAACACTGCACCAGAAAACTGGCAAGTGAATACATTAAATTTTCCAAAAATTTGATGAAGTTCATCTACCCTATCGTAAACTTTACAATCATTTAAATTTAAGAATGTGAAGTCTTTATCTTTATCTATTAATCCAAGTGCGGAATCTCGCACAATTTCTTGATCATCTAAAAAAAGTGTTATTTCTAAATTACCAATTTGTACAATTTCCGAATCTATTGGTGTATTCACCGACTTCGGATTTAATTTATTGAGAACCGATGCAACATGATCTCTCCTGAATTTAGGCGTTATGAAGTTTATTTTTGATAATTCTAATGTTTTTAAAAAAGGAACATCAAAATGGTCTTTATGCTCATGGCTTATGTAGATGTATACATCTTTATCAGTTTTAGAAATAGATTCTCTAATCTCATCACCTAGTTTATGGTTAGAGGGAAATTGATACCATGATGAATCAAATGCACCCTCTTTTGACATCCATGGATCCATTAAAATCATTTCATTTTTTGTTTCATACATGAAGCCTGCATGGCCCAAAAATTTAATCATACAATAAATATTAATAGGTATAAGTTATATCAAATATTCAATTAAAAAGAAATATCTATACATAAAAAAAATTCCAAATAATAAAGTTTAAAAGCGTTAAAATTTGATAGTGAAAAAAATAATTGTCACCGGTTCCTGTGGTTTTATTGGATATAACTTAATTAATTCGTTAAATCATATCGACGAAGTGATTGGAATAGACTCTCTTAATAATGCTTATGACAATAACCTTAAGAAATTAAGGCTAGAAAACCTAAATAATCTTGAAAATTTTAAATATTTACAATTAAATTTTTCAGACAAAAATGATTTATATAAAAATGAATCTATTTTTCAAGATTGTGATGTGCTAATTCACTTAGGTGCTCGAGCCGGAGTAAGGCAAAGTTTTAAAGATCCAGAAAAGTATTTAATGGATAATACACTTGGTACGACAAATTTATCATTACAAGTAAAAGAAAATAGGATTCCTAAATTTATAATTGCATCAACTTCATCAATTTATGGAGATACAGGTGAAAAATTAGCTAATGAAAATGAAGATGAGCTTCTTTATCCACCATCAATTTATGCATCAACAAAATCGTTCGGTGAAATTTTAGCTAAAAATATATTAGAAGATACAAATACTCACATTCAAATTCCTAGATTTTTTACAGTTTATGGTCCTTATGGAAGACCTGATATGTCAATTCTAAGATTTATACATTGGATTTATAGAGGCGAAAAACTAATTCTTTATGGTGATGGTAGTCAAAGGCGTTCTTTTACATATGTAGATGACATAGTTAAAGGATTGATGGCGCTGATTGAATACGAAGGTTCTGGTACTTTTAACTTTGGTTCTAACGAAACATGGTCCCTCAATGAAGTTATTGAGATTATTGAAATGAATACTGGAAAAAAAGCAGATATATCATTTGAAAATCGAGCTTATAAAGATGTTGACATTGTTCTTCCAAATCTAAATAAATCAAATAATATTTTAAATTGGAAGCCTACAACAAACATTAAAGATGGAATAATTAATACTGTAAATTGGTATATAGCTAATCAAGAAAAGTTAAAAGATATTAAATTTAAATATGATTATGAAAAATAATTTAAAAAAAGTAGTTATTACGGGTGGAGCAGGTTTCATCGGATCCAATTTAATTAGAAAGTTAATTGAAAAAGATATAGAAAAAATTTTGATAATTGATGATTTGTCTACAGGAAATATAGATAATATATCTGAATTTAAGGATAGTAAATTAATTGAATTTGTAGAAAGTAGGATTGAAGATTGCCAAAATCTAAATTCATTAATAGAAGGATATGATTTCTGTTTTCATTTAGCTGCAGGTGTAGGTGTTCAGTACATTATGGAAAATGTTAGTAAGGCATTATTAACAAATATTGAAGGAACACATAAGATTATTGAATCATGTAAAATCAATGGAATACCATTGCTTTTAACATCAACTTCTGAAGTTTATGGAGTTTCAAATGATCCAATTTGGACAGAAGAATCGAAAAGTTTAATTGGCCCACCAACAAAACTGAGATGGTCATATGCTGCTTCAAAGCTTATTGATGAGTTTCTAGCACTTTCAGAATATAACGACGGCAAATTAAATCCAATAATTGTAAGGCTTTTTAATATCATTGGAAATAATCAATTGTCTAAATTTGGTATGGTAGTTCCAAAATTCATAGAAGCAGCTTTAGAAAATAAACCACTAATTATTCATGGGGACGGAACTCAAACAAGATCTTTTACTTGGGTTGGAGATGTTGTTAATTATTTTTATTTACTCGCAGAAAAGAAACTTTATGGAGAAATTTTTAATATTGGACAAACTGAAGAAATTTCGATTAAAAGTCTTGCAGAAATGATAATTAAAGAAACTGCTTCAAAATCTGAAATTATTTTTAAAACTCATAAAGAAGTTTATGGAGAAAGATTTGAAGATCCTATGCGAAGAACCCCTTCTATAAATAAAATAGTCGATGCTACAGATTATTTGCCTACAATGACAATTCCTGAAATGATAAAAGAAATAATTGATTACAAAAAACTAAATTCTTGAAAATATTAATAACTGTTGGAATTTATCCTCCAGATATCGGAGGGCCAGCAAGTTTTGTACCAAAAATTGCTAAGCTGCTTGCTGATAATAAACATGATGTAACGGTAATATGCCTCAGTGATAATAAAGTTTCAGATAACGAAGTCTATAAGGTTAAAAGGATATTAAGAAATCAAAATTTGTTGCTCAGATGGATACAAACAATTTTTACAATAATCAAAAGCGGTAGAAATGCAGATTGTTTGTTTGTTAACGGCTTGCCTATGGAATCATATGTAGCAAATCTTTTTTTAAGAAAAAAATTAGTCAGAAAAATTGTAGGTGATTGGGCATGGGAAAGAGGAAGAAATAAAGGACTTATCAACGAATCTTTTGATGAATTTCAAGTAAATTCACATAACCTTCATCTTGAAATAGCAAAATTTTCGCGTGGATGGACTGCCACTAAAGCAGACATCGTCATAACACCTTCAAAACATTTATCAAAGGTTGTTGAAAATTGGGGTGTTCAGCCAAAAAAATTAATGATTATTTACAACGGTACAAAAATAGTAAATGATGATATATCAAAAACTGATCAAGAAACAGTAAATTTAATTACTGTTGGCAGATTAGCTCCGTGGAAAAATATTGATACAATAATCGAGTCCGTAAATCTACTAAAACAATACGATATGAAATTTAAATTATTTATTGTTGGAAGTGGTCCTTTAGAATCTGAATTAAAAAAACTAGTTTCTAATTTAAATTTATCTTCAGAAGTTATATTTACTGGCCAAAAAAAATATACAGAATTAACTGAATACTATAAAAATTCAAATATTTATATACAAGCATCTGGATATGAAGGCCTTCCTCATGTGTTGCTAGAAGCAATAAACTTTGATTTATCTATAATATCAACACCTATTGGTGGATCAAATGAAATATTGCAAGATGGAAAAAATGGTTATATTCTAAATTTAGATAAAGGAAAAAAACCTAACAGTGAAAATTTAAAAAATATTATTTTGGAAACAATCAATAAAAAAGAATTGACAGAAAATAAGAAAAAAAATGCAAAAAAGTTACTTCATTCTGTCTTTGATGAGAGTAAAAATTTTCCAAGGTATTTAGAAATATTGACAAAATGAAAAATTTATTATTTTACGGTTCTACGAATTATGATAAAAAACTATCAAAATCAGATAATTTAAAGTTTATTGAACTGGATAGACACTTTAATACACATGTAATGACTCTAGGAAAAAAAAGAGAAAATATTAAACACGATAATGTGCAAATATCTTATTTAAAAAAGCCAAAATCAATAATTTCACAATATTTATATTTTTATTTTTTTAATTTCAGAAATTTTAAAAAATATTGTTTTGAAAACAAAATTGATATCGTATCAGCAAAAGATCCCATTGCGGGATTTATCCCAATTGTCTATAAAAAAATTTATGACAATAATATAAAAATTATTATTGAACACCATGGTGATTTTTTAGACTTGTTATTAAACCAAAGAAAATTTAACTTTAAATTCTTTATAAAAATAATCGCAATAAGAATATCTGAGTTTACTTATAAAAATTGTGATTTTATACGAGGTGTAGAAAAGACATACACAGAGAAATTAGCAAGAAAATACAACAAGAAATATCACTATTTCCCTGCCTGGGTAGACTATACAATCTTTAAAAAAGATAACTTAAATAGAAATAATTTTTTATTTATTGGTAATATTATTCCTCGTAAAGGTGTCGATTTTATAATTAAAAATTTCAATAATTTTACTTTAAAAAATAATTTTAAAGAAAAGCTTTTAATTGTAGGAGAAAATCAAAATTCTGTTTATTTTAATAAATGTATTGATCTTATAAAACGTAACGAAATCAATAATATTGAATTTTTAGGAAAGAAATCAAAATATGAAATTTCATACTTACTGTCATCATCAAGATTGCTGATTATGGCTAGTAATTATGAAGGATTGCCAAGAGTTTTGATTGAGAGCGGATTATGTGCAACTCCAAGCTTAGCGACCGACATTCAAGGAATTAAAGAGCCATTCGGCAGTGACGGAGGAACATTAATTTATGAACTCAATAATTCAGTTCAATTTGAGTCACAATTAAAAACATTTGTTAGTGATGAAGATTTCGAAAATGAATTACAAAATAAAGCTCACTCATTGGCAATTAAACTGTCGGGGGAAAATAGTTTCGGGAATAATTGGAATAAGTTAATTGAGTTATTGTATGAGTAAAAAACTTTTATATTTTAACCTTGCTTTAGATGAGAATGACACCTCTCTAGGTTTTGCAATTGATTGGATTAAAACTATCGCAAAAAATTATGATCATGTAGATGTAGTTACCTTAAAAAGAGTTTCTAATATAAAATTTCAAGAAAATATTAAATTATATGGTGCTAAACCTAATAAATATAAAATATATAAATATATATACCTATTTAAAAAAGTTAAAGAATTAAGTAAAGAGAATACTTATGATAGATGCTTTTCACATATGTCCCCAATATCAATTTTGGTTAGTAGTTACTATTTGAAGAAATATAAAATTCAATCAACTCTTTGGTTTACACATCCTGGACCAAAATTTGGTATTAAAAAATTAATTCTATTTTTGAGTTTTGTAATTTCTGAACATATAGTAACTGCTTCTCCGACTTCATTTCCATTCAAATCAAAAAAAGTAAACGTTATTGGACATGCAGTAGATTTAGCAAATTTTTCAAACAATAAAGAGGTGTATAAGTTCAATAATTTTTTGATACTTTCAAGAATTTCATCATCAAAAGACATTGAAATTGCAATCGAAAGTTTTTTAAATTCAAAATTTAAAGATTGTAATCTAGATATAATTGGCGGACCTCTAAATATAAATGATGAAATTTACTTTTCTGAACTAAAAAATAAATATTCAAAAAATAATATTAATTTTTTGGGAAAAATTAATCATGCAAATTTACCCGAAGTTTTGAAAAAATATGACGTTCATTTTAATTGTGCAAGAAATGGATTTTTTGATAAATCAGTTCTTGAAACTCTCTCTAGTGAAATTATTAATTTTTACGTAAATGAAGATTTTAATATTTTATTTAAGAATAATTCATATCAATTTGATAATTCTCAGGATTTAATTAAAAAGTTAGACAATTTATCAAATTTGTCTGTAGAAGAGATTAAAAATGTTTTCAATCACACTAAAAAAGAATTGCAACAGAACTCTTTGAGCACTTTAAACACAAGATTAGAACCTTATTTGTAATTTTTAGAGATCCAGTCAATAGTGAATTTGAGTCCGTCCTCTAGAGAAGTTTTTGGTTCATAATTTAATATTTCCCTTGCTTTGGTTAGGTCGGGTTTTCTTCGTTTTGGATCATTAACAGGAAGCTCATGGTAAACAATTTTTGAGTTAGAATCAGTCAATTCAATAACTTTTTCTGCAAGATATTTTATTGTGACTTCATTGTCATTGCCTATATTAAATACATCCGAACCTTCATTATGTATAATTTTTAAGATTCCATCTAAAGTATCATCAATATACGAAAAAGATCTTGTCTGATCTCCGTTTCGATAAATTGTGATTTCTTTGCCATTCAAAGCTTGATAAATAAAATTTGTAACAACTCTACCATCATCTATTTGCATGTTTGGTCCGTAAGTATTGAAGATTCTTGCAATATTTCCAATTAAATTATGGGTTGTAATATATGAATGAGTTGCGGACTCTGCAAACCTTTTTGATTCATCATACATACTCCTAGGTCCTAAAGTATTAACATTTCCCCAATATTCTTCGTCCTGAGGACTAATTTCTGGATCTCCATAAATTTCAGATGTAGAAGCTAGAAAGAATTTAGCATTATGATGTTTACTTATTCCTAATGCATTAATAGTTCCAATACTTCCTGACTTTAGTGTGTTGATTGGATACTTAGCATATGCTTTTGGACTTGCACAACTAGCTAAATGAATAACATAGTCAATTTTTTCATCAAAATAAATGCTTTCTTGAATATCATGTTCTATAAATTTAAAATTACTAAATTTTTTATACTTTTCTATGTTTTTTAAGTTACCAGTAATCAAGTTATCAAGCACTGTAATCTGATTTGATTTTTCTATCAGTTGACCTACTAGATGAGAACCAATAAAACCTGCTCCGCCTGTTATTAAGTAATTAATCATTTAATCCCAAAATTTAATATACTCATACTCTTTTATGTTTCCAATGGCGTTATCTACTTTTTGCTGAAAATTTTCATTAAGAGGATACATTTCAACTATTAAAGATTTTTCAGGAAAGTCGGAAATAAACTTAACCAATTCATGATTTTTGAAATGTACGTCATATATAAAAACGTTCCCGTCATTAATATTGTTGTACAAATCGATTGTTGGTGAGTGTCTGAGGTCATCAGTATTTTCCTTAAACGCAAGACCAATTAATACTATGTTAGGATATTTTTTCTCAACTTTTAATTTCTGTAAGTATTTTGCAAACCAATTTTTGTGTTGGTTGTTTGATTCTAAAATAGTTGAAATAAGTGGAATATCAAGTCCTTTAGAATTAGCAATTGATACAACCTCTGCTACATCTTTTGGAAAACAAGACCCACCCCATCCAGGAGAAGGTCTAAAATAATCTAATCCAATTCTTTTATCCATACCTATTCCTTCTAATGTTTTGGTCAAGTCACCACCAAGTTCATTTATTATTTGGGAAGCTTCATTTACAAAAGAAAGTCTAAGTGGCAGATAAGCATTTGAAAGGTACTTAATTAATTGAGAACTAATTGGATCTGTAAATATTACTTTTGAATTTATTCCTGAATAAAGTTCATAAACTTTTTTTGCATTTAAATCATCGTTTGATCCTATAACAATTCTATCAGGATTAAAAAAGTCACTAAATGCAGTGCCTTCACGAAGAAATTCTGGATTAAATACAAGACTATCTTCAGAAAATGTAGTAGATTTTATTACGTTTGCTAATGCCTCAGGGTGAATTGTAGATTTTATACATATGACTGAATCTTTATTAAACCTACCTTGAATAGATTCAAAAACTTTATTTAAAAAACTTGTATCTACTTCCTGTTTGTCTAAAGAAGGAGTTTGAACACAGATCATTATAACATCAACATTATCCCAAGAGATTTCATCATAATTATCGGTAAATGTAACATTTTTGGTAATATTTTCATCATTTAAATACTCCTCTAGCCGAGGTTCGTAAAAAGGAGATTCTCTGTCATTTAGCTTTTTAATTTTTTTAGAATCAATGTCCAGAAATTGTACATTGTGGTTTAAATGTGATAATCCCAATCCAGTTATTAAACCAACATATCCAACCCCTATTACAACAATGTTCATAATTTGATGATAACGTTTCAATAACTTTATAATAATACTAGTGATTTATTTTATAGCTCATTCAGAATGGATACTACAAAGATCAAGAGCTGATATGGCTAGAAATCTAAATTCTAAATTCAAAATTACATCTATTTGTCCGTTAGATAAATATAGGAACAATATTATAGAATCCTACCATGATGCGATTGATTGGAAAATTGACAGGACTAAACTACTTGATATAAGAGGAATATTAGAACTTAGAAATTTTATAAAAAATTTTAAACATAATGAAATTGTTCATATTTTTACAATTAAATCTTTATATCTTTTTATTTTTGCCTCTTTATTTTATAAAAAAAATTTTAAAGTAATAGTTTCGATTACTGGCTTAGGATTTTTATTTGCAGATACTTTATTAGCAAAAATTCTAAGGAATATTACTAAACCTATAATAAGAATGAAGATTAATAATTCTATTGATATAATTATTTTTCAAAATCAAGATAACTTAAGTCGATTTGTAAATTATTCAAAATATAAAAATAAATCAAAAATAATCTCTGGAAGTGGTTTAAATACAAAAGAATTCAAGACTAAGGATGGTTTCAATAAAAATATTAAAATTATCTTTGTTGGAAGACTCATGAGGGAAAAAGGTATTTATGAATATCTTAATATCGCAGAAAAATTCAAAGGGAGAGATAACTTAAGATTTTATATAGCTGGAAAACCAGATTTTGGTAATAAAAGTAGTATCAATGAAATTGAATTTAGAGAATTACAAAATAACCCAAATATAATTTATTTAGGTGAAATTGATGTTCAAAAAGAATTAGCAAATTACGATCTCTTACTTCAAACTAGTCACCATGAAGGTTTTTCTAGAATTTTAATAGAGTGTATTTATGCAGGAGTTTTTTGTCTAGCTAATAATATCCATGGTATGAAGGAAATTATAGATAAAACTAAGTTTGGAATTCTGATAAATGACAATAACTTAAATCAATATGAAAGAGAAATTAATAATTTTTTAATAAATAAAAATAATATAAGTAGTGATTTTGCAAAAAATATTATTTTGAGCAATTACTCATTAGATGCTATTTCCAAACAATTTGAAGAAATATATTATGAACTTATTAAATGACTTTCAGGTTTCAGTATTTATAGCTTCATTTGTAGCCTTAATACTCTCGACTTTATTTTGTTTTTTAATTCTAAATATTAACAAAAATTTCATTTCAAAATCTAAAAACCAAAAAAGGCTGAGCAACTTGAATATTGCACCACTTGGAGGAGTAGGTATGGCGCTTAGTTTTTTTATTTCAGTTAGGTTACTGGGAGAGGCTGAATCAAGTATTGTTAGTATATCTGTTTTTGCTTTAGCGATTTCGATTTTGGGATTTGTAGATGACTTCTTAAATTTAAATTGGAAAATGAAAATATTTTTCCAATTAATTTTTGTTGGATTTCCAATTATATTATTAAATCAAACTATAAATTTTGAAATTCTTTTTGGATTAAATTTTTCTGGACAATTAAATTCCATTGTCACAATATTGTGGCTTTTAGTTTTAATGAATGCAATAAATTTTATTGATAATATGGATGGATTTGCTGCTGTAAATAGTATATTTATTTGCCTTGCACTTTCAATCCTTTCTTTTGTATTTAGACAAAACTATCTTGCAGATGTAAGTATTATTTTATTATTTACAATTTTAGGATTCTTAATATTCAATTTCCCGCCTGCAAGATTATATATGGGTGATTCAGGAAGTTTGTTTATTGGATTTATATTTGGTTTTATTAGCATTCTATTTGACTGGAATCCTGAGGGTGAAAGTTATCTTTACAGCTCCATTGCACCAATTTTTTTATTTTTTACTATTCCTTTACTAGATTTTTTAACTGTTTTTGTTTACAGAATAAAAAATAATATTTCTCCTGCTACTGGTGGTACTGATCATATTTCTCACAGATTGTTGAATCAAGGATATAGCGTTAAAAATGTTCTTGCCTTGTTTGCAATATTAAATATTTTGGTTTTTTTGCTAATAGGCTTAACAATTATTTTTGAATTTTTATCGATTATTATTTTCTTCTTATATTTAATTTTAATTTCATTTCTTTTTTTAATATTTCAAAAAATGGAACCTCTAAATTAATTTTTTAAGTTTATTAATTCTTTCTTCTGTACCTGCATCAACCCACCAAGAATCAATAACAGTAAAATCAATTAAATTATTAGATAAGTAAATTTTGTTGAGATCTGTTATCTCCAACTCTCCTCTTTTTGAGGGTTCTAACTGTTTGATAAATTCAAAACAACTTTTGTCATAAATATATATTCCAACAACTGCTAAAGAAGATACAAATTGTTTTGGTTTCTCATGTATGTTAATAAGCTTTTTATTAGAGTCCATTTCCATGACTCCAAACTCTTCTGGATTGTCAACATTAATAGCAAATATATGTGCCCCATCCAGTTGTTCAAAATTCAAATTAATCAATGGATTATTCCCAAAAAAATTGTCACCTAAAATGAAAGTAATTAAAGAGTTATCTGGCACAAAAGGTTCTGCATACGATAATGCATCAGCAATACCTTTTGGAGATTCTTGAATTACAAAATTAACATTTAAATTTTCAAAATTTTCATAAACATCATTTTTAATTAAATCATTAAAATCTGGGTTTGTAATAATTATAAAATTTTCAAACCCCCATGACTTTAATTGTTTAATTTGAGCTGAAATCATACTCAATTCATTAATGTCTATAAGAACTTTTGTATGTTTGTTATCTTTGAAGTCTTTTAATCTTGTGCCTAATCCACCTGCAGCAATTACTGCATAATTTTTTCTCATTTTTATATATTAAATGAACATTCTGATTAAAGTTGTAATTTGGTTATGAAAATAAATAAACAATCAATATTTTTCATTTTTATACTTGTTGTTGGAATAGCAGCATATAGTCTAATTCCAGCCTTTGAACGGGAAGAATTTGATCCTGAAATTATTGAAGATATATCATCAGGAACAATAACAACTACAACAGTTGAAGTTGAGGTAGTTAATGGAGAAAAAAATATAAATCTTGAAGATGAAGATGAAGAGATTTTTCAAAATGACATTTATGACAATTTATTAATAAACAACACGTCTAAAAGAATAACTGATCAATTTACTACATATCTAGTAATAGGAAGTGATCAAAGAACTGAAAACTCATCGGCAAGCAGAGGAAATGTTGAAGGTAGTCGAGCTGATGTAATTTTGATCATAATGGTAAGTAATGACTCAGAGGTTACTATGGTATCGTTACCAAGAGATCTATTAATTGAAGATCCATGTACAAACAATATTCAAAGAATAAATAGCTCTTTTAGCACTAATGGATGTGGTTCAGGTGCCGAAAATTTATCAGCAGTAATTCTGAACTTAACGGGGTTAAAAATAGATCATTTTGTAAAATTTAGCTTTGAAGGCTTTGAGGAAATCATAGATTCAATTGGAGGAGTTGAAATATGTGTCAAAGAAACACAAAGAGAAGGCTACTCATTTGAATTACAAAAAGGATGTAATTCAGTAAATGGTGAAATTGCACTTAATTGGATAGTTTCTAGAAATACTGAGATACTTGATGGTGAAAAGCTAATTAATGAAAATGGAGAAGACATATCTAATTGGAAGCCAATGCCAGGAGTAAGTGATTTAACAAGAATACAAAAACAACAGCAATTAATAATATCATTAATGAAAAAAATAAATAATTTTGATTCTTTTAACAGTTTTCTAAATTTTGTAAATGCTCTTGAAAATGCTTTTACTATCGACAAAAATATATCTATTTTTGAAGCAACAAATTTATTATGGGATTTCAGAGAAATTGATTTTGAAAATGTTAATAAACTTACTGTACCAACTTACAATTATACAACTGAAAATGGTGCACAAGTTTTAATACTTGATGAAAATTTTTACAATTTCTTGAATTCTAAAGGCTTAGTTGATTGAGAGTTAATACCTATAGCAATTATTAATAAAACAAACATATCAGGGGAATACACCATATCATTTGTTAAGTTTTGAATAAAAAACATTAAAACAGCTATAAAGGTTAAAGAATTTTTACGACTTAATTTATTGAATTGTCTAATGAGGAATATAAAAAATACAAAAAAGAATGATAAAGAAAGTATCAAACCAAATTCAACACTAAAAGTAAGATAGCCATTATGAGCTGTTGTAAGCTGACTCAAAAATGAAGGATCTACTATTGGTGGTTTTGTATTGTTAATTTGTCCATTTTTTTGAATTAGAACTCCGCTTCTTAAACTTTTATCACCGACAGTATTCATTTCTAAAAAAACTCCATCTGGAGAAGCCCAATAAAAAAACAATCTTCCATCATCTATTTCTAATTTCCATGATTGAACTTGATCATCAAATATTGAAGTATTCGAAATAAGTGTTTGTCTCTCCCATGGAATTTCTGGTAATGAAATATTTAATATGATTTCAAAATCACCATCGAATATATAATCATTTGGAACTGCAAGCCAATATTTATTGGGTGCAAATAATTTTAAACCTCCATTTTCATAAGTTATTTTTGCATTATATTGGTTTGTTTCACTTGGCTTGAAAACAAAATAGTTTTTGTTTAAGTTTTGTTCTGTAAACATTATCTTACTATTGTTATTTTTAGTATTGATAGTTACGTCTTTAATAACAGCATCTAAAAATGTGTTTCCAAATGATTGGCCGTCTGAATGACCTCCGATTTCTAAAAATGAAGAATTAGGATTTAAGTTAATCACTTCTCCAGTTGTTCTTGGAGAGCCTACCATGCTCCAATTAATTTGATCATTAGAAGAGTAAAAAGTTATTTTACTTCTTGGTAAAATTCCATCGTACTTTTCAAATTTAAATTTCAAAAAACCTTCTACATTTCTAAAATTACATTCTGAACAATAAATTTTATAATTTTCAAATGGAACATAGTCG
>Ga0181580_10003303_pt1 | contig 13131 bp, 29 predicted proteins | sample 071ome_23_FD_132413 | JGI IMG/M metagenome (GOLD analysis project Ga0181580, IMG submission 132413) | Coastal salt marsh microbial communities from the Groves Creek Marsh, Skidaway Island, Georgia - 071403BT metaG (megahit assembly) | ecosystem: Environmental > Aquatic > Marine > Intertidal...
ATCGTACTTCTCGAAGTCTTTATCGTACTCGTCGAAGTAAATAAAGTCGCTCCATTTATGGCCGTGCATAAAACGGGTCGGGTTATTTGTTAAGATATCTTTGATAACGTAACAATCTTTTAATTTCTCTTCATAAGGTAGGTCATCATACTTAACACACATTGCCTCGTGCGATGCTCTCTTCTCGTCAGAGTAGCCACCCTTGACGGTATAACCTTTATCGATATACTGCCAAAGTTGATTGACTGCATAAATCCAATTATCGTGAACTTTGTCAGCCATAAAAGAAATATTGAGAACTTTCGCTTCATCTAAGCAAAATTCAATTGCCATCTTGCTGTAATGAGTTGAGAACTCACCCCAATTTATTTCTTTTGTCTTGTGATTAACGCCACCTGCTTTTTTATCGCTCAGTGGTCTTAGTTGTATTTTCTTCATCATATATTACTAGCGACAAGTTTTTCCAAAATTTGCACTTTTTTTAAATTTTTTTAAAAATTATTTTTTTTTCACAAAGTTGTTAGATTGTGAATTTTTTTCACAAAGTCGGGAGCTTGTGAAAATCCGGAAGCTCCGGACGCCGTTGAGCATCCAATGCTCCAATCCAGCAGCTCCATCGCTCCAATCCAAGAGCTCCAATCCTACAGATTATGTTGCGTTGCTCCAATCCAAGAGCTCCGGCCGTTCCAATCCAGCAGCTCCTGCCGTTCCAAGTTTCCAAGAAAATTTACGCCAATCCTAAAAATCGGCGTAAACTTCTCCATCTATATTTTCTCCACAATCTTTGCAAGAAACATTCCAAGTAACTTCAACATAAAGTCCTGTGCTTCTCCTAGTTGTTTCGCTTTTTGTATTTTTGTGTTCGCAATTTGTTTTTACCATATTCATCATATGAATATTCTAGCACGTTTGTAAAATCCTGTCAAGTATTTCTGAAAGTTTTTTTTAAATTTTTTTTAAGTTCCCGAGGACTTTAAAGGGCAGGGGAGCCTCTGTCTTTTCCTGTGTTTTATCTCACTCAATAAAATACTAGCACGGATTAAATATTTGTCAAGTAAAATAAAAAAAATATTGGAGATAGGAATACCTCCGATTTCTCGGAGGTGGGAATGATTCCTATATTCTTAAATGTTTTATATCAGTTGGAATACTGCTATCGTTTAAGTTCCAATACTGAACACAAAAACAATTTACACATCCTAACTCTTGGTCCAATTCTTCCATACAAGTTATACAATTCATTATTCCTCCTCCATTTCTGCTATCCAATCTTTTATATACATATTTTCAACAACGCTAACAGCGTCATCCCAATCTTCTGCATCAAACCTTACAACTATTTTATAAGTTGGCATTATTCCTCCTCAAATCCATCAAAATCATTTTGTCTTTGAAATCCTTCTGCACGGAGCTTGGATTTACAATGGTCGGTTAATTCTCCTTCCTCTGTAATCCAACCGTAATCCACGGTGTCCGTTCTTAGGGTTTCAATCTCATCATTTTCACGAAGGTAATCCAATACCTTGGAGTTTTTTTCGGATGCTTTTTTGGTTAGTGTTCCCATAAGCATAAAAACTTGCTCCATATTTAAATTCCCGTCGTGGAATAATTCGTGCATTATTTTTAGATAGTTGTCCATTGATGGATGTTTGTCGTGGTCCATCAAATCTTGGTTAACATATCCTTGATAACTTTTTATTTGGTTCATTTTTATTCCTTTCTCAATCCATATGGTTGAAGTAGCTTGAGGCCCCATCCCACAACCTAGCCCAAGAATATTCACTAATCTTGATTTGAGGTGTGTCCATATAGCTTGTTTGTAGTCTGTGAGTGTTTACCTTCTCACTTCTAAAATCGTCCTTTATAGGCATTTCACGTCCACTAAAATATTCTCCCGAGTAAACGGTTTCCTTATTTAGTTTTCTGACCTTGACGCTCTTCCCACTTGGTGTCAATCCAACTACTTGATAATAATCATTAATAGTCATATCGTATCCCCAAGAACAATGAAAGATGTCTCCGACTTTGACTTCCATTTTTGTATCCATTATTTCTCCTTTTTTGTTTTTCATATTTTTATACTAGCAGAATTTTTAATCCTGTCAAGTATTTTAGAAACTTTTTTGTCTCTATTATTTACTAGCGACAAGTTCCAAAAATTTCGTGGAGCTGTCGGGAGTCGAACCCGAGTTAAGAAGCCGAAGGTTTTACCCCTCGACTTCTTCTAAGCCACTCAGCCCCCTTAAAGTGTTACAGTCTCGTAACAGTTTTGGTTGTGTGTAACTCTAGCGAAAATGTTTGGGTTACCTTGACTTTCTCTGCAGTCGCAGTCACCTTTGAATTTTTGCCAGCTTTTTAGTTGTATTGTTTTTATGTTTTTCATACTTATTAGACTAACAGGTTTTGAAAAAGTTACAAGTTTATTTTATATTTTTTTATGCACGTTTTATGCATATTTTACGTTTTATACATTTTTTATACATATATCCAATTTAGCTCCTATACACGTTTAAAGCCTCTCCTAGGAGACCAACTTCATCCGTGAACCGTAAGGCCTAGACTTGACAAACACCTCTTAAAACGCAATTATGAACATACAATATATAGTGGTGTTTTTGGAGCATTTTCCTAGCAGGATTTAAAATCCTGTCAACTCAAAATAAAAAAAACTTAAAATTAATTTGACAAATAAAATAATCCTGCTAGTCTTATAGTATGTGAAAGATAAAAACTATATCGGTCCTTCGAAGCAGAAGGGTAGCCCGTGTGGAAGACACGACTTAAGCATTAAAAGATTTGTAGGAGACACGAAGCACTATGGAGAGCCTACGGGTTGGCCGGACGGTTTAGCGTGATAACTAACAGTGAGAACCTCCCTGCAAATCCCAAAAAAAATTTTGGATATGACTTGACAAATAAAAAATATTTGTTAATCTAAAAATATAAACAATTAACCTAAGGAGGTTAAATATGGAAGCAACAATTGCTCCCGAAAAACATAAAATAAAAAGCAAGTACGTTTGTGGTACTTGCAACGCTGTAACCAAGGATAATGGTAGGTGTCGAAACGGACACGTAGTCATTAGCCCAAATTCACCGGAATGGTTGGATTTGCAATTTGAAAAGGAAGGTTCAAATATGTACCTTCTAACTATCAATAACGGCATACAGGACGAAAGGCAATTCGGTCCAATTTGGACTTAAGCCCCGTCTATTAATTCTTGGAGCTGGCTTGACAAAGTCGGCTCCTTGTGAAATTTGACAAATAAATTTGACAAATAAAAAATATATGGTATAATTAGAATATGAAGACAATAAACGAAATACACATTTACAGATGTGCAGGATGTAAGGAAGTAATTGTGGACAGTGAACCAGCTATGGAATTAGGTGGAGCACAGGAACCACATTGCGATACTTGTTATTCGCACATTGAAGCACAAGGTCCGTTTTAATTAACGGACACAGCTATCGAAATAACACGTCTATATTGGCCGTGGAGTAGGTAGCTTGAAGGATATAGTAATGGTTGGTGGTTCATTACCATCTAGACCCGAAACAACTACACGCAGACCACGGTAACTGTATCTTTCAAGCTATTTATAAAGGATAAGCGAGGGGAAATTTGAACTTACTAAACCTTGCCCGATACGGAAGTATTTGGTATATCCAAGTTCTGTAAATAGCTTGAAGGATATAGATTATGTCGGCTAGCATAAATATTATGACCTCTACTGTATCTTTCAAGCTATCTACAAAAGGTGAGCTAAGTAAAAAAAACCATCCTGTATTGGAAGTTAGCACACATTGGACAACACCTAATAAGTAGGTAGCTTGTAGCACATAAGAGAGAACAGATGACAACTGAGCATAAGCGTATCTCTTAGTTCGGTAGTAGGAAGTTGGAAACGCTACCAATGGACAAGTAAAACCAACTTGTGTGTTACAAGCTATCTATTCCAATATCCAATGGAGTTAATCCAAGAATCCAACCATCCAAGCTCCAATCCAAAGGAAGTTTTGGAGCAGGGGAGCCCATTCTCCTATATGGAGTTTTTTAAAACTTAACCGAAGAGATTAAGTGTCCCTATGAAACACCCTACGATAGTTAACACGTCCAAATTAATTTGAAGTGCGATATCCATTTCTTTTAATTTGGAACCGTTCTCAATTGTGTTATCAACGAAGAACCATTTACCGTAGTAGCTTCCTTTTTTTCTGTATGTTGTTTTTGTTTTCATATTATTAAATTTAACACCTTTTAATATTCTTGTCAAGTATTTAACAACTTTTTTATTTTTTATTTTCATATAAGTTACTAGCGACAAGTTTGTCCAATTTGTCCATATTTAAAAAAAAATAATTTAAAATTGTCTTGACTTTTAAAAACTTATCGCTAGTATATTATGTATGAATAAAGAAACAATAAAAGAAATTAGACAAACAGAATTTGTTACTGATAATAGATGTGATTTCTGTGGTAAGACCGAAGAAGATAGACATTATATTATTACAACAGTAACAGACAAAAATTATGTATGTTGTGCAAGTGATTACAAATTCGCACTAAATACATATTTTGTTAAGTAAAAAAAAACTTTAAAATATACTTGACATATAAAATCAAGCTGTTAATATTAAAGTATGAAAAACAAAAAAGGAGACAACAAAATGAATTACGAAGTAGAGTGCAGAAATCACAATAAAAGATTTTTTGTAAAAAGCCCAGCAACAAAAGCTGTTGAAGTTTGCCACATTTGCAAAGTGGAAAGATAATAAAAAAACTTTAAAATATACTTGACATATAAAAACTTGTCGCTAGTATATTATAGAGGCTGAAAAAACCGACAACACGTAGGAGACTGCAGACCGTAGAAGATGCAGGGGGGGCTCAGCCTCTAAGACAAATTAAAAAGGAAAAAACTAAATGCTAAAAACAAAACAACTAACAGAATGGAAAAAACTAAGTGGAGAATGCAACTGCAGAGAGGAACAGGGAAACCCTAATATCTTTGCGAGAATTGTTCACGGGGAAGGGTGTTACGTAACAGTAACACTCTAACCGGTCCAAATAAAAAAAATAAAAAAACTTTCAAAATAACTTGACAAGTTTTTAAAAAGTGTTAATATTAGAGTATGAAAAACATAAAAGGAGAAAACGAAATGATATACGAAATAGAATGCAAAAAACACAACAATAAATTTTTTGTAAAGAACCCAGCTACAAAGGCTGTTGACATTTGTCACAACTGCAAAATGGAAAGATAAGGATAAACAATTATGAATTGGTTAAAGATTGCAGACATTCTAGATAGGAAAGATGGAATGTTTGGGTTCTATTGTGAGGTTAACGACACCTCATATAGGTACAACAGTGAAGTCTTACGAGACGTCCTTGTCTCCAAGCTATCTAGTGTTTACACCCAGCAAGATATTGTAGGGGCAAACTACTACTCTCAGAGATTGTGGAGCAAATGGGATAGGTGGGAGAAGTTTAATTTGTTTGTAAGTTTCGGCAAGTATAGAAGTATCCGAAAGAACTTGACAAAATTAAATCGTGTGTTATAATTAAAGTATGAATAATATAAAACTACTACTTGAACAAGAGAATGGATTGAGACGCATATTTGGAGAGCCCGAGGTGGGTCCTACCGATTATGATTCCATCTATAATCTTATTCAATTTAAATTATCACCCGAAATATTATTTGCTGACGGGGAGAGGTCTCAAGCTGAAGCAGATAATTTATATACCTTCTATATGAATTGTCTCCGAGAACTAAAACCCCTCGGCTACGGTTGGTAATAACATAAACTGCTCCATTGATTTGGAGCAGAGTGTTTAGCTCGTGTGGAGCAAGAAACATCCCCTGCCCAAGTGGGTCCAAATATATTTTTACAAAGTTCTTTAATGCAGACGGCCCACCTGCCTAAAATTACCAAAAGTGGGGCACAAGTGGAATCGCTAACGTTTTTATACCTAATCGCTCCCGAGGCTGTGCGTATGGGAATAATAATTTAGGTAGGGGTACTTTTTTATTCTTCTTCTAAATTTATTTCAAATTCGCCATTGTCAATTTTTAATTTTAAAGAATCTAGCTCATTGACCAGCCACTCAAGATATTCATTGCTCATAAATAGGCACTGCTCTTCAAACGCTACAATGTTTTCATCAAAGCTTGCCAGCTCAGAAAGAAGCACGAACACAGTATTAACTAATTCTTTACGCTCTTTATTGATAGAGATATCTAGGTTAGCTTGAACACCTTTGTAATCTATTGTTATATATCTCATTACTACGAAGTATAGCTTATTTTGATTTCGTAGGTACCTTTACTAGCCCTCTTTCTTGTATCGGGAATAATCACAATAGTGTCATCTCATCTTATGAAATCGTCGCATAAATACCTGTTAGAATTATATCTATATGAAGAAACAAGGTAGGCCTAGTAAGCTAACAGCAGAGTTGACCAAGAACATTTGTAAGTGGTTAAATCACGGTATGTTTGTTGAAGATGCAGCAAGAATGGTTGGCATTCATAAGACAACATTGTATAGATGGATTGAGCAAGGTAGACAAGATAGAGACGAAGAAATCGAGAGTTTATATGCAGACTTTTGCAACGCAGTAGAGCTTGCAAGAGCTCAAGCTGAAGGTGTTTATTTGAATTCTATTAAGACTGCTGCACAACGTGGTCAATGGCAAGCTGCAGCTTGGTGGTTAGAGAGAAGTTTTGATAAATGGTCTAAACCACAGAAGTTAGAGCTAGGTGGTTCAGATAAAGAACCTGTTAAAATCAATATAAAGTATTCGGGCGATAAGTAGGTTTTCTTAGGTTCTCGCACGGTTTCCTAATGCAGGGCTGTAATTTCAAATGACAGGTCCAAAATCATAATTGGAAAATTGGCAGATTTTACCAAATTTAAATTGGGCAGGGGTGGTTCTGCACTTTTTGATGCTGTGCCCCACACTATTGTCGGTTATTAACTTGTATATTATTATTATACCATATATGAAATATTTGTCAAGTATATAACTATCTTTTTTTAAAAATTTTTTTTCGACCTTCGGTATAATGTAGACCTTGTAGTGTTCTATGGTGCTGGTAAGAGGTTTTTATTGCGAGGCGTTTTTCGTGGGGGTTTATGTTTATCATTAGTAGACTGACTACACAGATAAGGAATGCCCTAAACTAATAAAAGCTTAGGGTTTAACCGACAATAAAGGAGACTATGACCTGTGAACGAATTGACAAGCCAATTGCTTCTTCTTCAAGTATACCACTATATGTTGTGGTTGACAAGTTATATACCATATATTGTATGTGTTCATAGGTGAACAGGGGGTCGCTCATATATGAGCAGGGGGGTGTTCATATATGAACAGGGGGGGTGCTCACCAGTGAACAACGAACTATACCTATATAACTAAACTTATTAACTATACCTATTAACTATTCAAGAGATTGTAGATGATTTGACAAATTTGAAGTTATGTGGTATGGTTATAGTATAACCGATAAAGAGGAGGGTATATGCCCCATTATACAATAGACCATAGTGGTGTTGATAAGTCAAACAATGACTATGGCCCATATTATAATCGTGCCAATCACACAACTGTAGAAACTAATTGTGGTTGTGAAACAGGAAAAAGTATTAGGTTCTATTACGATTGGGATGACACACCCAAAGAAGAAGAAGAATTTATTAAAAAGACCACGGCAGAAATTAAAGCTATGTATAATAATAAATTCAGATTTTGTGATTTATGTGAAGCAAAAATACTTGACGCAATAAAAGAGGAGTACGATTATGTTAAATGATTATAGATATAAAATAACACCCGAACAAATTGAAGAAGCTAGACAGCTTCGTTCTGAAGGTTTGTCTCAGCAGAAGATAGCAGACAAGCTTGGCCTAACTAGAAATCAAGTTCAATACTGGACTAATGATGAAAGTCGTGCCAAGCAACGTGCTAAAAATGCTAAGTACAATAACTGGGCAAATATGAGTGAAGGACAAAAAGCTCATAAAGTTGCCATCGATATGAAAAAAAGAAAAGAGAACTGGAAAGAAACACCAGCTACTTATCTAAAGCATTCATATCACTCAGCTAAAAACGAAACTCGTGCCACTAGACACACTGTCTTAGGTATGTCGTTAGAAGAAGCTGAAAAAGTAATAGTTGATAGACCTAACAGTAAAGTTAGGTATTAAGGATAGAGAAATATGTATACGTTAGAAAGTATAAAAACTTATGATAGTGACAAAGAGTTCCCGGGACAAAGACATTTTATTGTCAAGGGAAATGCTCATTTGTATCACATACAAATCGAAGAAGTTAATAAATGGTATAAAAATTATTTAAAAGAATTATCAAAAGCTGATGATTTTGGTACTGAGGATTTTGAAAATTTTTATCCGGAAGAACACAGAGGAACAATTGTAGATGCAATTGAAAAGTACGTTATAGAAAATGTAGATTGTGCTAAACATCTAGAATCGTTCATAACACCTTTTACCAATTTAAAAAGAGTTCAAACTTGGTCACACACAGTAGGCCATTTAATGGAATTTGAGATTACTTTTGTTGATGGTGCACCGTTCTAATTTGGTGATATAATAGAAGATACATAAGTTTGGAATAGAGCTAAGGGAGAGCCTTAGACGTGGAGTTTTTGTCATCATTCTGACTTTCTTAGTCAAGATGATGTTTCTACCATCATTGAACACCATTCTTATGTAAAGCTGTAAGGAGTGTAAATGAAAAACTATAATAATGAATTTGAAAGTGCTTTTGAATTTTTAGATGCTCTTGAAGAAATGGAAGACATCATAAACGATTTAAAAAAACTTAAAGCTAGTATTGTAAAATCCAATCCTAGTTCTGAAATGACTAAATCTATGAAGTTAGATTATCTTATGAGTGTAACTGTAAAGTTAGCATCTTTTGAATCTATGTATAAAACTTTTGCAGCAATGAGGTCTTATCTACCTACAGAAGAGGAAGAATAATGCCGGAAAAAGCTGCACATAATAAAATTAATAATCTACTGATGTATGTTGCTGTAATTATAAACAGTTGGATACCAGTAGAAAAAAGAAACCAGTATATAAATTTATTTTATTCATATATAATCGACATAGAAAAGGAAGACAATGTTAGCTAAAGACAATCACAAAATGTTAGAAGTGCCATTTAATGAGATACAACATCACGGTAACTCAATGGAAATGGTTAGAAGATTCGAACAAGAAATAGAAATGTATACCGATGTTATATTTGGTAGACAACAAGCACCTGTAGAAGCTGGTATAGCTACAATGTACGAAATATCTGTTGCTTATTATGCACGAGCTAAAGAAATAGAAATGTACATTAAAAAAATGGAAAGTGGTATTGAGATAGGTAAAACTAAACATCCACTTTATAAGTTCAGAACAGGCCAACTAAATGTTTTTATAGAGATGGTAAAAGAACTTACTAGACTAGGTAGTAGAAGAATAACTGTAGCACAGATGATGCTAAACGAAGATTTAAGAGACCAACTTTAAGTCTAAGCGAGGTGTCCTCCTTTCGGGACATTTGAGATTCTTCTCGGTAGCTATACTGGGCAGTAAAACTGCAAGTGGTAAGATAAAACTTACTGCAAGGGAGTGTTTGCTTACTATAGTCTTCTGACTGGTAAGTTCCCTAAATAGCCGGACGTAGTGGGCAAGAAGATGAGCCTTCTAGCTGAAAAAGCTAGAGTGTCGAAAGACTGAGGCAGATGTCTTTAATTAGACACCTCGCTACCTCGCACCTCCGTCGTATTCTACAGCGTGGCCTTTTTCAACCATAAGTTTATTTATATTTACACCTTCGACAAATAACTCACCTAATACACGACCATACTTGCCTGTGCCGTGAGATTGCATCTCAACTTCTTTATACTCTAATCTATCAATAAGCCACTGTTTCGCAGCAAGCCCTCGTTTTTTTTCTTCGAGATTTGTTGTTCGTGATTCCGGAGCATTAATGCCCATAAGTCGAACACGGCATTTATGCCACACATTAAAACCCAAATCAATTCTAACATCTACTGTATCCCCATCAACTACTCTTAATACTTCTACTTTGTAATAAAACATACTTTAATTATAGTTTCTGTCATACCCGGTTGTTAAACTACAAGTAAAACCTAGGAGAAAGAATGACAATGAAAAATGCAGTTGATACAAAAACAGTTGACAATCATATCAACGAAACAATAAAGCAGTGGGCTAAGGCAAACAAAGCGAGAATAGACGATGTAGCTGATAACTACGGGTACTATTACGAAGGTGGTCCAACACCGGAATATACCAATATAGACTACGAGTTTGACGCTTTAGATAATAGTAGAGCACAACTTAATCATTTTGTTAGTGAGCTTGAATACACGATTGATAGGATAAATCACATACTAGAAATTATTAAGTGATATACTGACTGAGTAATCAACTACGGTATGTGCCATAGTAAGATTCTGATTTATAATTAGGAGCCTTTACTAAAGTATATACTTACAGAAGGGTCCTCAAAAGGAGGACCTTTCTTTTTTATAATCATAAAATGGTTTAAGCTTTTCTATTTTTAACATATGTGATTCGTATATAGTTTTATCTTTCTGATTCATTAAATAATCTGCTTTTTCCTCAGAAATATAATCAGTGAAAGCTTTTCTCTTACCGGACTTTCTAATAAACTGACCATACAAATGACATATTACTGCTTTGTCTATATTCGGAAAATAAAGTTCAAATCCATTTAATTTTAAATATGCAGTTTGTAATGGTTCTTCACTCCAAAAAATAGATTCTCTAACTAGTCCCGGGTACTCTCCCCACTCTTTAGTTCCAAATGCAAATCCAGCACAAAATTTAGGTATCTCAATCATTTTTTGTTCGTAATTATATAAAGGATAATCAGCCCAGTTATCTGTCCATTTTATGTAATCTCTAAAACCTTCAATTATTTGTGGGTATCTAAACCTTCCACTTCCTATAGGACCTCTTGAACCATTTCTTCTATAGCCATACCAACCGGCATAAGCAGTTAATATATGTTTCTTTTCTCCACTATGTAATGCAATTAATATTTCATCCCAATCATCACAAAACCAAGTATGAGCATCTATTTGCAAAACGTAATCTTGACCGTCATACATATTGTTTACTATGTGTCTTTGTCTACCAACACCTAGTAATCCTTCTTTAAACTTTTTGACGTTGTATTTTATTTTTGCACCACTCTGCTCTAGTAATGTGATTGCTTTTATAAAATCATTTTTTGTTTTTTCTTCTGCATACATAAGAGATACCCCTATATGTATTCTTTCCGGATACTTAGCAGAATTTATTGCATTAAAAAGAGTAGGAACTAATTCTTCATCATCTAGTGATGGTATCTTTATAAATATTGTTTCTAACAAAACCCTCCTTCACAACAAGCAACTACTTTTTGCTTATATTGTGGACACTTTTCATTATAGCAGTATAGACCTGCTTTTATTTCTAATAATACACTTTGGCAAACGGGACAATTTGGATTCATTCACATAACATCTTGTACATTTGATACAGTAAAAAGGCTAGAAATATATAAGCTAACCACATTTACTTATAAACCTTTTGCTACGATATAAATTAAATAAAGGCTAAGTATTCCTTTTATAGTAAAAAATACTATTGTTGCTTTTGTTAAGTTTTTCATTCTTCTTCCTCGATTACATTACTTAACCACACAACTTTTGCAGAAAAATTACATTTACTTGGAGCTTGGTCACACATCCATTGATTATTATGTATATGTCTTAAAGGGTTTTTGCACTCTACACAACGATTAATACGCCTTCTGTGTTTCTTAGGACTCTTTTCGCTCATCTAAAACCTCCTTTACTATAGGTATAAAATACTTTAAAAACTTGTTACTGACTATTGCAGCCCATATCATTACACCAAGGGATATAATAGATACAGTTACTGCAAGTATAATTTCTGTCATCATTGAACCTCCTTTAGAGGGATAAATTACATTACTGCTTGAATAAGCACTACTAAAGCAGATACTGCAACTAACCAGCCACTTAGCTCTGCTCTTGATATTTTTGAGTTAACTTTCTCGTGTAAATCGTCTATACGTTTGTTAATATTTTGTAAATTTTGTTTCATATCTTGCTGTCCATCTTTTATGAGTTCTAAATATTGTTTAGTGGTAAAACCGTTACCGTTATTACTTGTATCCGGCATTAGAATTCTTTCCACTCTGTACAAAAATCAGAACCATACTTATGGTCGCATATTTGTATATGAGTTCCTTTTTCATTTATTGATTTGTAACACATAATCTTATTATAGCTTACAACAATCCTTGTCGCAGTCTTTTTTCTTTTCTCCCGAAATATACCCTGCGATAATTCCCACCATACCTGTTATAGACATTTGTAATAATTCTATTACGCTATCATCGGGTCCTTTACCTTCTTTTAGCGATACATAGAAATCTCCGATAACAATTATTCCAAGTAACATTAATAATCCACTTGTCATAACCATTACAGTTCTATCTTTTAATAAACTTTTCATTTAATCTCGCAATCTTATTGTTACTAGCCAAACAATAGTTGATATAACTATTGCAATTCCGACTATATCTTGTGCTGTGCCGGTTAATGTAAACCAAGCAATAAAAAAGCCTAGTAATGTAAATATTTGAGCTATAGATTCTTTAATAACATCCCATAGCCATTTAAGTGCTTTTCCCCTCACCATTTCTTTTAATTTATTCAAAATGGTCTCCTAATTAACGCTCCAGCGTTAGCTATAATTTGTGAAGCAATAATCACTGGTACTACTACTTCTTTAGATTTTTGACGCTGGTCAGATGTCATATCTTGGCCCAAAGTCGATAAATCTATATTACTTAAATCTACATCTATTATAGCACCTATAGGATTGGCTATAAACGCCTCTACTTGCACCTCTGTAACAACATCTGCAAGTGTATAGTTCTCAACATCTTTGTTTTCTATAGCTCTATCTACATATTCAGCAACAGCTTCAGCTATAGCAGGTTCTTTCTCGGCTTGTACTGCAATTATCTCAACA
>Ga0181580_10003310_pt1 | contig 13117 bp, 7 predicted proteins | sample 071ome_23_FD_132413 | JGI IMG/M metagenome (GOLD analysis project Ga0181580, IMG submission 132413) | Coastal salt marsh microbial communities from the Groves Creek Marsh, Skidaway Island, Georgia - 071403BT metaG (megahit assembly) | ecosystem: Environmental > Aquatic > Marine > Intertidal zone...
ACTAAAGGGAGGATAAGTATCGACAAAATTGATGAGATGGCGATCGCATAAATTTTGGATGGTTGTTCTTGTTTGGAATATTCTGTACTATCTGAAAAAACATACAGAATGCCATTGTCATTTCCAAAGGTCAGAACTCCTTTTCCATTGGTGGAAATGCCTGCAGTAGTGTATGTTCCGAATTCTGAAAAGATAATTTCTGAATCTGAAACATTTTCCCCAAATAACCAACCGCCACCAGGGGAATTAATAGGGAAACTAACCATCGATTTATCGCCATAATCGATAAGTGAAATCTCTCCATTCGAGGTTGATTCTTTTCTCTCAATTTCCACGCATGAAGATTCACATTCCAGTGTGATGATGCTTTGGCTTGTAGCAAGATAGACATTATTTGCATTTATTATTGGTATTGCAGGAGAACTCCCTTCATCAGAAATTACTAAGTCATCAAGATATATCTTTGAGCCTCCGTCCGTTTGTAAATGAATTAATATCCCTGCCGTTGTTATTATTGGAGCATGTCGGATTTTACCGTTAAAATTGTTCAGTTTCGTGAACTCACCAGTTTTTTTTACATCATACAAGGAACCGTTTTCGTTTCCAATAAGGTAGGATTCATCAGTAACCGTAACGCCGTTTCTCCAACCAATTTCACCAAAATCAGCAAAGAAGTTTGTAGTACCATCCGCCAAACAATATGACCCTATACCGGTTCGGGTTGGCACGATTAAGGCATCATCATCTATTGCCATTTTACCAGTAACACCCAAGGTTTGAATCTCGGTTTGTATTTCCCAAATTAGAAATCCGTTTTCTGGATTTAATGCGGTGACTTTTCCATCAGTCCAACCAACAATAAGCATGTTTGGCCAATCGCCACATGCTGAGGTTTTTGCTGTCACATAAAGCAAAGGGGACATGTCGTGCTGAGTAGATGTTTGACTTTTATATCTCCAATTTTCAACACCTGATGAGAGGTTGAATGAATAGACATTAGGTCTCTCATCTCCTGTCCAAAACCCTGATGTTCTTACGAATACCTGATCTTCAACAATTAACGGTGATGTAGAGATATAGCCGTTATCTAAGTCTTTACTCCATACCAAATTGTGTGATGTTTCTGCATTTGCTACGATTGTGAATAGAAAAATTACTACTAAGATAGAAGCAATTCTTTTCATTAAACATGCCTCTGAATAACTTCCCTTAGAAGAGCACTTACCTGTTTTCCATCTGCGGCTCCTTTGCATTCCTTCATCACTACGCCCATCAAAGGGCCCATTGCAGCCATACCCTTCTCACTGACAAAATCCAAGCGAGATTCAACTACTTTTTCGACGATAGCCATTAAGTCACCAGTATCTGCCGGTTTGTATCCTAATTTTTCTGATGCGTCCTCTATTTGATTCATAGAAGGTGATTGCCCAGCAAAGTATTCTATCATTGGAACTATGCCTTCGCGAGTTAATATGCCATTTTCTTTAGCGGCCAGTATTAGTGCCATCAAGCCATAATCACCCTGGTTTTCTAGAATCATGGTCGCCCATGCCTTGTAAGGTAAACCGTTAGCATGGGAAACAAAGTGGTCATCCAATTCCCTTGATACCAGTTGCTTCACTTGGTCATCGCTAATATTGTAAGATTCTAATCGATGAAGTCTTTCTTCCTGAGTCATAGGTAAGTTATCTAATATCATTTCCCACCTTTCATTTGTCAAGGTTAATGGCGGGATATCTGTTTCAGGATACATTCGTGCTCCACCTGGAAGTGGTCGCATCGGAGTTGTTGTCCCATCTTCAGGGGCACCTTTCTTGATTACGACATTTCTTACCTCTTGAGGTATCCTTTCAAACGCTTGAAGTGCTCTGTTGTAAACGCTCTCAAGAGCTAACTCCGCCTGCCATTTTGGCGCAAGGCAGAGCACAAAGGAGTCGGTATCGGATAATTCGTTTCTAACAGCATCAACATGGCTTTGTTCCAAGCCATAGGCTGGTAATTCGTCTGAATGGAAAATTCCTGCAACACCCGCAAGCTTTGCCGCACCTGCTAACTCCCGACCAAGTCTTGGCAATTGGGAGCCATCAACGTCAAATTCTTTCTTTCCAATCAATCCGGAAAATCCAGGAAGGGGCAGGGCCATCATCAAGAAATTTTTGTCGAAACCAGACTTCACCATCTTCGATTCACAATCCGTAAATAAGTGCGAAACGTCTGTTAGAGAGAACATAAATTTGCCCTCAACAATTGATCGAATGTTTTCTGAGTCCATATTTCGGTCTGGAGGCAGTAATGGTAGTCCGTGTTGATTTCTTAGGTGATTTGCTAGTCTGTAAAAATGCAACTGTCTTGCCATTTCACATCGTATGATTTTTGGAATCCATTCAAGATCCTGACACCCTTTAATTTCAACTCTGTCTCCACACATTATTGAAACGTTGAGGTCCTGCCTAATGCTTCCAAGTCCTCTTCTAACTCTTCTCGTGTCTCTGAGTGTTCTGCCAAGAGAAATTGCAGTTTGCTTTGCATGGTCAGGAGTAGTAATGTCTGGAGAAGTCGCTATTTCGATTAAAGGAATCCCCAACCTGTCTAGGTTCCAAGTTACTACTTCTCCATCTGGGGTTAATTCACTATCCAATTTTCTAGCACTGTCTTCTTCTAAACAAATAACATCTATTCCAACAGGGCCTCCTTCGGTCTGTAACTCTCCACCTGTTGCGACCAGGGTTGTGCGTTGGAATCCGCTTGTGTTAGACCCGTCGATTACCGTCTTTCTCATTGTCTGAAGAAGCGGAGAAGGATATGCGTTCAGCATTCCTGAAACGGTTAACGCTATGTCTAATGATTCGGAATCATGAGGCAGAGGAGGTTGGTCATCCAATTCGATAAGGCCGGCATTCGGAGATTTACAATAGATGAATGAACGGTTTCTTTTCGCTTCAAACCTTGTAGCAATATCGATATTACCGCCTTCGCCTACTGCAGAACGTAATTTCCTCTTTATCCGTGGCCAAGACTCTGGAATCGTTTCCATGGTTACATCGTGCAATTCACCTGGTTGGCGAGAATGTAATTTACCAGTTGCTAACTGTTGATGAACTTCTATTCCACACATGAAACCCAAAGACTCTGGGTGCAGTTCAGAGGGTGTCGCGACATCACCATTTGGTTCCATGTACTCACCGGTATGATGTCATTATTATCAGTACATCGTTCACACTGGCTGTAGTGTGTCATAACCTCGTGGACGCATTAATCTACCATCTCGAATCAGATGTTCTATCAAATCTTCAGCCACATCTCTCGGAATATCCATCCGGCCAGCTTCAGTATATACATCGTTGATTTCAACTATCTCTCCGGTTTCTATGTATATCCTCTTGACGATCTCAAGAACTACTCTTTCACGATTCCTAGCAGTAGCTTTCTTACCCGATTGAATAGTGGTCTCATCGAAATTCTCTCCCATCAATTCATATCTCCAAGTTTTCGTAATTCTAATAGCCCTTTCCGCATCCTCCATTGTAGCCTTTTGGGATAAACGGACCCGTGCTGATGCTTGTGCCAACCTGTAAAGACCTTCAATGGCCCTCGCTGAAATTGAGATTGAGTCATTGGATTCCCCTCCTTGCCTTCTTGTTTCAACATAGAATTTTGCGAGGGCGTCTTTCGCATCATCAGTCATTTTGGGATGAATTGTTCTTTTTGCATATGCTACGTATTTACGAATTAAATCTCGATTTACGATACCATCTTTCTCGTCAATTCCACCAGCGTTAGCGGCTTTCGAGGGATCAACTTCACTACCTTGTTCAATTAGAATTTCGGGAACCGCCTCTCCTCTATTTTCCATAATATGGTTTGCAATCATGGTATCGAACTCCGCTTTTGGTTGGTCAGTCAACAACCAAATCACGTCAAATCGAGAAATCAGTGCTGGCTTCAAATTGATTTGCTGGGTGAACGGCACTTCTGAAACGGGTTCGAACCTACCTGCTTTCGGGTTCGCTGCCGCAAGAATAGCACACCTTGTTGATAATGTAGCATTAATTCCTGCTTTTGATATTGATATCCTTTGTTGTTCCATAGCTTCGTGCATTGAGGACCTATCATTTTCATTCATCTTGTCGAATTCGTCAATTGCCGCGAGTCCAAGGTCTGCTAAAGCGAGTGCGCCCGCTTCTAGGGTCCATCTCCCTTCTGCCGCTGAATCCTGCACGGCGGCGGCAGTCAAACCTGCTGCTGATGCTGACATACCTGAGGTGAACCTTCCCCTCGGAGATATTTGAGACATATATGACAATAATTGTGATTTTGCTACACCGGGATCTCCCATCAGTAAGATGTGAATATCCCCTCTGAGACGAGTCCCATCTTTTGCTTTGGAGGCAACCCCGCCAAACAATTGAAGCATCAAAGATTCCTTTTGACGCTTCATTCCAAATATTGATGGTGCTATCGAGTTGGTCAGAATCTCATGGATATCTTCGTTTCTTGATAGCTCTTTGATTTGGGATTCTTCCTCATCAGAAATCTGAATTTCTTCTAGTGGAATGCTGTCTCTTTCAATACTATGAATTCTCAAAAAGATGTCAAATATCGGAGTCTCTTTACCAGATTTTCTTTGTGACCTGACGAATAGCATGCCATTTGCAGTAACTCTATCTCCTGGATTTAATTTACCTGCTAAATCATGTTCTGCTATGCAAAGTATTCTCTCTGGTTGGACACCTCCCCTCAAATTCTCAGGTGGCTCCTGTAATTCAATAAATTGGGTGTTTATCAATATCGATTCCTCTACTCTCTGAACAAATCGTGTCTGCCCCTTCTTCCTGCCACAGCCTCCATCGATTTCGAAGCACTCAATCGGCTCTATCAATTCCTGCTCGTTTGGTTGTGATACAGAAATCGAATGTCCGCATGCTATACAAACAAACACACCTTCGTAAGTTCGTGGCAATACTTTACCGATCTTTGTAGCGATGGCATCGACTGATATCATTGTACCAAGGTCTTCAGATCTTAATTGTCTGACGTTTCTTGTAGCATCTGAAGGTAAATGTATAATCCTGACAAAAGAAATAATCCGTGGAGAACCTAGTTCGGCTAGTAAGAGGCTCAGTGCTTGATTTGCAGCCTGTGTGTTATTTTCCGGTTCCTCAACAATTGAAAGAGCGAAATCTGGGTCAAACGATTCAACTACTCTATAAGATACCTCGAGTGATTGAACATCTGGCCATGAAACTTCTAAGTTGTGAATTGCTTCACTGTAATTGTCTAATAAAAACGAACGCCATCTTGCAGGTAAGTCAAATTCTTGAATCGTCATATGATTACCTCCAACCGGACATAATCAGCGATTGGCGAACACCTATAATGATTGAGGATAATTCTTTCTTCCCCATTGTTTCCACTGGAAACTAATCGCATCACATAACCTCCAATGGCTTCCATTGGAGGACCGCCAAACACATTTCATAGAAGTCCATCGCCGAACCATGCCGGAGCACTCATTTGAACCCATTCATGGAATAATTGAGCGATTTTCTTTTTCTTCCGCAAATCTTGAAAATTCTCTTGGAGACCCAGTAAATAGAGAAATTATGGTACACATCCCCCCTAATGGCGGAGGGCCTTTGCCATGCATAATTTATCTTGCACCCTACACTGGAACCGGATTTGGCAGGGCTAATTGGAAGGCGTTTGCAGAAACCCTTCCTCAGCGTCATGAGCGACTTGTCAGAGAAGGAAAAATGGCTCCTACGGTTCTGGTTATGCCTGATACCTTCACGTCTCTTGGAGGGAACCAATTCATCGATTCTGAGATTATGGGGCACTGGGGTGAATGGTTAAGGACAGACTTGAGAGAGCAAATTATGCAGAAATATGATGTTTCAGGTTTTGGATTAATTGGAAAATCGAGTGGGGGTTACGGCGCTCTTGTGAGAGGAATGTTAGATGACTGTTGGTCTGCTATTGCTTGTCATTCAGGAGATTGTGGATTTGAATTAGTCTTTGGAATAGAGATGGCGGCCGCATTAACCCACATTTCAAAACATGGAAATAAAGACCGCTTTTTGCAGTACGTAAAAGAGTGCAATTCGCTATCGGGGGATGATTTCCATACTCTAATGCTAATTGCAATGGCGGCGACTTTTAGCGATGGGGAATTGCCTGTTGATTCGGGATGCAGGTTTGATGAGGAAAGGTGGGCTCAATGGAAATCCTGGGATCCGTTAAACATGATTGAGGACCATCACAACTTACCGGATTGTTGGATCGATGTTGGGAATAAAGACCAGTATAACATTCAATATGGTTTGAGGCAACTGCACAATAGGATGAATGAATTGGGAATCAAACATGAATGGGAAGAATTCGAAGGTACCCATAGTGGCATAGACCACAGATTAGACCTATCTCTGCCTTGGGTAGCAAAACAAATCAGCAACTATTGATTTAATGTGTCGGGAACTGGTGGATTAAATCATGGCAGAGAATCTTGACTACGCTAGTAGTGGCGTAGACATCGATTTGGAAGGAAGTGCAGTGAGCGCCTTGGTATCCTCGCTGGCAAAATCCGTGAGAAGTCCGGGAACTAAGGGCGCACCAGTTGACCTTCCCGGTGGTTTTGGTGGGCTTATTGAATTTGGAGAAAATTATCTTGCTCTTGCTACCGATGGAGTCGGTTCGAAATTATCGATTGCATCGAAGCTCAATCAGTGGCATGGAGTTGGAATTGACTGCATGGCAATGAACGTTAACGATTTGTTGTGCGTTGGTGCAGAACCAATAGCATTTGTCGATTATATAGCAGTACCAAAACCTGACCCTGAAGTGCACCAGGCAATAGGTCGCTCATTAGCAGAGGCGTGCAGAAGAGCAAAGGTTACTCTCGCTGGTGGAGAAACTGCTAGTCTTCCTGGAATTGTTAACGAACTCGACCTCTCAGGAACCGCTTTGGGGTGGCTTCCAAAAGGAAAAGAAATCACTGGTTCTAATTTGCAAGAAGGAGATTTATTGATTGGTCTTCCATCATCAGGAACACACTCAAACGGTTATTCATTAGTTAGGAATGTAGTAAAGCACTGTTCTGCAGACTGGAGTGATGTCGCACCGTTTAGTGTAAGTTCATCAAGAATAGAAAGATTCACTGATGGTGAAATTACTCTAGGAGAGATTTTTTTGAACCCTACACGAATTTATTGTGATGAAATAGTTGGATTGATTCAAGACGGTCCTTGTGATTCGTCAAATATACATGCTATATGTCACGTTACGGGTGGAGGTCTTTCAAACCTATTGAGATTACACGATTCATTAGGCTGGCATATCGAAAATCCACTTCCAATACTTCCAGAATTTGAGTGGGTCCAACAAAATGGAAACATCACTGACAAAGAAATGCATAGAACTTTCAACATGGGCTGTGGAATGATTATTGCTGTTTCTGATAGTATTGCTACAGAAGTTTGTGCTTGGCTAAACGAACGCCTTCCTGGATGTCAAATAATCGGAAAGGTTGTAGATAATGGAAGAAAGGTTACCCATTCAAACCCAGAAATTGTTTTTGAACACTATTGAGGGGTTAAGATGCAAAATGATGCATGGCCGGGCCATAAATGGCTTGAAGGACGAACTATTGTTCACCTTAGGGACTCCCAAGTTAGGCCATCCCATATGCCAAGGGGGCCCGCCGCAAAAACCGGAGAGGGTTTTCTAAATCCGGCGATGGCTCCTGCGAGAACAAGGTCTGTGATGCTATTAGCAGATGCTTTAGAAAACGATTGGTTGACCACTGACGGGAAAATTATCAGGGCTTTGGATGCATTGTGTGCTACTGGAGTTAGACCGAGGAGATGGAGAAAAGAAATTCCTAATCAAGAGCGGTTGAGAATTACTGCTAACGACCTCGATATTGATGCTATCAATTGGGGTAAAAATTCACATCTTGAAAATCCGGTGTTGGATGGAATAGAATGGGTTCCTGAAAATGGCAGATTTGAACGAACCGTCGATGGTTCGGTTGAAGATGGGATTCATTGGATAAACGGGGATGCGATGAACCTTATGACTCAGTCACCCTTTCAATGGATTGACATCGATCCTTTTGGTTCCCCTGTAAAATTCTTAGATACCGCTATCCAAGCAATTTCAAGAGTTGGTGTACTGGAGGTTACCGCAACAGATACGGCTGCGCTTTGTGGATCTGCAAAAACAAGTGCATTGAGGAGATATGGTTCAGTGGGAATCACCGATTCATACATGCATGACGATGCTACGAGAATTCTGCTCGGGACAATAGCAAGAATCGCTGCAATGCACGATAAATCAATGCGACCAATAATTTCGCTTTTTGACGGCCACCATGTTAGAGTAAGCGTTTTGTTGAAAAAATCAAAAGACGAAGCAACAAAATGGAGTGATAATATTGGATACAGAATTCGTTCAACACCTTATCATTTTTCAAAAATCCCGGAAGGAAAATACTCAGGCCCCATGTGGACCGGCCCGATTTTTGATGCAAAAATCGCTTCAAGAATGACTACTGAGAGAGCGATAGAACTTTGCTCGGGACGGGAAGAAGACTATCCCGAAGATTGGACTGAAATAGACATTGAACATTCCAAAAGGGAAATTGAAAGGTCGGTTGTCCACATCTCTGATTCTGCTGAACTATTGTCAGATGAACACCTACTTGTTGCAGTTAACGACCTTGGCATTGCTGCAAAAATCAAACACATTCCATCTATGAAGAAATTAAAATCCGGTTTAGAAAATCTTGGTTACAGAATGGCTAGATGTCACATGCCTGAAGCAATGTTCGCTACAGATGCTGATTGGGAAACTGTTCTTGAGGTCGCAAAATCAGCCGAATGAGGGGTCGATTTCATTTTCTGGCGCAGGTAGCATAGTTTGTGAGTTTTCAAACACTTCTCTTACACTATCTTCAATTCGCTTTGCATCCTCTAATAGTGATGTAAGCGGGATATCTATTTCGGTATAATCGCTAACGGCTTCAAGAGCGATTGCTGCTGCTCTAGCATCTGGATACATTGGATTGCAATCCGCCAATATCGCTGTTATATCTAATCCTAAACGGTCTCCTTCAGCAATTAGATACCCCGCAATACCTGAAACAATACCTTGCTTGATTGGGTCGACTCCAATATCGCGAAGACGACCTCTTCCTTTTTTTGATGAACTGACACCATAAAGGGAACCATCTCTATCGTCAATATTTTCTCTTGCCACTCCATCGATGATGATTAATTGTTCAAACCCGCCTCTTGTAAACCATTCGAGTACGGTATTTGCGAACAATATATCTCTTTCAGGACCAAATCTTACCTCTGCGGTAAACACGCCTACGTCGTTTCCTTGATACACCCTTACCGGATGCTTCGGTACTTCATGGTGTATCAAAGCCATTGCGGGGAATTCAGAGTTGAGAACTGTTCCAAGTTGTTGTAACTTTAGCTGCGAAATTATGTGCGATGCGGCAATAACCCCGACCATTCCTACAGTTGAAAATCCACAAATTGCGATACCGCTCGTCTTTGGATTTGCATCCTGATGCAAAACTAGGTCGTACTTCTGCATCTCCGCCATAAATACACCTCAATGAGTCTAGTTCAAATTGATTACGAAATCACTCGACAAATTCTTCCCAATCTTCCTGACCTTCTTCACGATACCACCAGACTCCAACTTCGTCTTCGTACCATTCTGTTCCATGCTCGTCCACGGAGATACCCGAATCCTCTTCTTCGTAAGATTCCTCGGTGTATTCTTCTTCGTATTCTTCAATTTCTGTATCGAATTCAGAAATGACGTCTGGCCTTTCTGGAGCTTCATCGACTATATCTCTATCTTCAATTTCATCTAAAGCGGTTCCTATCGGTAATGGCTTGTTTGTCCTTTCTCTCTTCGGAAGGTCTTGGTCAAACTCAAGGTCATCCTCTGACCAATCTTCAATATCGCTATTTCTGATCCTGATTACGACTATTCCAATCAAAGCGATTAGCGCAATACCACCTACTGCGCTAATGTAGACAAGTGCATTGCTACCGCCTTCTGCTGAATCTTTGTTTTGGTTTTGATTGGTGTTGTTCTGGTTTTGATTTTGTTGATTATTTTGTTCTTCTTCAATATCCAAGTTCCACATTATGTCTACTGTTCGCTGTAAGTCGCCAACCGTTGTATAATCTGTTGGCCCCTGCCAAAAATCAATTTCTATATTACCAGATGATAATCCTGAATTTTCAAATCCATCTTCAATTGAAAAGAATATTATGATATCTTTTGATTCACCAGCAGTCAAATTAAAATCACTTTGCCCTGATTTTGGTTCAAACAAAATATAATCTGACCACTGCGACCAGCCATCAGGCTCCAAAGAAATGTCTAATGTGTAGTTATTTGGATTGTTAAATGAACATGTTATTTCATCATTCGAATCAGGATTAATTTTAACCTCACCGCAATCGATTGTAACCAATTCCATTGAGGTTGGAGACCAGGGTTGATTGGTATTGTTTCCATTGTTGGTCTCATTCTCTGTTATCTCGGTTCCATATGGATGGATGGTCAATGTCAAACCTTGGCCGTCATTCAAGTAATCAGGTTGTGTAATTCGGATGTTTAACTCGCCGCCATCACCAAAATTCAGTGCAAATAAGGCTAATCCGCCTGACACTGTAGTGGTGCCAGAAGACGAGTTATTTGTTGTAGAGTTAGTTATTGTCCAATCCAAAGTCGCACCTTCCAAGAGATTCGAATGTGATTGTAGTGTTGATACAACATCGATTCTTATGTCGGATTCGCCATCTGAATCCAGAATATAGTAGTTTGAATTTGCTGACATCTGTACCTCAACCAAAATTTCAGATGAAATATTTGTTGAAGATTCTGAAATTGGCCTGGTTGTTAAATCTCCACCGAATCCAGAGTAATTCGCATAAAATATCACATCGCCGTAGACCTCTGATGTGAATGTCCCTAACTCTGAGAAGTCCGACAGAGAGATTGCATCCCAACTCGTTGAAATCGGGTATGTTCCTTGAGATGTTACCATAGATACGATTATTTGGCCTTCAGGAACTCCTGTAACGCCATCGATTGTTGCGGATATCGACAAATCAAACGGCATACCAACTTGGATTTGATTTGAAACTGTCATAGATAATTCAACGCTACTTGGTACGTCTATTCGCGGGTATGCAGGTCCCGCTGTTGTAACTTCAGATGTGAAGTTTCCATATTCGTCAACCGCTACAATTGCTGCATAGTAAGAAACCCCATCTGTTAATCCAGAGATAACAGTGGTATTATTCCCAGAACCGATTGTCGCGTGTGGAGTGAGTCCTGTGACACTATCATAATCTGTTGTTTCAAGATAGATTGCATAATGGTCAATTGTTTCATTTGCTTCCTCCCAAGATAGTTTGACCGATCCTCCCATGTCGTCTTCGACATCGGAAATAGTCAGATTGGCGATTTTGGCAGGAGGTGCCGGATAGGGGATTGTAACCTCGAGAAGATTTGACAAATTCGAGGTTTGACCGAATTCATGAATCGACCTTACCTGATACCAGTAAGTAGTACCAACCGTCACATTTTCATCTATTGTCAGATTTATCATAGGTTCTTGATATGGAGTCGATGTTGAAATTCCATCAATGGTTTCCGCTCTAAACAATTCGTAATTTTCAGCAAATGCGCCAGCATCGGCCGGGTCAGTCCATTCAAGTTCAACACCGTCCGAAGAAATAGAGCTGGCCCATAAATTAGGTGTTGGTGGATTCAACTGGTTAGGCGCTCCAGGAATATGGATTGCTGCTAAATTAATCAGTTGAATAATACCTGAATCGGTTGAATTAATCGCAATTGTAATTGAAAAACTACCTACACCAGGAGTCATTTCAAGATTCAACACATTAGTCAAATTGCCTGTCGGGTTAGGGTTTGTATCAACCATGAAAGCACAATTATATCCGATATCAAGGTCTGTAAGATTGAATTGACCATTACCCGTGCTTGATAATGACATAGTGTTGTTCACCATTTCGATTCCGTAAGGAAAAGAGATTTTTGTAGAGCCTAACAATATTGGATTAAGGTCGTCCATTATCCCATTGAATTGATCTGTCATCAGTAAGCCGTCAAGGCCATTCGCTGAGTCTCCAGCATATCCAAAGGAATTCATTTCATTAGTTCCATCGCCATCAGCATCGAGTGAAACTTGGTGCCAACCACCTACAAAAACCCCTTTTGATGATTCCCCTGCCGCTACAATTTGCTCCAAGATGCCATCATTATCCATATCCATTGTGATGATGTTTGAAGGCATGGACCACGGTTCAAGCAATTGTGGAGCAATATTTCCTACTGAGGTTGCGTTTATTGATCTGTATGTGATATTTCCTTCGATAGTAGATGATGACCCATCAGAAATTCCTGTTTGTGGAGTCATAAGTTCAAGATTTCCGTCGCCATCAAAATCCGCTACAGTAGAATTCAACATACCCATTTGGCCTGTGAAAGATGTGGTATTCCAAGCCGTCCCGTTGTTGATTTGTAATGCGTATCCGATGTCATTTTGACCAACTAAATCGAGATCCCCATCCCCATCTAAATCGGTGACAATAGAATTTTGTTTGATTCCATCAAATCTGTGCATAGGACCTGCAATTACGTTGTTAAGATAAAACCACAAAGTCCAATGTCCGCTGAATTCACCAACAAGAATTCCTGTCGTTCCATTATTGAAAAAGTCGCCAACATGCATCTCAACAACATTTGCAGGCATACTAAAACTTCCATTTTCCATGATTGTTTCAGTAATCGATTGTGAAAGCGTTGCGCTGGTATTATCCCAAAATTGATACGATATTTCGCTATTTGAGTGAATAGCAAGAACGTCATCAGAACCGTCTCCGTCAAAATCGCCTAACTTTGCATCGACCAATCCACTTGAGATTGTGATATTTTGAACAGAGGAGAAGGATGACCCATTGGCCAAATGCACACATGCCTGGTTTGAGGTTTTGGAAAATGCTACAATGTCTTGGTCTCCATCTCCATTCAAGTCTCCAACGCTGATTGAAAACGCTCT
>Ga0181580_10003317_pt1 | contig 13093 bp, 11 predicted proteins | sample 071ome_23_FD_132413 | JGI IMG/M metagenome (GOLD analysis project Ga0181580, IMG submission 132413) | Coastal salt marsh microbial communities from the Groves Creek Marsh, Skidaway Island, Georgia - 071403BT metaG (megahit assembly) | ecosystem: Environmental > Aquatic > Marine > Intertidal...
TAAGAAAAAATATACATTATTCAAATCCAAACAAAAAAGAATTGCATACCAATCTTTTATTAGATATGTATTTACTGACATATTCGACTGTATTTATTGGAAGTATGCGTTCAGGTATTTCATGTTGGGTTGAATACATGAGAAAGAATAAAGATTTCAGACTTTTTCAAGATTTTTAAAATAAAATATTAGACATTTTATTTTAAATTTAATAGTGTGGTGTATTTCGCAGTTCCATCTTTGAGATATCCCAATACTTTGTATTTCCCATCTTTTAAAGGTGTAATATTTTCCATGTTTTGATACTTAAGTATTTCTAAATCTACTGTTTTGGATTGCATTTCTGAAATATTGTTTGGATTGTATTTCATGTTATTCCAATAGTATTGTCGTGACATCGATTGTTCTAAATTGGTATCGTTGTTACATAGATACACTTCACCATTTAGCAAGTTTTTATTACTTGTCTTTATAAAATATGGATGTTTATTATTAGGATCTATATTTAGATACATTTTCTTTTCTAGATTCTTTTCCGATAACCATTGTTCAAGACCATTTTTTCCTGGGATAATCAATTCATCGTCTCGTTTCACGAAATCAGTAATATCGTCGTAATAATTGTAAATGTATTCTTTGGTATGATAATTTAATACAAGTTCTATGTTTCTTTCTAAATTCAATCTCAAGAAATACATCAATCGTGTCAATGTTTCTTTGGAAACTTTACCTCCAACGATTAAACGATTGTTATTGTATGCATGACCATTTTGAGATATAATTTTATTAAACTTAGAATATTTATAATTATCGATGGTATCAATTCTAGTATCTACAAATTGTTGAAATACTTCATTGCTTATTTCATCTGCCATTCTAACGTTATCGTTTAAGTCATTAAAATAATCTGAGAAAGTATGTAAAAACAATTGTGATAAATGTTTTGCCTGTTTGTATGTTTTATTAAACATATTTAAACTAGATGATTCATATGGGATGATCCTACGTTTTTCAGAAGACAATACATCATTTAATGGAGTATTTTGACGAATTGGACAGGTATACAATATTTTTTTATAAAATCCTGAAATTTCAATGCATTTATTGTTTATTATAGTTTGAAGTTGAATTGGAATGTTTAATTGTTTAAACACATCTTTTGCAAGTGATAAAGGTATTTCTATTATTTCTATTTGTTGTTCAGGAACTCCCAATGGTGGTAACGGATTTGTATAGATACTAATTTTTGTGTTGTTGTACTGTAAATATAATACACGAGTTTTTCCATATCCATCAATACTTTGAGAAATAATTTTTATATTGTCAGGAATTCTCATACGAACAGACAATTGGTTGTATAAATAACTTTGATTGTATTTTACAAATATTTTTTCAATTGAAATAGATATATTGTTTCTATATGGTAACGTATAAAATTGTGTATCTTCACCTATTTTAGGATTAATTCCTGAAATAATTTCACATTGGGGAAATCGAGCATTGTCTGATTCACTACCACGATGTTCAAATATAAATACAGAATTTGAATATCGTTTGGAATATCGAAGATAATTTTGTAAGTGTTTAGGAATAATCATTTCACTTTCACCAAAGATATAAATATTACAATTGTACTTTTCTTCCAATAGTCGATAATATTTTTTAGGATCAAAATATTGATTCATATCTAAAATATCTCTTTCTATTTCATCTACATCTTTATCGTATTCTTCCTGACGTGTGATAGATAAGGATTGGGTTTCTACTAAATCCATTCTAATTTTTTCTAAGAAATCTGGTATTTTTTCATCATCTCTTGAGAATTGTTTATATTCTGGATCAAAGGCTTCTGTAATACATTCAATAAAACTATTTTTAGTACGAGTAACACCTTTACGATAAAAGTCATAATCTGGTTGTATTGAAACCAGTAGATTATTTAAATATTCTGGAAGTACACCGAAATTATCGGCATTTAATATTTTATTGGTTATGATGATACGTTCATTTTTAACCTGTTCATCTTTTGATATTTGTACGTTTTCGTAATAGTCTTTGTAATTTTTTCGATCTCGCTGATCTTTTGGATAACAACATGGGAGATATTTAAATTTATCTTTGTTTGCTAGATTGTTCCTTTTTACACCTGGATATTTATTTACGTCATCAGTACATATATATTCATGTTGTGTACCTTCCTCTGCTGTATTTGGAAATGTTATAATTTGGCGATCTGGATATTTTTTTAATATATCTTCCTTTTCTTCTGGAAAAACAATATCAGGAGGTCGATTACACAATCGTGTATAATTGGATATAAATTGTGATGGTACTATATCTTTTAATGTCTTTTTGGATTCTTTAATTTCAAGCTTTGGTATTTCACCAAAATTCGGTATAAATTCTTGATAACTATCAATGATTTCATCTACTTTTTTGTTGTATTCTACAAATAATTTTGATAAAATTTTCTGAAAACGAAAGACATGTTGCAAAGACTTGCCACGAGATACTTTGACACGTACATAACTTTCACCAATTTTAAAATCATCTCTATTTTCTACATGTCTAAGATCACCTTTCATCATAAATCGTTGTGAAATACTTGCGGTTAGAAATTCATCTGGATACCTAGGATCAGTGAAATAGACATATACCGATGATTTTTTACGATATGCTCGTAAACTTTCATCTATTTTAAGAAATCGTTCAAACAAATCATCTGAAATACATAAATCTGCTAAAATATATTTATCGAAATACAAATTTGGGAAATAAAATAAACCACCTATATATATATTTTGTTCATTAGTGAAATAAATAGTTTGTGTAAATGTATTTTGAATACGTTCTTTGATATGATATAAATCCAGTTGGTCCGTTTGTACGGTTAATTCAATTTGAAATCGTTCATTTAACTGTATTACCTTAATTGGTGTATACATTTTCGATGTCAATTCATTCTTAATTTCATCTAAATTATATAAATATATCATTAGATGTGATGTTTCTTCATCTTCTTCAATATTTTCTTTTATTTTAGACAAATAAGAAAATGATTTAGATAGTTTGGTATATTCTACTTGTTTCCCATTCATATTTTGTCGCACATAGATATATTTTACAAATTCGTTTAATTTAGAAATATCAAAAAAGTCAAGAAGACTAGAAAAATTATTAGAAAGTTCAATTGATATTTTTCTTTTCTCTTCTAGAAAAGAAGTAAATGATTTTCCTATTATTTTTTCAAATGCTATTTCTGGTTCAATTTCATCCGACACGTTTGTCATAAATTTGTCTACATTTTCTTGTATTTCTTTTGCAAAATTTGGTATATCTCTTAATAATTCTGTAAATTCAGAATCTTTTAATTTTAGAACATTTTCATTGACATATTTCAAGACAATTTGTTGAAACATGAAATCCAATCCGAATATTTCTTCAACATTTTGTACCCACAATTTAAATAATTCTGTTGGTTCAATATTCCATTTTTTATTTGTATCTCGATAGAAAAGGGTAAAAGAATTTATATCTTTGTATTTTTTACTAATTTCTCTAAGTTCTTCTACTTCTAACATTTCTCTATCGAAACTAAAATCTGGAATATATATGTATTCTGGTAAAGTATTTAATCCAAATTTTTTATTCAAGAAATATACTATACGATTAATAAACGTTTTTTTCGTATCCGTTAAAAATATTTTAAAATTAATTTGTTTTTCTATTTTTGGTATTTTTTCTAAATCAAGTATTATCATTTAATTTTAAATTATATTTTAATTATTTAAAATTAATTATGATTTTTCTATTTTAAATTTTTTTTTATATTCTATGTTATTTTCAATTGCCATCTTACCATAATAAGTGACATTAATATAAGCCAATACTCCCATTATGAAATACACCCATTGTGTGTAAAATCCGGATGAATGCAACGAGGTAAAGTAATTTAAAATAGCTGCTAATATACCTCCTGGAACACGTATATATGTATCTACATAAGAATGTATTTCTTTTTGAGACGATTTAGAAATCCATTTTCTTTTTTGAAGACACAATAATAAATATACTATACCACCTGGTAATCCAGTAATGAAAAATGTAGAAATAGAAAGAGATATGTAAAGATTGGGATAAATCATCCCAAGTAAAATTCCAGTAAGAAATACAAAATAAAGATGGTGATAAAAATCAGTAGTAGACATTTTAAAAAATAGTGTATGATAGAAATGAAGTACAAACGTCATTACACAGCACATCATCGTATTATCGTTGTATTCTATCAGTTCATTTTGTGATATGTTTCTTAATCGAAGTAAATTTTTTCCAGAAAAATAACAAATAAATAGATTGCCTACAAAATGCAATTGAAACCATCTAGAAATATCACCAAATAAGAAAAGTAATATTTTATCTGATAAACAAACAAATGTTGAAGTCAAAATAAATTTATATATAATATTATACATCCTTTATATTTAGTCATAAAATTTTTAAATATTTTTCAATTTTTATATAATAAATATGCAAATTCGTTCTAAATTATTGAAGATGAATTTACAACAACTTCGAGAAGTCTCTCATAAAATGAGTTGCGGGCATCATTCACGAGAAAATATAATCAACTGTTTAATGAAACCATTGCTTCCAAATTACTCAATGGAATCAAAATCTTTTTCAAAGTTTCGCACTGGTTATGTAAACAATTTAAAACAAAGTGAAAAACATCTACAAACTTTATTGAAAAACAAAGAAAAAAATCTTAAAAAACTAATGTCTGGTAATACATCTAAATGGTTTGTTGATAAAAACAATAAAGAAATTGAAGATATACAACGTAAAATCATGGATATACAAGATGAAATTAAAAATATATCCGAAGACAAACTTCTTCAATTATTTTCAAAACAACAAAATCAATTAAATCTGAAAGAAAAAGAAGGCAAAGCTAAAATTATGAAAAAAGTTGCAGAAAATAAAAAAAAGCGTGAAGCAGTTGCAAAAGATCGTAAAAAAATGCGTTTGGAACGCAAAGACGATCGAGATTTAAAACGACATGCAAACCAAGCATATCGACACTTTAAAAACGTTAATATACCAGATCATTTAAAAGAAAAATTAAAAAAAATGCCAGGTAATCGTGGATTTGTTTACAAATCCGTTCATTATTTTGGACATTTACCAGATAAGAAATACGAATCGGTTATTTTAATGGAACGAAAACCAGATGGAACATTATTAACACATGAATATACAGATACTGAGTACATTCTTCATTTAAAAGAAAAAGATAAACCACAACAAATAATTGAAAGAAAAAAATTATTGGTACCAGTACCAGAAAGAAAAAAGAAACCATTCAAAGGAAAGAAATCATTCAAGAAAGGAAAGAAACCATTCAAAGGAAAGAAACCACCCAAAGGAAAGAAACCATCCAAAGGAAAGAAACCATCCAAAGGAAAGAAATAAAATCGTTTCTAAATTTTATAATTTAGAAAAACAGAACAAAAATGATTTTTAAAAATAAAATTATCTAATATTAAAATATGAGTACGACAAATCATTTACAACAAAAACCTGATTTTTACAGAAATCAGGGAGAATGTAAACAACATACTCGAAATAGAATAAATACAAACAAAAGATACAAACATTTCACACAGACTCACTTTACAGCAGGTGATACCCAACAATTTCAAGAGTATTCTTACTTTGATTATTTTGATCAAAAGAAAGATATTGAAAATAGCAATAATATATGGAAAAACTCCCCGTTATCTATTTGCAATAAATTTGTAGATTTATCTGGAGAATGTATATCCAACACTTTTGCCTATCTATATAATAAATTCAAAAAAGGGATATACATTCGAATTCAAGACAATAAGTTAGCTGTCTTTTTACCGTTCAGTAAAGCCAATTATATTAACGAATTTGGGAATCATACTGAAATAGACTCCAAATTCCAAACGTTTCAGAAAGTAGTTCAGACATCACAAATGTTTGAAGGTCGGAAATACGATCCAAAACGGGTCAACACGGATCCTAAAACATGGTACGGTAACAACTGTTTGATACGATATGAATACCCTTTATCTGAAGGAGATTCAGGTGCTGTTCAGATGAAAAACATGTTTGACCAATTGTGTCAAAATCGAGAACTACCAGATATGTCATTTTTTGTGAATCGTCGTGATTTTCCCGTATTGCACCGACAAAATTACGAAGCGTATTCTGGTGTATTCGGAGAAAAACATAAAATAGTTTCTCATCAATATGAGAAATACGCACCAATTCTCTCCATGAATTCACGAGATGATTTTTGTGACGTCCCAATCCCGACTTGGGAAGATTGGGATCGTGTCAGGAGCATATCGGATGGTGTATTCTTCCCCAAAGCATGTCGTGATTATCGATTCAATTTCGATACAAAATGGAAAGACAAAAAAAACGTGGCTGTCTTTCGTGGAGCCAGCACAGGTTGTGGAATAGATATAAATAGTAATATGAGATTAAAAGTTTCCTATATCTCTCAAGAAGTTGTACCGACCGTTAACGGTCGAAAAATATTAGATGCTGGAATTACATCATGGAACGCTCGTCCACGATTTTACAATGGAAAATTAACGACTATTGATAAAGGTAGTCTTCAATTAGTCAATAAATTATCCCCAGAACAACAATCCAAATATAAATATATTATAAACATTGATGGACATAGTTCAGCGTATCGTTTAAGTTTAGAACTAAGTATGGGTTCTGTTGTTTTGTTGGTGGATTCGGATTATTTCTTATGGTATCGAAAACGGTTAAAAGAATATGTTCATTATATTCCAGTCAAACGGGATTTAAGCGATTTAACGGAAAAGATTGAATGGTGTTTAGAACACGATAAAGAATGTCAAGAAATTGCACAGAATGCGTTACAATTTTATAGAACATATCTAAATAAATCAAGTATTTTTGATTATCTCCAAAACACGTTAATTCAATTAAAAAGAAGTGGTGGAGATTTTACGCCAGAATATCACTCCGAACGATTAAGATTGGATAGTCAATTGGAAGGACAAAAAGAAATTTTAAAAACCATTTTTTCTAATTTTTTGAAAACAGCTAGAAAAGAAGATTTAGTGGTGAATAAAAATACGGTTCAAAAATCATTTTATCTTGAAGAAATACTAAAAGGAGTGCAGATGATGTTACAAAATCAAATTGTAAATCGAAAAAAACCTGGATTACATTCTCCAAAAAAAGTTGCTTCTACATCAAGAGTAGATATTATTGCTTATTCCTTCTTAAACAAAAAAAATTTATTGGTAATGAAAAATCCCAAAATAAAAATTAACGTATCTGAATTTGTACATGAACTTTTTATGGGAATTGCATGTATAAATGAAATAAGAATGGAAATACCTAATTTTGTATATACATTCGGTATATACAGTAGAAAACTAATGATTGAAAATATTCCTGGTATGAACTTCCAAGAATGGATTTTAAATCATTTTCGTTTTGATGAATACATAAGAATTTTATATCAATTATGTCTATCATTGGAAACAGCTAGAAATAAATGTAATTTTTATCACAATGATTTATTATCATGGAACGTAATGTTAAAACAAGATGCTCGTATGAAAATTGATTATAACATTTCGATTGATCGCTCTGTTACCATTCAAAACATTAAAGTAATACCAGTTATTATTGATTATGGGAAATCATCTGGAAAATATATAAACAAAGAATATTTTTTAAACAAACGTTCATGTGGTATACAAGATATCCTTTCTATATTATTATCGAGTCTTAACATTATTGTAAGTAAAATAAAAATATCGCAACAACAATTTAATAAGATAAAAGTATTGACAAAATTTTTTGACCAGAAATATATCGCTAAATATATCATGGAAAGGGAAATTGTTACGTTTGGAGATCTTCGTAAATTTACCGATCGTGCTAAGAAATACGATGAAGTTATGTTTGGTGATAAACCAGGAATGAAAAATAAACAATTATTACATTTTAGAGAATATTTACAAACGTATTTTTCAGATGAATTAAAATCATTGAATATTCGACATAATAATTCTGTTTCTTATGTGTCTGAATATAATTATAAACAAGTATTTGATTATATATCAGCTACAGAAAATAAAGGTCGGTATAATTCGTATCGTAATATTTTTTATGGATTTAAAACACGTATTTTACCAAAAAGTAAAAATCGTTTTCTACAATGTATGATGTCAATGGCTTTTAGTCATAATCTATTTAAAGTATATAACAATTACAAAACATTTCAAAATTTTGGCTACAACCAAAACAAAAAAATAGAAAAACTGTATAATAATTGTGTATATTGGATAAGAAGTATTTATCTTGAAAACAAAGGTTTAGAAATTGGTTTTCATGACAACGACGAAAATACAAATGACACAAACAATGAAGAATATACGACACAAATTTCAAATGTTTTATTTTCAAAGGAATCGTTTTTGTATCGTGATCCATTCTATCTTCAACAATTTAATTTGATTTAAAATAAAGTAGACCATATGTAAAATGAATTCCATTAGTGAAAAATATATCAAGAATACATCTCTTAATCGTTTGTCCAAACGTGCTGGGGTAAAAACATTGTCAAACGATGCATATCCAATTATACATTCTATTTTATCAAATAAAATACAAGAAATAAGTGATTTAGTAAAAAGTGTTAATGATGAACATGGGACAAAAAATATAATGGCAAAAGATCTTCAAAAAGCATTAGAAATAGCAGGTGTAAATTTAACAATGAAAAAAGATGGATAATTTTATAAAGATATCTTTATAAAATTTTTAATAATTACCTCCTGGTAAAATGTTTAAACTTGTAGGTGTACCATAAAAATTAGTAAACATCTTTTGTTCACATTGAGTAGATGGCATTGTTGGTGTGGTAATTGCTAATTTGTTGTAAAAAGGGACAAATTCTTGATCAAATTTACTACGATTGGAAAGATTTCCGAACGATTGACAATGTTCAGTTCTAGGTCCATTAAATAGATATTTTCCTTGTGTACTCATTTTTATTTATAAAAATAAAAATATTTTTTTTTAATTTTTTATTTGTAATGGTTGTGTACATTTTAAATAATCTTTTTTTGTTTTACCATATTCTAATAAATTAGCTGGTTGTTTAGCATAATGACATACGTTTAAAATAACATTATTTTGTCCTAATGCATATCCACACCCAAGTTCTGTTGATGTTTTCCAGTTCATAGCAGAATAATGACCAGTCATTGGCTTACCACCTTTTCTGTATTTAGGATTTTTTATTCCAGCTGCATGTTCACCAAATCCTTCACCAGCCCATCCATTAACTGCATCTTTAGCAGCTATTTCTATAAGTTCTTGTTGTGGTGGAGCAGCGCTTGCTGGTTTATATATTCGTTGAAATCTTGCAAGATTTTCACCAGCATTTAATGTATCGTATGAATCTTGATTGTTTTGAGGACCGTGTTTATAGTGACTCATTTGACCACCGTTCATTTTTATTAATTTTTCAGCGTATTCTTTTGATTTTTTCGCTAATTCTGAATTCCATTTTAACATTGGTGTATTCCCACATTGTTGTCTAATATTATTATGATAGTTTAACATATCAGTTGCATATTTCGACATTTTTTTACCAGATATTTCTACATTTGATTTGTTTTTATTTGTTTCATTTGTTTTATTTGTTTCATTTTCTGGAGTTTCATCAACTACTTCATCGTAGTTACTGTTATCTGGTACGATATTTTTATTATCGTTATTTATGTTATTGTTGTTTGTATTTCCTTGTTTTTTAGGTTGAAACCAATTCGTTGCAAACCCAATAATTACAATGATAATTATAATTACACCTACAGTAATACCAATGTAAAGTCCTGCATTTTTCATTTTTTTAGCCATTTGATTTTTATTTATAGAAATAAAAATTTTTTTATGAAAACCATCCAGATTTTTTATCTTTCTTGCATGTAATTTCTTTTTTTACTTTGTTGAATCTAATTTGATGTGATAACAAATCACCTTGAACATTTTCCATTTTGAAAATGAGATCATGTAAATATCGGACGTAATTTTTACATTCCACTGAAAATTTAACAAAATTATGTTTTTGCATTAAATGAGTAAGTAACACTAATATTAAAACTAAGACTAGATACATTTATTTTATATTTATATTTTATATTTTATTTTTTAAAAATTAATAAAAAATAGAAAACAATTGAAAATAATTATTTGAAAAATTATCATTTGTTTTTTCTCTGTCTTGTGTTTCATTTAACATTTCAATAGCTTTCAATATAATTTGTTGTTGTTGCTTTTCTGTTAAAAAAGGTTTTGATATTTTTATTTTTTTTTCGTTCAACAAACAAAAAGCATGGGATTTATCTTTTAAAAATCCAACACCAGTATATTTTCCGGTAGAAAGTTTAGAAATCGCGTTGCGTTCGTTTAGTTTTAATTCGTATACTTCATCGTTTTCTGTAATCAAATCACCAATACCAGTAAGATGTGTCAACCAAAACAAATCATTGTTTATTGGCGACACTTCTCTATATTTCATACTCAGTTCAAATAGAATTCCAGACATCCATTTTTCTCTGTCACGAATACTTCGAATCAATATTCCTGAATTATCAATAACATTATTCACTTTTTGTGCACAACATAAAACATCATCTAGAGATTCGGATGAAAGATTTAGTGTTCTTGAACAACTAAACAACCGAACTTTTATATTTGAATGTTCAGATTGTAGTTGTTGAATATTACTTCCTCTTTTTCCAATAAAAATTCCCATTTTATCATTTGGTATGCCAATTGTAAATTTATATACAATTCCTTCTCTAGAATATTTCCATAAACTATATCCTTTCACTTTATCATGATAAATACTATATATATATTCTTGTACCATTTTAAACGCTAACATTCGTTCTATTGTATCTTTAGGAAATTTTTTAATTATTTTTAAACATTTTGATAAAAATATGTGTAAATAATTGGAAAAATTTGAAAATACCTCCATATTTTCTCTGCGAATTTTTCCAGGGGTATTCACAAGTAAACACAATTCTTGCCAATCATCAGATGTTTGCCCTAGAGTTTCTTTCCATATTTTTTCTGACATTTCAAATAGTTTGAGATCGTTGCCTCGTAATTTTGGAGAAAGAAACAATTTAATTTTATGAAATGCAGACCTTTTACATTTTTTACGTTTTTTATTCATATTAATTTAAATTATATGTTAATTTAAATTTCAGTTTTATTTATACTTCTTAATACAATAATATCTTCTGGTACTGTCTCTAATACCATTGGTACATTCCATTCTTCACATTTTTTTATAAAATATCGAACTACTCTACTATCTTTAAAGATTTCTCCTTGAAGAATCGGAAAATGCCTGTCTTTTCGTGATCCAAATGGAACACACGCATCATTAAAGTGAATCAAACTCAATCTTTCCTTACCAATGATCGTATCAAAATCGTCAAACAATCTATCAATTTCTGAAATCTTAGAAATATTGTACTCTCCATATCCATGAAGATGTGCAGTGTCGATACATACTCCTAAATATTGCTGTTTCGATTCGTCCACACCTGAAATAATAGTTTGTATCTCTTGTAAAGTTGTTGCCAATGATGTTCCTTGTCCAGCACTATTTTCTAATAATAATTTAGAATTTTCTGGAAAATCTATTTTAGAAATACTTTTAGAAATGGCTTTTAATCCAGCTTCCCTATCTGTATAATTTCCAGGATGAACAATCACTCCATTTCGTTTAAAGTTTGATAATACACCCAATTCGGTTTCTAACAATTGAATGATATTTTGTGTTTTTTGATCTTGATTTAGATCTCCGTTCCATGCTAATGATTTTTTGGATCCAGCTAAATTATACAGATATTTTGCATGTGAATACACCGGAATATTAAAATGCTCCGATAATTCTACTGCTTCTGACAAATCATCTCTTGTGACATTATACAAATTATACGATTTAGGACTACCTAAAAAAAATTGAAACGTATTCATACTGTTTTTTATTGCAAACTGAATAGTATCCTTTAAAGATCCTTGAAATGGGATATGACTTCCTAGATATACATTATTATTAATAAATTGCATTTTATTTCTTTTTATTTTCTTCTGTAAAAAGGCATATAGTTTCATTTTTAAAAATGAAACTATTATATCTATTTTCAAATATTAAAATGAAACACATTTTAATTTTACTATTTATTTCCATTACATTTGCTAAAAGTGATATTATCTGCCCACATAATGTAGACAGTTATAGTTGTTTAAGTCGGATAATAAACAACCAGACAAATAATACGTGTGAAGTTCAAACATGTTTTAAATGGGACAACGCCGAATGTATACCGACTGGTAAAGAACAAACACCTGCTTTAATTTTACAAAGTATTCCATTTACTGGAGTGTTTGGTGCTGGATTTGGAAATATATCCAGATGGGATTTATTTGGTGTATCCATGGGACTATTTTTTGGTATATGCTTTTTTTTATGTTGTACACTAATCACAGGTATGTTTTTTTGTTCGGAAACTAGTACAGAATGTTTGAAATGTTATACAAATTGTGGTGGATGTATATACAGTCTAATTGTGATGATATGGTGGATTTATGGAATTGTATGGATAGCTAATCGAGATATATTGGATGGAAGTGGATGTCAATTGATATAAAAATATTTAAAACATTTTTTATTTGTATAAATAAAAAATGATTACAGAAATAGAAAATAAATTAAAGAAAATGACGAAATCCGAAATATTTCAAATATGCCGTAACATGAAATGTCAAACAGGAACGAAAAGGGAGATGATTGGGTCGTTATTACGACCATTGGGGAAGAAATATAAAATGAAATATAAGATGAAATACAAAATGAATAAAATACCATCTGATGTCATAAGAGATTATATAGGTAAAATGGGAAGTATACAAGACGTTGGACGTATGACAACGACATCCAAAAGGATCCGAACGGATTTATTACCAGAATTGGAAAGGA
>Ga0181580_10003332_pt1 | contig 13078 bp, 19 predicted proteins | sample 071ome_23_FD_132413 | JGI IMG/M metagenome (GOLD analysis project Ga0181580, IMG submission 132413) | Coastal salt marsh microbial communities from the Groves Creek Marsh, Skidaway Island, Georgia - 071403BT metaG (megahit assembly) | ecosystem: Environmental > Aquatic > Marine > Intertidal...
ATACGCTCTTACGCGAGCGGGGGCCAGCCAAACCGGAACTTTCCGTCCCAGCGAGTTTTACAAAGTTGTTTTTGAGCCGATGTCCACGGCCCAAGGTCGTGTATCGATGGTCGATTGGATGGTTTCCAACGACGTTATGAACAGTGCCGAGGCCAAAAACCTAAAAAACATCATGGAAGAGATGTTGAAGCTGGAAATTGCCACCGCAAACGGCACCATAGACCAGCTAGTAGATACGGTCGGTCCGGTCTTCGACATGTATCTTGCGATCACGGGTTCTGCGATTGGTACAAAAATCCAGAGAACCATGACCGGTGGTCAAAGCGGCACGGGTGCCATTGTCGCGGCGGATAGGGGTGCCAAGGCTATGAGAAATCTGTTTGCGAATATTCCGGCAGGTCTGCAAACGGATGTGATTAGCGAGCTTATGCGGGATCCCAAGCTGTTGGCGGCTATGATGCGTAAGCCACGAAATGACAACGAAAAGCTGGGTCTGGCTAATTATCTTCGCAAGATTTTAGAGGGTAAGGGTTTTGTCGCCCCGTTGTCTCCGGTCCAACGGGTGGCTCCTCCCGCACTCCGGGAGGGAACTCGCGAAAGTGAGGACTATGATCCCGCTTCCACCCCCGGACAACAAGGTTCTGTCCGCCCACCCGCGGTTCCCACCCGCACGGTTGCGGCGGTACAGCAGCCGCGTATCCCGCCACGTCCTGCACCGACCCCGGTACCTCAGTCCGTTGCTTCGGCTCCCACCCAAGCTCCGGCATCCCCAGCGACACGGCAGCGATATGCGGCACTCTTTCCTAACGACCCGGCATCATCCATGATCCGTAGCCAAGGTATTGGTGGCCTTCTCGGATGATCGGCGACGTTCTACACCTGATGCTTCAGTCAGACGTTCATAGGAAGTGGTACGTCCACGACCTTGAGCGTCTGATTATGCCTGCCATCGAAGCGGGCAAGATGAAGGTGTTTTACGAGGACGGTAAGCCGCAGGGTCTGTACAGCCACGCGTTCCTCACGCCCGAGGCCGCAAAAGGCTACCTGATGAAGACGCGGAAGCTGCAACCCGAAGATTGGTTCACGGACCACGGGTCTGGGGAACTGTTTATCATTGATTTCATCGCGCCGTATGGCAACGTCCTGAAGCTTGGACGCATGATCCAAAAGGATCTTACCAACCGCTACATCGACGTTTACATGAAGGACGGTGCTTTTATGAAGCGTGTCGCTAAGAACGACCGCCTGATGTATGTTACGGGCGTGAAGGACATGCTGGACGCACGGAGAGCGGAACATGAAGTACGAGCGTAAAAGCCCCTATGCGGACGGCTTCAACGACATCTACACCACGGCTGGTGTAGATGCGGACGACGTTTGGGCCCGCAAGCATCTTTTGCTGGGTGGTGACGGTGGTGACGGCGGCGCGGGCGAAGCCGATGTTAATCAAGCGGGCTTGATGGCGGGCTTTGCGCCAGACGATCCAAATGCCCCCGGTCCGGCGGGCTCGTTTTCTTCCGATCAGGCGGCTGCAAACGACGCTGCCGCCGAAGCCGCGGCGCAAGATGCGGCGCAAGGTGAAATGGATGCCTACGAGGCCCAGCTTGACGTGGGTCTTCTTGGTGATATGTTCAATTTCGTCAGTCCCATAGACGTTACCAAAACACACGACCAATTCGGACGCGGGGTATATGGCTTAGACGTTAGTATACCCGGCGTTGTCGGTTCTGTTATTGGTGGTCCGATGGGGATGGCCATTGGTACTCTAGGCCCGGCTGTAGGTCGGGGTCTAGGCATTGATACTAATGTGTCGATAGGACCGGAGGGCATATCCACTGGCATGGCCACCCCCGGGGCCGTTGAGAGTGCTGTAACAGATGCGCTCGGTATCGACACCTCACCGGGATCTTTCTCCGCGGCTCTTTCTGATCCCACGGACCCCGGGCAGACGACCGGCCCCTCTGTCAGCGTGTCTGCTCCCGGAGTGAGCACCACCTCCAACGAAACTGGAATGATGGCGGGTTTTGCTCCGGACCCCGGATACAGCCCTTCAGGCGCAGTAACCTCGTTCGCGGCCCGCGGCTATCGGCAAGGCGGCGCAGTGAACAGCGGTATCGGCAGTCTCGTCTCGATCAGATAAGCCACTGCCGGGCGTCCTCGCCCAGTACCTGTCCGGCCAGATCGATCTTGGCTTTCAACGCGCCCAGTATCTTCTCGTCAATCGTCTTAGGCGACACGAGATCGATGTAGGTCACAGACTTCTTCTGGCCAATGCGGTGCGCCCGGTCTTCCGACTGAAGCCTGATCTCCAGATCATAGCTGTTGGAGTAGTACACCACCGTGTTGGCGGCGGTTAGCGTGATGCCGTAACCGCCTGTTCGGGGCTGCCCAACAAAGAACCGCAACGGGTTCTCCGAATCTTGGAACTTCTCGACAATCTCCTGCCGCTCGTCCTGTGGCGTGTCCCCGTAGTAGCAAGCCACGGCATCCTCACCATACTTCTTGGCCAACGCACCACGGATCTCAAGGATGTCGTGAGTGTAGGTAGCCCAGATGATGACTTTGCCCTGCACCTCTTCTGCAATGTCCATCAACTCGTTCAAGCGGTTGTGCGGTAGCTCCTGCGTCTCGCCGTCGTCGGGCGTCAGGAAGCCGCAGCAGATTTGCTGGAGCCGCATGATCTGCGTCAGCACGCTGGCCGTGGTCGCGAGTTCGCCGTTGTCGAGCATGGCAAGCGCCAGCTTCTTCATCTGGTCGTACAGGCGCTTCTGGTCCGGCGTCAGCGGAACGTCCCGGCGGATGTAAACCTTATCCGGCAGATCGAGACAGTCCTCTTTCAGAACGCGGTTGCTGAACCGGTCGAGCTTCTCCGACAATTCATCCAGACGACGATAGCCCACAACTTCTTGGAAAGCCTTGGGGCCCATCGTGCGTCGTTGCACGACGGCGTATCGGTTCTGGAACGCGAAGTAGCTCTTAAAGCCCAACGCCCGGTCCGACAGGAACAGGCACTGGCTGTATAGATCGAGCGGGCTCTTCGTGACGGGAGACCCCGTCAGGATGCGACGATACTTGGCATAAGTGCCGAGGGTCACGATGTTCTTCGTGCGCTGCGCGGTTCGATTTTTTATCGTCGTTGATTCGTCCACAACCATGATGTTGTCGGGATAACGCTTCAGAAAGTCATACGCAGCGCGGGCTCCACGAGGTGTCGAAAGCGCTTCCACGTTCATCACGAACATGCGAAGATGGTTAGGCTCAAGATCCGATAGCCCCTCAAGCTCTTCTTCGAACTTTTTTGTTTTCGCGGGTATCCAACGGACAACGAGCCGGTCAATCCGACCCGGCATATGCACCGGGATCTCCCCCTTTACCCAGTTGTCGTAAACGCCCTTCGGAGCCACGATTAAGGCTGCGTTTACGTCGCCGGACTCATACAGCGCAGCGATGGTGTCAATAGCCACCTTCGATTTTCCTGTGCCCATTTCCATGAACAACGCGTAGTAGTCCGCGGCCCACGAATCTTCGAACGCCCGGCGTTGATGGGCGAACGGCTCCGTCTCAAATTGATATGTCATGGCTCTTTCAAAAAAGTGGTTGACGATCCCTACATATCTAATTATATCAGGGAATGTCAAGGACCGAAAGGATCCTTTAATCACGAAGGAGAAGTAAATGAGTGACTTGTTGTCACAGATGGAAGAGGACTTCGAAAGTACCGTTGCCTCATCCGTCGAGAAAATCGATCAGGGCGAACTTGGGAACGTAGCTTCCATCGCCCGTCGTATCCGAGACAAGGAAGAAAGAGTAGCCGAGCTTGAGTTGCAACTCAAGCAGGAGAAGCGCGAGCTTCTGAAGCTCACGGATGAAGACCTGCCCACCGTCTTTGCGGAGATGGGGCTCTCTAAACTAGCGCTCGATGACGGCTCGACCGTCGAGATCAAACAGACCTACGGGGCTTCTATCCCCGTGGCTGAACGTGAACGAGCATACGAATGGTTAAGGGAGAATGGGTATGACGACATCATCAAGAACACGGTCGGTGTTGAGTTCGGGCGGGGCGAGGACGACAAAGCGTCGGCCTTCCGGGCCTTCTGCGAAGCAGAGGGTTACGTCCCGGACCAGAAGACGGGTATCCACCCGCAAACACTCCGAGCCTTCGTTCGTGAGCGTGTCGAAAATGGGGACTCATTCCCGATGGATATGTTCGGCGCTTGGGTCGGACAACGTGCAACAATCAAGAGGAGCTAGTGATATGGCTGGCACAGCAGTAGCAGAAAAGAAGAAGGCGGAAGTAGCGGCGTTCGACGCAGGTATGTTCGAGGCCGACGCCGGTGCAGGTATGGAGAACATGGGCGTCGAGGATCTCGCGCTTCCGTTCCTCAAGATCCTGTCTGGTCTGGACTCCGTCCTCGATGAAATCGAAGAGGCACGCAAGGGTGACATTTTCAACACCGTCACCAATGCCGTGTACAAAGGCAAAGAGGGCCTGAACGTAATCCCCTGCGCCTACATGCGTCGGTTCATCCAGTGGGCACCGCGTGGTTCGGGCAGCGGAGCGCCGCAGGCGATCTACGCACCGGGCGACCCGAACCTTCCGAAGACCGAGCGTTCTTCCGAAGACAACAAGGAATACGTTGTCGGCGGAAACGGTGAGTACATCGAAGAGACTCATCAGCACTTCGTTTTGATCGTCGGTGAAGATGGCTCTGCCGAAACCGCGCTCATCGCAATGAAGTCCACGCAGCTAAAGAAGAGCCGCAAGTGGAACTCCATGATCTCCTCGCTGACCATGCAGGGCAAGAACGGTCCGTTCACCCCGCCGCGGTTCAGCCACGTTTATCACCTGAAAAGCGTGTCTGAGGAGAACAGCAAGGGCTCTTGGCACGGCTGGGACATCAGCCGGGTTGGTCCTGTTGAAGACGCGGCAACTTACGCCCGCGCAAAAAACTTCTCCGAGAGCGTGCTTTCCGGCGATGTCGTCGTGAAGCACGAGAACGAAAGCGGCGGCTCCTCGCAGTCCGACGACGTTCCGTTCTAGTTAGGTGGGCGGGGCTAGTCCCCGCCCCCACTCTCAAGGGGTTATAATGTCTTCAGAGAAATTTCAGTCCATATTCGATGGACTACAGTTGGCGCACGGCACGTTTGAGATAAAGAAACAAGCCGCCAACGGAAAGAACACGGGAGATGCGTACATTGTCCGCGAACCACGGACCTTGGCGCATTGGGAGGAGCACCTAGCGGGCAAGCGCTCGCTCGGCATAATTCCTATTGACGAGAACAACCAGTGTCGCTGGGGCTGCATTGATATCGATCAGTACCCGCTAGACCACAAGCTTCTTGTCGAGAAAATCCGGCGCATGAAGCTGCCGCTTATTGTCTGCCGTAGTAAGTCCGGCGGAGCGCACTGCTTCCTGTTTACCGTCACGCCCATCGATGCGAAGGACATGCAGACGACGCTTCAACAAGTGTCCGCGGCCCTCGGATATGGTGGCAGCGAAATCTTCCCAAAGCAGGTCAAGCTCCATCTGGATCGTGGTGATGTCGGAAACTTCCTGAACCTGCCGTACTTCAACGCAGAAGACGGCTTGCGCTACGGCATCAACGATGACGGCACCTCCGCCACGCTGGAAGAGTTCTTCGCGTTGTACGAGGAGCACGTCCAGACACCAGAGCAGGTTACGGCGTTACAGATTAAGGACGACCCGCAATCGAACTGGGCGGGCGCACCGCCGTGCTTGCAGATCTTGTTCAAGAACAAGATCAGCGAGGGCGGTCGAAACAACGGCCTGTTCAACATTGGCGTGTATCTGAGGAAGGCGTATCCCGACACATGGGAGACCGAGATCCTCACCTACAACCTGACGTATCTGGAACCGCCGCTGCCGCTGAACGAAGTCAACGTCATCGCCAAGCAGCTTGGTCGAAAGGACTACGCCTACAAGTGCAACGACGCACCGATCAACGCCCACTGCGACAAAGCTCTGTGCATGACACGCAAGTTTGGGGTGGGCGCTGCTATGCAGGGTGCCGCGGTAGCGAACCTCCGCAAATACAATTCGACACCACCTGTGTGGTTCTTGGATGTGAGTGGGGAGCCGCTGGAACTCGATACCGAAGCGCTATTGAACCAGCCCGCCTTCCAGAAGGCTTGCATGGAGCAGCTAAACCAGATGCCCATGACCATGAGCAAGCAGAACTGGGAGGCCCGTATCAGCACGCTGATGGCGGAGATGCGGGACAACGAGAGTGCCATCATGGAAGTCGCGCAGGACGCCAGCATCAACGGTCAGTTCTACGACTACCTTGAGGAGTTCTGCCGTCATCTACAGCAGGCGCAGGACAAGGAAGAGATCCTGTTGCGCCGACCGTGGACCGACGAAGAACGCGGCACGACCTACTTCCGACTGCGTGACTTTGAGGGGCACCTCAAGAAGAACAAGTTCTTTGAACTGAAGACGCACAAGATCGCACAGCGCTTACGCGACATACATGGAGAGAGCATAGTGATGAAGATCAAAGGGCGGTCGGTCCGAGTATGGGCCATCCCCTCGTTCGATGTGTCGGATGTAGACATCGAAGCCCCTCACTTCCAGACCGAAGAGGTGCCGTTCTAATGGAGCGCGATGAAGAGATTCTACGGTTGTGGAAGGACGAGCTAATGACCTTGTCCGCTATAGGGAAAAAATACGGCCTTACTCGTGAGCGGGTAAGACAGATCGTAGCAAAACAGAGAGCCAAAAATGTTTCGGATATTCGGACCGCCGGGAACGGGAAAGACAACAACGCTTCTTAACATGGTGGACGATGCCCTCGAGAGCGGCATCAACCCCGTGGACATCGCCTTCCTTGCCTTCACCCGCAAGGCGGCGAACGAAGCAAAAGAACGAGCAGCCAAGAGGTTTAACCTCAATCCCGACGAGGATCTGAGGCACTTCCGCACGCTACACAGTCTGGCCCTGTCGAAGGTGGGCATCCGACCAGAAGAGGTCATGCAGCCTTCTAACTACAGGGAACTGGGCGGTGTCATAGGGCACCGCTTCCAGAACATGGACGGTAAGGACAACGACGGCGATATCTTCTCCGGTAAGATAAACGACCCGATCCTGTCCCTGATAAATCTAGCACGGCTGAAGAAAACCAAGCTCCGCGACGAGTATAACAACAGCAACCTCTACGCTGATTGGAACCTCGTCAAATACGTTGACGAGAGCGTCACGGCCTACAAGGAAAAGTTCGGCCTGTACGACTTCACAGATATGTTGAGTCAGTTCATCGCCAACGCCGACCAGTGCTGCCCGCACTTCCAGTTGACCTTCCTCGATGAGGCGCAGGACTTGTCTCCGCTACAGTGGGACATCGCCCACATTCTCGACAAGAAGTCAGAGCGCATGTACTGCGCGGGCGATGACGACCAAGCCATCTATCGCTGGGCCGGGGCCGACGTTGAGCAGTTCATCAACCTGCCCGGCGGTGCGGAAATTCTGGCGCAGTCATATCGTATACCGAGCGCTGTCCATAAGGTCGCGGAACGCATCTCCAACCGCATCAACAAACGGTATCGGAAGGAGTACAACCCGCGAAAGGAAAGAGGCAGCGTAGCGCAGATCTCGGGCCTCGCAGAACTGGACATGAGCCACGGCTCTTGGCTCATCATGGGTCAGGCCGGGTACATGCTCTCGCCCCTGTCACAGGAACTGCGGGGCATGGGCGTCCTGTTCAACGACCGCGGACGACGGTCCATCTCCGATAAGATCAGCACAGCGGTCAACGCGTGGGAACGCCTGAGAAAAGGAACCGCTGTTAGCGGTGAAGAAGCTAGGTGTGTATATTCCTACATGAGTACAAAGACGCGCATAGAACGCGGCTTCAAAAAGTTACCGGGTGTCGAGGACAGCGACCAACTGACCATGCAAGACCTGATCGATAATCACGGCCTGTTGGCTGATCCGGAATCTATCTGGCACGAAGCTATGGACCTGATCCCGGACAACGAGCGGGCTTACATTGTCGCCATGCTGCGCCGTGGCGAGAAATTCAATGCCGAGCCCCGCGTTACAGTGTCCACGATCCACGGATCAAAAGGCGGTGAGGCGGACAACGTCGTACTGCTCACGGACCTTTCCCCTGCGGCGGAGGCCGCAGCAGCTATCGACGCCGATGATCTGCACCGTGTGTTTTATGTTGGCGTAACGCGAACACGAGAAAACCTTTATCTCGTAGAACCCGAAGACCTAAACCGGAGTTACTTAATATGACGCGTGACGAAATTCTTGATCTGGCGAAGCAGCTTATTAACGGCGACCGTAACGCCGACTATGGCGAAGCTTCCAAGAACTTCGATGACATCGCTCAAATTTGGGGCGTCGTTTTGAACCGACCTGTTACGCGCAAAGAAGTGGCTCTTTGCATGGCGGGAGTAAAGATGGCGCGGCTGGCCAAATCCCCTGACCATGACGACTCTTGGGTTGATCTTTGCGGATACGGGGCACTAGGTGGAGAGTTCTGATGGCGGGGTTTCAGCTTATGGCTTTTGGGCCGACAAGCGATTGGGTGCCCCCGGCAGAACTGCCCGACATCTTCAGTGCGAAGAAGATCGCGATTGACGTTGAAACACGCGACCCGGACCTCAAGAAGAACGGTCCCGGCTGGCCTACGGGCAACGGCGAGGTTGTTGGTTATGCGGTCGCGACAGAGGAGTGGGCCGGGTATCTCCCGGTCAATCATCTGGGTGGCGGCAACCTAGACAAGCGTCTGGTCAACAAGTGGCTCAAGAAAGTATTCGAGTGCCCTGCTGACAAGATCATGCACAACGCCCAGTACGACATGGGCTGGATCAAGCAGATGGGCTTCACCATCAACGGGCGCGTCATCGACACGATGCTGATTGCGTCCCTGCTGGACGAGAACCGTTTCAGCTATTCGCTCAACGCCCTGTCCTACGACTATCTCAACAAGACCAAGTCTGAGAAAGCCCTGATAGAGGCGGCCCGTGAGTTCGGGCTCGATCCCAAGTCCGAGATGTGGAAGATGCCCGCGCCGTTTGTCGGGCCCTACGCACAGGCGGATGCCGAGCTTACGCTGGAACTATGGGCGCGGTTCTCCTCTGAACTCAGCAAGGAAGAACTCTGGCCCATCGCAAATCTTGAACTCGATCTCCTGCCCTGTCTGGTGGACATGACGTTCCGGGGTGTCCGGGTCGATCTCGACCGGGTGGAGAAGACGCGTGATTACCTTTTGAAAAAAGAGAAGAATGTCCTCAAAGAAATACGGCGAGTTGCGGGCAAAGATGTCGAAATCTGGGCGGCCAAGTCACTGGCAGAAGCATTTGACGAAGTCGGCGTCCCCTACCCCAAGACTGAAAAAGGTGCGCCATCTTTCACGAAGGCGTTTCTTTCAGAGCATCCGCACGAACTTCCCCGTCTGATTACGCAGGCGCGGAACCTGAACAAGACTAGCGGTACGTTCATCAACACCATCCTGAACCACTGCCATGATGACGGGCGTATCCACGCGCACATCAACCAGATCAGGTCGGACAATGGCGGGACGGTGTCGGGTCGTATCTCGATGAACAACCCCAACCTTCAACAAATCCCGGCCCGCGATCCAGAGCTAGGCCCCATGATCCGGTCGCTCTTCCTGCCGGAAGAAGATCAGCAGTGGGCGGCGATTGACTACTCGCAGCAAGAACCACGGATCTTGGTCCATTACGCGCACGTCTACGGCAAGAGCCGCGGATCAGAGTTGTCCGGCGCAGCAGAGTTTGTCGAGGCGTACAACACGGACCCCAGCACAGACTTCCACACGATGGTCGCCGAGATGGCGAACATTCCGCGTAAGCAGGCCAAGATCATCAACCTCGGCATGATGTACGGCATGGGCGTGAACAAGCTGTCTGAACAGCTAGACATCCCTGTCGATGACGCCAAGGCCATCATCCGGCAGTACCACGACCGGGTGCCGTTCGTTAAAGGTTTGATGACGGGAGTGATGAACAGGCTGAACGACCGAAGCAGTAGCGGGTCGATACGATCCATCCTTGGTCGCAAGTGCCGCTTTGATCTCTGGGAGCCCGACACGTTCGCCATGAATAAGGCGCTGCCGTATCGAGAAGCCGTGCATGAGTATGGAGAGACCACACGTCTCAAGCGGGCCTACACCTACAAAGCGCTGAACCGCCTGATCCAAGCGTCCGCCGCTGACATGACTAAGAAAGCGATGGTCGATATATACGCCACGGGCCGCGTGCCTTTGATACAGGTGCATGATGAGATCGCTATGTCGGTGTCCGGGCCGGAAGAAGCGGAAGAGATCGCCAGCATTATGAAAGCCGCCGTGCCGTTGGAGGTTCCGGCGCAGTGTGATATAGAAATAGGTGCAAGTTGGGGTGAAGCGGAATAACGCTCCCTCGCTGGCTCCTCCCTTAGACTGGCCCCGCTTCGGCGGGGTCTTTTTTGTGTTGCGCTAACCAACTTATCGTATATATTCGCAGGCGAAAGGAGGTGAAGTATGGATACCACCAAATGGAAGTCTGTTCTGGTTCCTATCGAGGTCTATCTCGACATCAAAGAGATGGCCAAGAAGCAGGGCCGCACGATCAGCGGTCAGCTAAAGATCATGCACAAAGACTTTAAGGAACATAACCCGGATGGCTAAGAAGACCACAGGTCCGGTTTACACTGTCCCTCTCAAGAAGAAGACTACGATTGGGCACAGCACTCGCACTCGTCCTAAAAGCAAGGACCAGCGGCGCAACTTCAAGAAGTACAGGGGTCAAGGATGATTGAGACAATCGTGGCAATAGCCGCGCTTAAACTTGCGATATACGCCGTGGTGTGGGTCGCCACCAATGCTTGAAGCAATGGTGGTGTGCCTCGCCACGGCTGTTTATTTTGAGGCAAGGGGAGAGCCACGCGTTGGCCAGCAAGCCGTCGCGCATGTGGTTCTGAACAGGGTCCGTGATCCGCGGTTCCCGAATAACGTCTGTGATGTCGTAGAGCAGGGCCCACGGTACAAGTGGAACCCCGACATCCCCGTCAAGCATCGCTGCCAGTTCAGCTACTATTGCGACGGCAAGAGCGACGAGCCGAAGGACAAGAAAGCGTACAAGCGGGCTTACAACATTGCGTTGAGAGCTATCGCCGGGGGATCGGACGATCCGACCGAAGGCGCAACGCATTATCACGCGCATTACGTTTACCCCGAATGGGGCACGCATGAGCGCCGGGTGGTCCGCATCAACGACCACATCTTCTACAAATGGGAGAGAGCCGATGGCTGATATTGAATGCCCCGACTGCGGCGGGATAGGAAGGGTCGAAGACGAGTATCAGGTGGGCGGTTACGATCCGGACCCGTGGACCGAGGTCCGTGTGAAGTGGGTCGAGTGCGAACGATGCGGTGGTTGGGGCGAGATCAAGGCAGATGACTGATTGCCTGCACTGCGGAGCGCCCATGATTGTCGGTGGCAATCACGACTGTGATGAAGAGTACAGTGGTGAATACATCATCGTCACGAACTACAGTTGCCCGGACTGTCACGCCACCATGCTGTTCTATACGCCTAACGAAGAGACAGCGCCTCAATAGCCGCGGTCCACGAATCTTCTTCTAGGCTGTCGTCCAAAAAAATATCTGCTCGTAAACGAGCGGTCTTCTTGTTCAACGTGGCAGTGGGCTGAAACATCACCCGCTCTCTATCTGCCGCGACCAGCGCCACGATCTCCGAGCCCGATTTATCCAAGGGCCGTTTGTCTGAGCCAGAGCTCGTGGAGAAATGATAGTAGAGCGTCTTCCGGTCTTTCTTGAGAACAGACGACTTGACTTGGATCCGGAGCAACTGCCCACGGACCTCGGCTATGATGTCCGCTTCGTTGTAGTTCACGATGGCGCAGTCCACCCCAAGCTTCATAAGCTTGAGAGCGCAGATCAGTTCGCCAATCGTCCCTCGCCGGATGTTCAGCATAAAAAATTATACAAAGGTATTTTTCAGATTGCATCCACGAATGCGCTGATATAGGATACTCAAGCTGGACGTTTTACTCATGGACGGCCATGCATGACTCCTTGTGGAAACGGTCCCCTTTGTCTCCGGGGGCCGTTTCTTTTTTATTTGACATACTCGCATACGGGATCTACGCTGCCTCCATAAACAAAAGGAGGAGTTATGCAATCCCGCATGATGAGTTTAGTCGAGGCCAATACCAACGCCGTGGTCGGCTTGGTGGTCTCTTGGTGCTTCACCTACTGGGGCCTGCCCTTGTTTGGTTTGGAGCCCAGCCCGGTCGAAGCGACCCAAATCACCGCCGTTTATTTCTTTCTAAGCGTAGGGCGCTCTTACGTTCTGCGTCGTGTGTTTAACCAGTTGCGCCCTCGGAGGTTTGTTCGATGAGTTCAGAAGTCAAAGCGGAGGTGAAAAGCCGCGCCTCCGACATGTCGTGGCAAGAAGCCTGCGCTCAGATGGACGATCTGATAAAATCTTCCATCCGGCGAGACGATTTCTCCTCAAAAGAGAAGATAGAATTGCTCGCATCATGGGAGAGGATACAGCGCGGGTGATCGATTTCGATGACGAGGATGACGATCAGAAGGAAGCTTATGCGAAAGCCATGAGCGCGATGATTGATCTGTCAAAAGAGTTAGAGGATTTACCGGAGTCCCCGCGCCTTGCGGGGATTACCACCGGAGCTTGTATCGAGCTCCTCATGTCTCTGGAAGATGCCGAAGACATCCTGTCGGTGATTGCTGCTTCCATGCACCATGCACGAGCGATCCTAAACAGCAATTACCTCCACCACGAAGATAAGGAGAAATTACATTGATCCCCGGCAAGCTTTACATGCAATCCAACAACCGAATGTGGCGGTTGGTCCAGCAGCTAGATGGCGACCTTTGGTTCGCCCACACGGTCGTCGCAGACAGCATGCACATGCAGGGCGTTAGCACGCCCATCCATGTCATCAACGTCTCTTATATGGAGGAAGCCCCGGATGTGGAAAATGCCTTGGCAGGAGGATGACCATCCGAGCGACGTTGTCTGTCGCATGTTCTACGTCTATCGCAAAAACACGATGGA
>Ga0181580_10003345_pt1 | contig 13046 bp, 25 predicted proteins | sample 071ome_23_FD_132413 | JGI IMG/M metagenome (GOLD analysis project Ga0181580, IMG submission 132413) | Coastal salt marsh microbial communities from the Groves Creek Marsh, Skidaway Island, Georgia - 071403BT metaG (megahit assembly) | ecosystem: Environmental > Aquatic > Marine > Intertidal...
GTTAAAATGAGAACGAACATCAATCTAGCTATGCGACTTGCGAAAGAACCTGTCAAGCTTTACGGTCATGTATTCACCAAGGGAGACCCTGTTATCTATCACCATCGTCAATCACGAAACGGTCTCTGTGAGATCACAGAGCAAAAGGGTGTCTATTTGAGCCACAAAAGCTTTTCAACGTGGTGCAACGGTATTGAGTATCTTAATAACCGCCATATCATTACCGTCATTGACATGGAAGGCAAGGTGTCCACTACTAGCTGGATCAAGCCTATAAACAAGTAACGGAGACAATCATGAATGAAAAGCTTTTCAACCACGTATTTACCAAGGGAGACCCTATTGTGTATAGAATCATCGAAGATATGGACAAAAAAAACTTGGTTATATTACTAGCCACAGGTATTTATATAGGCCACAAGACTTTCAAGGTTGATAGCCTAGGTACAACAGTTTATCACCATATCAGCATCATAAATAAAGATGGTGAAAAGGCAGTCGTAAACTGGATTAAACCCTTAAAAGGAGAATAGTATGAACAAGCTTCCATTAGACATAGAACCACCATTCCAAGATGCGCCCCTTTATCAAGCCTTCCTCATGGCCACAAAGCTCTTAGAACAGGCTGAAAATCCTCATATGAGGGAGATAGCTGAACAATCGCTTGAAGCCATACTTACAGCATGGTACACTACCACCGACCCTACAGAACACTAGGAGACCCCTATGAGCAAGCCCCAAAAGCCCAAAAGAATTAAGAAGAGGAACCACACTCATTTAGAGCATATCAAAAGAAACGGTGCTGGAGCTGGCTCCCACGGGGATAAGAAAAAAGAATCCTCAAAGAAGGCCTGTCGAAAGCCTGTTTCAGAAGATGATGAATAAACGGACATTTTTTGTCCTTGACTTTTCAACCTCAATCCTATAGATTACTTACACCTTCAACGGAGAACAACATGAAACAGATACCCCTATTCCCACACCTATTCCAAGACCCTGATCAAAAGCTTACCGTAGTCCGATACCGCAAAACCCTTCGTGGCGGTGAATCATGGGATCATTCCACCCTGACAAGAGCTGAAATCAAAGGCATCTATCCCAAATGGAATGGAGAGAGCCATATCCTTAGAGCTGACTACAGACTAGGTCTTTCAGTGACGATAAGAGAGCTTAAACCTAACTTTTCAAAATAAAATAAATTATTTACTTGACAAACTCAATCAATCGGTTACATTACTTACACCTTCAACGGAGACAACATGTTTACACACCCAATCGATACCGCCTTGACCCACTTGCTTTTGTGCATTGAGATGTACAATAAACTCAACATGACCCCTGACATACAAGAGCTTGTCCTTGACCTTGCCAAAAAACACAAGGTAAGTGCCCTTGATCTTGAATGGAGCTACCGTGACTACACCATCGGCCTGATAAAACTATAGCGGACATTTTTTGACCTTGACTTTTTAACCCCAACACAATAAATTACTTACACCTTCAACGGAGAACAACATGAAACATTCTGAAACCTCTTTTCTTGATACCCCAACCCCTTGCGATTGTTGCGGAGACGTTTACCCTTACGGTCACCTTATCAACGATAATGGTGACGATATATGCGAAGAATGTCTTGACATCATCGAAATTGCAAACAACGAAGAATAGCCTATCCACCACCCTACCTAGGAGACACCCCTATGACCAATTATGACATCGTAACCGCATGGATCAACAACAAAAGCTTCTATCGCAAGAGCAAAGCTCTTTCAACTGATGGAGACCATCTCTTTAGCTATGCTTTAAAGATCGGCTATACCAACAAGCAAGGAAAGAAGGTAGCTATCGACTACACCTCCACAGGAGGATATATGAGAAGCATGACCACCTCCCAACACGTTGGCCTAGCTAAAGCCCAATGCGATCTGATTCGCAACCCTTGTGTGGAGGATCAGACCGCTCCTATTGAGATTCCTGTGGAAGTCTATGACCCTAAAACCTTTAACAAGTAACATCGGAGACCACACCATGAACACAGAAGAGATTCTAGCTCAAATTGAAGCTTGTACCAACCTTTTAGAGCTGAATGAGCTTTGGAGCCAATATGAGCATATTCCTGAGCTAAAAGAAGCTATCCTACATAAATGTACCTATATCCTTTCACACCTTGACAACTAACCCTTCCATCGGAGATCACCATGAATAATAGAATCCTTGCACTTATCGGCTTCCTAGCTGTACTCAAAGCCTTTATCTCTCTCATTCCTCAACCCCAAGGCACTGTAACCGTACTTCATGAAGAGATTGAGATCACCTTCATCGAAGATGGATCGGCCAAAGCTGATTTAGAGACCCAAACCCTTGCATTGAGAGCGGAGAGATAGGAACGGACAATTTTTGTCCTCAAAATAAAATCTTTTTCCTTGACATTGAGACCAAAACATAGTATATTATATATGAGCGATAAAGCTGGCGATAATGAGTTAATGACTGCTGAAACCTTCCGAAGCTCCCTACATAACCCTTCTTCCTCTTTCAGAGACCCCCACAACCACAGGATATAACATGTCACCTTTAAAAGCATACAACCTAGGCCTTATGACTGAAGCCCACCATCTCTTTAAACCTTGCTCTCTTCTCTCTTCTCTTTATGATGAGCTGAATGATATACACAAGGCCATTGATGAAGCATACAACAAGAGAGACGATGAAGGCTTCTATGACATTGATCACGATCTCATTGAGGAATTCCTTATTGAGAAAGAAGAGCTTCTATTGAAGATAAGCCAATTGGAATGTAGCTTGCTCTTTGATAGCTAGACTACCGACCTACCCTACCCCCATGCACCCGCCTACGGTACTACCCCCCTCCCCTACATACCTACCCGCACAGGAGACCCCATGAATATAACAAATACCCTAACCACCATTATAGAACAAGCCATAACCCTTATTGAGAAGCAAGCTCAAAAGCATATAGGAAACTTGACCATTGAGAAGGCTTTAGACACCATAGAGCGCATGCAAGACATCAGGGATCGTGAAGCCATATACGCACAGGAGAGAGCTTGCAAGGCCTGTATAAAGAAAGCCCAAAAGAAGAGAATCTAATGGGCTTTGAAAACGGAGGAAGGTGCTTTATGAAAGATAAGTTTGAACCTGATCTATCGTTGAATGAAAGTATTCTTAAAACTTGGTGAATATGATGCAAAATCCATACCAAAAACGTGCGCTAGACAGGCCGCCTATAGTATATAGGCTCCACGAAATTAAAAAGCCCGCTGACCCCAAAACTTTTTTGATTATCGGTCATTTTTTGACCATCTTTTTTTGCCATTTTTTCCTATTGAAAATGATAATCAAAATCAAATAGCTCAATGAAAATGAGAATCAAAATCAAATTGCGCTATTGAGAATGATTATGAGAATCAAAATCAAAATCTTATTGAAATTGAGAATCATTATGAAATTGTCCCTATGCAAAAAGCGTGCCAATAATACTTGACATAACTGTTCACGGCTTCACTTGCAAAAAGCGTGCCAATTTTATTTAACATAACTGAAGCCGATCCCCCCAGCGACCACCATACGAAAACCTAGGTTTGTCAAGACTTTTCAGAGACCCAAAAACGGCCTTCCAGCTATGCTGAATAAGGGTCGCTCCCATGGGGAGATAAAAACGTGTCAAGACTTTTCTTTGCAATAACCGTGCCAACTTTATTTAACATAACTGAAACCAGCTCCTCCGCAGCCACGCGGAAAACCGAGCTCCCAGCTAGCTCCAGAGCGGTTTTTCGATGAAAACCGAGCCTCCATCCACCTCCAGAAGCACTTTCTAAAATAATAAAAAAAATCACAAACGGACAAAAAGTGTCCGCAAAAACCTTGACAACACCCTTTTGAATCGGTTATTATAATAGTACTTTCCGGAGTCAATATGACACAAATCACTATAGCCCAATGGCTTTCATCAGTAACCCCCAAGACAACCCCCACAGGAGCTTCAATGCTTGTATCCATCCCCAAAACCCCTCAATCTGAATACTATACCCCAGCGGACTACGAACTAGATTGTGAGATTGCTTCGATGCGTGACAACCCTCAATCCAACGACCCAAGCCTTTGGGGTCGTATCATTTACACCTCCCCCAAATATATCGCTATTGGCTACAATGGCAACGGTGATTGGACGAGAATCACCTGTTCAGACCTCACCATTGCGGTATCTCATATAGGTAAAATCATGACAGACCGTATGTTTCTGAGACATCTGAATCGCCAAGCTAGACTTGCGCTAGCTGAAGCCGAAGCCCTCCAAGCGGACAAATAATGTCCTCAAAATTTTCTTTCTTTTTTCTCAAAACCTTGTCCTTTTTTTCATCTTCCCTTGTCTTATAAATACATATCAACCTAGGAGTCAATATGACACAAATCACTATAGCCGAATGGCTTTCAACCTCAACCCCCAAAACCACCACTACAGGAGCTTCAATGGCCACTTATTCCTTCCAACCCCTTACCAAGGCACACAGAACAGCGGACTATTATCTTGATACATGGATCGCTACCATGCAAGACCGCCAAAACATCAACACCGTGTGGGGGCGGATCATTCGTACCAACATCAACTACATTGTAACAGGCTACAACACGCAAGGGGAATGGACACAAATCCCTTGCGCCAACCTCAACACCGCCAAGCTATACCTAGGACGTATCATGACCGAGGACGTTTTCAAGCACCATACGCAATTTTGGATTATGATTGAGAACTTGTCCTAAGAGGACAGAAATTGTCCTCAAAACCTTGTCCTTTTTTCATCTTTTCACTGTCTTATATATACATAACAACCAAACAGGAGTCAATATGACAAACCCCAAAACCCTTCTTCAATCCCTCCCAAAAGCCACTTATTCTTCATGCAGTGGCAAAACCCCCTTCATCATCACTCAGGACGCAGTTCTTCGTATCATGAAAGTCACTCAGAGAAAGGACTACGAAGCTCTTATGGAGCGATTCATCCAATGGAACTCAGCTTCATATGAAGAGCAACAGGCTATAAGCAAGATTGGATGCGACTTTTGCGAAATCAGCCATTCTATGACTATGCTTCATGGTACAATGTCGATCTCTATTCACAGAATGTCCGATACCGAATCTGTATACCTTACACTCCATCATGATAGTGAACATGTCATGATGGATATACAGCTGTAACGGACAATATATGTCCGCAAATTTTCTTTCTTTTTTCTCAAAACCTTGTCCTTTTTTCATTCTCAAACTGTCTTATATATACATAACAACCAAACAGGAGTCAATATGACAACCAAAACTACTCTCCCCTATTGGAACTACATGGATCGCACTATGCACCCTTCAATGGACTTCACTAACCTAGACCGCCTTCCTACCGATACCAATAACCCCGCTCTCAATGCTCTCAATGCACGAATCAACGCACGCAATGAAGAGATCGAGGACTTGTTCATTCAGATTGAGTGTGACCGTATCGACCGTGAAGAAGCCCAAGAGCAAGCTCCCAAAGTGCGCAAGGCACGCAAGCCCTCCAAACGTGATCTTTTCGAGGACATTGACGAAGCCACCCGCCAAGACCTTCTCAATGAAGGCTTCGAGCTAGAGTAGCCCATGCCCACTTTGTTCTCTTCAGGTCGTCACCTTTCATCTTTCAACCCCTCTCAACTAACCACTAAGTCTAGGATTTACACAACATGCCTTTCACTATCAAGCCCCTTTACATCGATACCAAAACCCTCAAAGGCCACCATACCGACAAGCCCACAACCATGCAACACCCTGACCTCATGCGATGGATCAAGCGATACAATACCACTGATACAACCCTGTACAAAGGTAAACGAACAACCACTCTCAACGCACCTAGAAGAGATAACCCTTATCATCAAGCGAAAGAAGCTATCGTGAACAAGCTTAGAACCCGCATTGACAAGCTTATACGCAAGGCACGACCCGACTATGAGCCTGTTGAAGAGACCATGTACCAACAAGGTGACATCATCAACCGCCACCGCCTTCAGCTTATTCTCAATGTAGCATGGCTCTGTGATGCTACTGTGGATGGTAATCGAAGCTCCCGTGAGAGTGCCTTCTATCATATCAACACGCACTATCTAGCTATCATGCGTGAGCTATACGGACAGGACACCGTTTATGTTGACCACGAAAACGTAGCTTGTACCGACCATTTCATCCCTGAAGGAGATCGCTTCTATGGCAAGCGACGCAAGGCGAAAGCCTAACCCGCTCCCGCACTACCTATAACCCTACTAACCTACAACCCCCAAGGAGATACCCCTATGAAGGATTCCAATAAACCCACCCCCAACCCTACCAAGGTTACTACCCTCAAAGAAGGTGCCGTCAGTGAGTATACCGCATGTCGTGAGTGCGGCAAGCGATTCACTCAACGCAACACCACTACCCGCTTCCGTGCACTCTCCCGCCACTATTACAACGGTTGTGCTGAATAAGCCAGCTTCAAAGTACATTATCAAAACCGCCCAAAGAACCTGTTAAAACGCAGGTTCTTTTTTTTTGCAAAAAAGCGAAACGCATAAATGGGGGGAGAACCCCCTCCCCATACCCCTGTATGGCCGGTTCGGACTTCAAATAAGTACCTTAGAAGCTGGCTTTTCGGCGCCCCCCTGATACACTCGCACGACACCCAGAAAAATCCCAGATTTGGGATTGGTACCCCCCGACCTCTTTATAGAACTAACAACTAATTAAAGTAGAAAAAAAATTGGGAAAAAATTTTTATGAAATTAACAATTGAAACGATAAGACAACTTATCAAAGAAGAGCTTCAAAGAATTCATGAGGAAGACGAAGAGTCACTCCTTCCAAAGCTAATAAGCATAATGAAGGCTCCTGGTGGGTGGAAACAATCAATGGACCTTAGGGAAGCCCTAGACAAGCAAGAGCTAGAACAGTTTATGAAAGCTGCCGCCAAGCATGCAATGGATAGGATTGGTGAACTAAAAAATGATTTAGATGCTGCTTTTACAAACAAGAGAAGAGGGGAGACATTCAAGTTTAGCGAAATAACCCATGATTTTATATATCAAATACAAATTCAAACTTACTTGGAGGAATACCAATTCCAAGATACTTTTGACGAATCGTTTGTATACCTTCATAAAGGGACTGGGTTGTTTGATATCGACCTACATGTCAAACCTTCGGAAGATTTTATGGATTACTTAAATCCCAGCCGTGAAAGGTATCAACAAGAGGGGCTGGACTTGGATGAGGTTATTGACATGTTAAGAAACATATATACGCAAGGTGGAACAATATAATGAAATTAACAGCAAAACTCAAAAGAATAGTCTTTGAGGAACTTGCGAAACTATATAGAAAACGCTAAAACAAAGATAAGGTGGGGTAAAATTTAGGGCCGATTGGCTTCGCTTTATTTCATCCTCTAATTATACTAAACACTAAGGAGAAGTAAACAATGAAGTTAACAACAGAAACAATTCGTATGATGATTCGTGAGGAATTGCAAAAAATAACAGAAAGTCAAAAGAAACTTGGACTTCCTCACAAATACACACCCAGACAACTCTATGATCATGTTATGGGGTTTATAAAAATGCACCCAAATCTTAAATTGGAGCTAATGTACGACGAAGAGCTCAGAGAGAAAGCCGAGGGACTATTGACAATACTTAATAACGCTGTTAGAGATTCAGTTCAATATGACGAAGGAGATTATACAACACATAAGCACATCGAGGGTATTCCATGGAGGGATGCAACAACACCAGAGGAAACCGAGGCTATGTTGAAAAACCAAGACATGTTAAAATTGGCACGTTCTGCATTGGGATCTGTATTGGGTCAAGACTATAGAATTGGTCGAGGACCTAGGACATCACATATTTCGGATGTAATGAGAGATCTTGCAAAATCTGGTAAGCTCAAACCCGGTATGCATCCGTCTGATGTGCCAGAACTAAGGAGAAACATGCCGTCATATCAAAAAGGTGGTAGATTCTATGATCCTAATGATCCTATACATAAGAAATAACAAGAGTTAAAAAAAATAACCTTTCTGCTTAACTTCTTCTATTTACTATTGGGGGTGTTTATGCAATGTTATTTATCATTTTTTTGTTGGGGTGTATGTCTGACCACTATTTGTCTTATGGAGTCCTTGAGACGGAAAAGGAATATGTTTATGTCCAAGACAATTATATAGAAGGGGAGGCTGAACCTGAATGGCCGATATGGGTTGATTCCTTTATTCAACCTCAAACATCAAATGGTGTTGATATCGTATGGGTTATTGATGGCTCGGGCTCAATGAATGATGAGTATGATAAAGTCCTTCAAGGGATATCAGACATGCTAGCAAATCTTCCTTGGATATCATGGAGGCTTATGATTATATCCATGGATCCCGACGAGGCCATGGCAACTCAGGGCCTTCCTCTTATCCCGGGAGATACTTATCAAGATGCTCTCGACATGTTCGCAACAAATGTTAACGGGACATATGAGCATGGCTTCTTATCGATTCAAAAGTTTCTCTCATCAAATGTTGACGCCCAACAGTGGCTCCGTCATGATGCAGCTTTGCTTATTGTGTTTGTCTCCGATGAAGACGATGGTTCAACAACGGCTATTCCCACCGTGTCAAGTTTTGAGACATGGCTAAGGAACTATCGCCAGAATGTTTATGTTTCTTCCATCATTAATATTCATCCGGATGATAGCTTGTGCAATCAATATACTCACATGATTGGTTTTCGTTATATCGATCTCACAAATGCTTTCAACGGTCATATAATCGACATATGCTCCGAGGATTGGTCTCAAGGTGTTGCGGATGCTTCCAATCAGATCACACCAAGAGAGTATCTTGATCTCACTCATATACCTCATGATGCAAACAACATATTCGTATTTGTCGATGGCGTAGAGTTCGGCGATTGGACTTACGATCCGGCTTTAAACAGGGTTGTCTTTTCCGTAATTCCTCCGGAGAACAGCCTTGTAGAAATAGCATATTATTACTAATTACGGTATTATGTTTGTATTATTGTTTTTTGTTTCTCTTGTCTTTGCGCAAGATATAATTGTTTATGCAGCGCCATTAGAGGTTAGACAAAATGGTGCCGTAATTTCCAACGGATTTGGAAATGAAATCGTTTTTAACCTTGCCAGTAGGTATGGTAGGCACGCAATGGCTAAAAGAGATTTTGCGTGGGAATATATAGCAAATAGCGACTATTTTTTGGTATATAATGAACAGACCATTGGCTATCGTTTTGATGGGTGCAACTATAAACGAAATCCTATTGGCTGTTCCATCAAAAATAAGCACTATTATGTTCGAGGCTATGTCGATCTTCGTGAAGACGAAGGAGTTATTGTGTTCGAACTATGGAGTCCACATGGAACAATAATAAATACATCCAGTGAATCAAGTCAAAAGATCATTCGCTGGATTAAGCAACAAGAAATTACAGTATTTAAAGATGGCTTTCATCTTCCAAAAGAAGAATTGCCTTTGAAATGGGAAATACCTTATCGTTTATTTCGTTCTCACTTCGAGGAAGCCAGTATGAAACTGTGGACAGGAGTTAGATTAAAGTGAAAATAAAAATTAAAAAAAATATTTTAAAAGAAGCGGTGAATGATTATCGGAAAGATAACATAAGAGTCAAAGTCGCACAAGACAATGACAATGGCTATAAGTCGGTTATGTCAATAGAGCTTGATGATAGAATAATTCATCAAGTCTTAACCATCCAACCAGCGAACATTGGAGTAAATAAAGACTCAGAAGGAGAAAAAGATCTAAGAAGGTGTTATCCAGCAAATTTTTCTGATTATCCAGAAGAAATTAAAAAAATGCAACCAAAACCATGGAACATTAATGGTAATGCAAATCCAACACCTAATCGCAACATGGTGACTAGATTCCATGTTGATAATGCATCAGCTAGGACATATGATATTAATTTTGAAATACTATCAGTAAAACCACTAGATGACCAAGAAGAGCGTAATATAGATCCATATGCTGATGGAGTCTTTGGTAGCAATCAAATGGCCGCTTTATCCTTCTTCCGTGAGATCATGTATCAAGTTGGAGAATACATCAAAGAACATCCATGGTTTCTCTATAGTTTTTATGGAATAGAAACAGATGAAGAAATGGATGCTGATTATGTTGATGATCGTGTTAATAAAAGAACAAAGCTTTATCTTATGGCCCTCAGAAGGTTAAAAAGGCAGTTACCGGGAGAATGGGTTGTAACATATCCAGAAAAAGGAAACGCAAATCAAATTATTTTCTTCAAATGTCCAATGAGCGGTCTTAACGAAGTCTCTTCTATGGGTGGTGGAGCCGTTCAAGGTTTTGGAGCTCCATTTTCCAAGGAAGAAAAGAAACTTATTCAAGAAATGTATTCAACTTCTGGTGCTATGATGGGTGCTGGTAGTGGTGAAATACCAAAAGAGCGTAATCCGGAAGCACACAAGCGCTATGTTCGTATAAGATTTACACGTCAAGGTCTTCAAAACTTCAAACCAAATCGATATTTTGCTGAGGGTGAGGAGAAAAATTGACGAAAAAATCAAAAAAGTTGATGGGGAGTATGCTGTTTATCCGAAAAAGGGTGGAAAAAGACTCGGAACTCACAAAACTAAGAAGAAAGCACAAAAACAACTAGCTGCTATTGAGATTTCCAAGAAGAAAAATTAAAAAAACCATTGACAAACCCTCCAAAACATGTTATACTATTAATACACAACAACTAAAAACTATATAATATAACTTATACTATATTATAACATAAAAAATGGGGAGTGTCAAGTAAAAAATGGAAAAAATTAGCTTTGATTTTGATAATACAATCGTAATGTCTTATATGAAGTACGATGGAGAAACACCAATACCGGTATTTCAGTCGTATAATGATAAAATAATTAAGAAAATTAAGAAACATATTAAAAATGGTGATGATATTCACATTGTTACAGCAAGAACAAGGTCCCTAGAAGAGCACTACCCAGAGCAAACAGTAGAATATCACCTTGATAAGCTTGGTTTGAAAGAATATTTCTGGCCAGATAGAGTGATTTACACAAACGCAGGTCCAAAAAAAGAAATTTTAACCAATTTAGGGGTCTCAAAGCATTACGATGACTCAATTGAGGAGCATTTTGACGGTTTGGAAGCCAAATATGAGGTAATTCAGCCCCTAGACAAGTACAAAGATAGCGAATCTGTTGGAAAAGTGGTCATTTATGACAAATCTGGTCGTATTTTGGTGCTTCAGAGGTCCGATGAGGGTCATTTATGGGACCTTCCGGGTGGTCATTTGAAAAATGTAGAGATCGCAAGGGGTGATGAGGGCTATGAAGACGGTACAGATAGGGAAGTTTTCGAAGAAACAGGGCTTTTATTGCCATTTTTGAAGGAATTTATGGTGTATGACTTCACTTGGAAGGGTATAACACACAAAATTCACCTATATTTAAGCAGAATTGACCAAGTTACACCCGATGTTAGGCTTGATTTGCAGGATCATGTCGAAAATATTGACTTTAGGTGGGTTACTTTAGAGAATTTAGAAGGATATATGGGCCAAACAACCACTAATTTACGTAAAGCATACGATGAATTGAGTGTAAAAGACGAAATATTTGAACAAAATGAACCATTTCAGCTAGCAATGAAGCGAAATCACCGAAATAAGAAGCGAAAACTGCTTGGATTGGGCAAAAATAAGCATTTTGGCGGTGGAAAAGGGCATAAAAGACCATCTATGAGCCGTTCTAAGTCCGCTCCACCGGGTTTTGGTGCCATTGGAGAGGCCAAAATAGCTAAAAAGTACTTCAAAATAAGGAAAATAAGGTGAAAAAATGAGCATTTTTGACGATTTAAACACGGTTTTAGACCCCGATGCCGAGCTTTTAGCCTACAAATTAGAGTCATATTTAAAGGGAAAAGACGGTAAAGCCTTTGAACCAATCACCCTAAATCACTCCGAAGATCGGTATTATTACTCAATTTTACACAAATCTTTCATTTTAATCAACGGAGGAGCTCAAATGTGGCTTCTTCCGTGGGGAAAAGACGACAAAGGTCAAGTTCATGTCTATTCTCATTATCTTTTTGCTCAGGGAGCTGTTTTTCTTGTACCAGAAGAAGAAATAATTTATTTGGGGTTTAACTAATGTATTCTTTTCTCTATTTATCAGTAGTAATAATGTCTTTTTTATTGTTTTACATAATTGTAGGGCACGAATTAACAATAGCACTCTTACTATTCTTAATTTTAATAACATTATTGGGGATTTATTCGAATGAAAATAACAACAACAGATATTAAGAAAATTATTTTTGAAGAAATTGATCTTTCGATTAAACCAGAAAAATTTGATGAAATGATATCTAAATCGAATGGTGCTAAAACAGTTCCTCAAATGTTTGTGAACGAAACCCATATTGGCGACTGTGACTATGTTCATGAGCTTGATAATAAGGGTCAGTTAGATAAAATTATAGGAATATAATGAGTTTATATTTTTTATCATTTGGTGCGGGTATATTGAGCTTTCTATCGCCTTGCGTATTACCACTTATTCCAGGTTATATATCTTTTATAAATGGTACAACGCTTGAGGGTCTAGAGGATAAAAAAAAATATTTTATTTTTAAAGAAACCTTACTTTTTACAATTGGTTTTTCTATTGTATTTGTATCATTGGGAGCTACTGCAACTTTATTTGGGTCTACCATGCTCAAATATTCAAGTGTTTTCACTTACATCGTCGGGATTATAATTATTTTCTTTAGTTTAAATATGATTGGTATTTTGCAACTTAGATTACTGAATCAAGAATTTAAATATCATTTTAAAAATCAAATTACTAAACCCTATATGTCTTTATTGATTGGCATTGGTTTTGGTTTTGGTTGGTCTCCATGTATTGGACCAATATTAGGTTCAATTCTTGCTTTAGCTTCATTAGAAACAAC
>Ga0181580_10003348_pt1 | contig 13038 bp, 14 predicted proteins | sample 071ome_23_FD_132413 | JGI IMG/M metagenome (GOLD analysis project Ga0181580, IMG submission 132413) | Coastal salt marsh microbial communities from the Groves Creek Marsh, Skidaway Island, Georgia - 071403BT metaG (megahit assembly) | ecosystem: Environmental > Aquatic > Marine > Intertidal...
ATCAGGCCGTTGATTGCTGCCCGCCGCAATGGGCCGGGGCCGTCCATGATGGCAGCGAGAATGTTGGTCAGAATCCGGTTTTTGGTGTTTACCGCGCCGATGCGGCGGACCCGCTCGGAATAGGAGCTCGGGAACGGGTCGGCGGTGACATCGGCCATCTGCGGATGGGCGAAATAGCCCGCCATGCGATGGACGCCTTCGGCCAGCCGGTCGTAATCCCGTCGGTCGGCGAGCAGGTTGAAATCGACATCGGGTTCGGCGGCGGGGTCGGCGCTGGCGAGCAGTACCCGGCCGCGCGAATAGGGTTTGTTGCACCACATCAGGAAAGAACCCAACCGGACGCCGACGGCATGCCAGGCAGATTTGGCCGTTACCGACGCATACATGTCGCCGGAGCCGCAGTCTTCGACGCCGGAACTGTAGCGCAGGGAGATCTGCGCATGGCGGCGGGTGCCGGTATCCGGCCGGAGCCGCGCGCGGGATTTGAGATAGGCGGAAACGGCGATCGTCGGGTGTTCGTTCAGATTGGCGCCAACGCCCGCGCGGTCGGCGATCACGTCGATCCCCATCTCTTTCAGATGGGCGCCCCGGCCGATGCCGGATCGCATCAGCAGCGCGGGCGTATGCAGCGCGCCTGTCGACACGATGACGTGGTGCGCTTTCAGCGATCGGCGGTTCCCGTTCGTGTTGACCACCGCACCCGTCGCGGTGCGGCCATCGAAGACGATTTTCTCGGCCGTCGTTTCGGAGAGGATATGCAGGTTCGGTCGTGCTCTGACGTCCCTGTTCAGGTATCCCATCGATGCCGAGACGCGCGTTTCGTCGCTGTTGGAGATCGTGCTGCGAAACCAGCCGTCCGGCTCGAAGTCCCCGTTCTGGTCTTCGATCCGTTTAAGGCCTGTGTCGGTCAGTACGTCTGCGACTGTCCGGGTGAATTCAGGCCAGTGATCTTCCGGCACGCGCCGGATCAGAATCGGCCCGTCCGAGCCGTGATACTCGTCCTGGATATCCTCATCCGTCTCCAGTTTGCGGAAATAAGGCAGGACGTTTTCCCATTTCCAGCCCATTGCGCCGAGGTCTTCCCACTCGTTGTAATCCAGAGGGGAGCCGCGATTGGCCATCTGCGCGTTGATCGACGATCCGCCGCCCACAACGCGCGCCTGTTCCATGAAACGCGGCGTTGCCCGGCGCTCGGAATTCGTCGGCGTGTGCGACAGGCGTACCTTCAGTTCCCGCCAGTGATAGGACGGATTGAACGATGCGCCCATGGGATACGAATCCAGCATGTCATCGGGTTCGCTGCCGGGCGCATAGTCTTTTCCGGCCTCGACCAGCAAAATTTCATTGGTTGAGACGGCCGACAGACGGTTGGCCAGCACGCAGCCCGCCGATCCGCCGCCCAGAATGATGTAATCGAATGTTTTGCTTTCGAATTCCGACACCTGCATCGCCCCGCTTGATATGTTTTCTTTGGGGATTTTAGAGAGTTCGGTGCCGTGAAACCAATCCCCAACCCGGGCTATTTCGATGGACCGGGTTTCGCGTACCATTCCGGCGGCAACGGGAGAGGAATATGGCGCAGCTGGATTGGGCAAAGCAGCATGTCGAACGCTACCGCGCGTCGAGCGGAGCCGACGGTCACATCTGGACGGGGTTCGACGGCAAGGGAAATTTCCCCTGCCTTCTGCTGACCACGACCGGCCGTATCTCCGGAGAGCCCAGAACCACGCCGCTGATCTATGGCCGCGACGGCGACGATTACGTCGTTATCGCATCCCAGGGTGGGCGGCCGACGCATCCGAACTGGTATCTCAACCTGCTGGCCGCGCCAGACGTCGAATTGCAGGTTAAAGCCGAAACGTTCCGGGCAGCAGCGCGGTCGGCGGACCCGGACGAGCGCGCGCGACTCTGGCCGATGATGACGGAAATCTATCCGCCCTATGACGATTATCAGGAGAAAGCGGGCGATATGCGCGAGATACCTGTGGTTATTCTGACGCGGGCGTAGGCTTGGTCGGGCCGTCCTGAATCCGCGATTCGGCCGGCTTCCCGCTATAAGACAGGCAAAGAAGGGGGCCTGTTCATGGGTATCGTTGCCGAAGTTTTTCTGCCGCTGGCGCTGGCGTTCATCATGTTCGCGTTGGGGCTGGGGCTGACATTCGACGATTTCGCGCGCGTCGCGAAACAGCCGAAGGACTTTCTGGTCGGTGCCGCCTCGCAGCTGATCCTGCTGCCGGCGGTGGCCTTCGCGCTGGTGAGCATCTGGCCGATGAACCCGGAAATCGCTCTCGGCGTCATGATCATTGCCGCCGCACCGGGCGGCGTGACCTCCAATATACTGACGTCCTTCGCCCGCGGCGACGTCGCGTTGTCGATTTCGCTGACGGCGGTCATAAGTCTGCTCTGCGTCATTACCATCCCGTTGATCGTGGTGTTCGCGCATGGCCGGTTGATCGGCGGCGATGTCGGCGATGTCTCGGTCGCGAAAACCGCCATCAGCGTGTTTTTCATCGTCACCGTGCCGGTCCTTATCGGCCTGGTCGTGCGGCGCTATGCACAGGGATTCGCGGTGCCGTTCGAGCCCTGGGCCAACCGGATTTCCACCGCACTGTTCGTGATCGTGCTGATCGGCGCCATCGTCCAGCAGCGCGACAACATCGTTCCGTATTTCGCCGAAGCTGGTCTCGTCACCCTGGCCCTCAACGTTCTCATGATGGCGCTGGCCTATGCGATCGCGCGTGTCTTCGCATCCGGGATTCCGCAGCGCGCCGCGATATCCATTGAATGCGGGCTTCAAAACGGTACGCTCGCGATCGCGGTGTCGGCACTGCTGTTTGGCGGGGGGCTGACATCGGTGCCGGCGGCAACGTACAGCCTGATCATGTTCGCGACCGCTTTGATCTTTATCGCCATTCTGCGGCGGCAGACCTAGTTACCTTATTGTTTGCACGGGGGCGCCCCCGCCTGCGCCGCCAATATACGAGGCGACCTAACGGGCGATGTCGGAGAGCAGCTTCGCGGTCTTCGCGTACATTGCCGTGAACGAAAATTCGCTTTCGATGAGCCTGCGGGCGTTTCGGGCGAGTGTTTGGCGCAGTGTCTCGTCTTCCATAAGTTGCCGGATGGCCGCTTCCAGCGCTGCCTGGTATCCGTCCGGAACAAGCCGTCCGGTGTTCCCGTCCTTTACCACCTCGCCGGTGCCGCCGACATCCGTCGCGATCACGGCCGTGCCGGCATGCATGGCTTCGAGCACCACGTGCGGCAACCCTTCGTATGACGAATTCAGGACGAAAAGCTTCGCGCCGCACATCAGAGACAAAACTTTTTTCTGTGGCACCTCGCCTCCCAACTCGATCCTGTCTGTCGCATCGAGACGCTCGATCTGCCGGTGCAAACTCTGCCGCAGCGGGCCGTCGCCTACGATCCGCAGGCGCCAGTTGTTCTGCGCGGCACTATCGATCAGCGTGTCGAGACCCTTCCACGGAACCAGCCGGCAGACTGTGACGATATCCCAATCTTCGATGCGTTTCCGTGGCACCTCCGCGGGGGCGACCGCATTGTATATGCAGTGGATTTTATCTTCCGGCACACCCCATCCGCTCACAATGCGGGAAAGATAACGGCTTGGGACGATCGTCCGGTCCGCCCGTCCGGTGTACCGGGCCTGCAGACGATGGAGTAAACGCCACTTGATACCGCCGGGATGCGATTGGAAGGACTCGATGGTCTTGTCCGTAGCCGTGTTTTTCAGCCTGATCGCCTGGGACTATCTTGTTCAGCATGGACAGTGGTCCCGCGGAGTGCTGCTGTCGACCTGGGTCGCGGCAACGATTCTGTTGCCATTGACCTTCGGCTGGGTGCGTAGGTCCTTTGTAAGAATGGGCCATTGGGGCGCGCCGCTGATTATCATCGGCGCGCGCGGCGCAGCGGCTGATCCGTCTCATGTCGAACAATCCGAAACTCGGTTATGTCCCCGTGGGGATTCTCGATCTCGATTCGGGACTGGCCGGAACGGAATTAAACGGTGTCCCCGTTGTCGGCGGGGTCCGGGGTGCCGGATACTGGGCGAAAAGGGTGAAGACCGCTGCCGTCGCGATGCCGGAACTGGAAGGCACGCAACTTGCCCAGATGAGCGCCAGGCTACCGTTCCCACAGGTGCTGCTGCTGCCCGAATACCAGGGCATCCAGACATCCTGGATCAGTACGCGTGACCTCAACGGAGTTCTCGGTCTCGAGGTCAAAAAGAATCTCTTGCTGCGCCGGAACCGGATGTTGAAAAGGGCGACCGATATCGCGGGAGCCGGGGCGCTTCTGATTTTCAGCCTGCCGCTGCTGTTGTTCGCCTGCATCGCGATCATGATCGTCAGTCCCGGCAATCCGTTTTACCGGCATGAAGTTGCCGGATATCGGATGCGACCGTTCCGCATGTTCAAACTGCGGACCATGTACCCCGATGCCAAGGACAGGCTGCAAAAGTACCTAGACGACAATCCGGAGCGGCGTTCCGAATGGCTGCAGTATCTGAAACTGCGCAACGACCCCCGGATACTTCCTGTCGTCGGCACGTTCCTGCGACGGAGCAGCATCGACGAACTGCCGCAGATCATCAATGTATTGCGCGGCGAGATGAGTTTGGTTGGACCTCGGCCGCTTGCGTTGTATGAGTTGGAGGTCGTCGACCCCGATTACGTCAATTTGCGGTGTAGCGTGCTGCCCGGCATCACCGGGATGTGGCAGGTCGAAAAACGCAGCGAGGGCGGACTGGAAGCCCGGGAGGAAATGGACACATATTACATCCGAAACTGGTCGCTCTGGCTGGATATCTACATTCTGTGCAGGACCTTCCCGACCGTTCTGTCCGGCCGGGGCGCATACTGACCCGTCGACGCGGGCTGGATCGGCAACAGGCGTCCAGTAGACCGGTGAATGCTTTCCTGCGTCCGGCAGAGCGCTCCAGCGAGCGGAGACGCTCATGTGCGGGGGATTGGAATAGTTAGCTCGCGCACTCCACGCAGCGGGCGATGGCGGGATTAAGTTCCAGCCGTTTGGGGGCGATTTCGTCGCCGCATTCTACGCAATAACCGAACTCGTCTTCGTTCATACGCCCTAGCGCGGCGTCGATCTGGGCGATCTCGATCCGGCGGCGCTCGTTGGTCGCCTGTGCCATGGCCTGGCCCTGCAGCGCGTCCATGCGCGACAATCGCCCCTGGACCTGCTGGTCGAGTTCTACCGGGGCGGCCGAGTCCGCCGCGCCTTCGATGAGAGCCGACAGTTCCGCGCGGCGGGTTGTCAGCAGATCGCGAAATTTCTCGATATCGATATTTCTGTTCATTTGGAGACAGCTGGTCGGGCGTCTATCCGGCGACTTCGCCGGGAGAGTCGGGCGGTCGCACGGAGTTCCTTGCGCGGTTGATAATCGCATGAGTCCGGGTCCTGTCCCGGACAATATCCGCTCGTCCCGCGCCCGCTGCGACGGCCCGGGCCGATTTCTTCGGCGGACAGAGCAACAATTCGCCCATGGGCGAGGCACGTTCGATGCCCGTCGTTTCGCTATCTGGTTCGGGAATGTCGTGAAGATAACGCGATTTCATCGTCAGTTAGCTCCCAATGGCCGTCCAACGGCATGATCTGTGATGAATTTGGCGTATATATTCCGGATGATCTAGTCCGCCCGGACAGACGCAAGACAATCGTCCAGCTGGTTTTCCCATGATGCCATTCTGATCCCGAACCGGTCCCGGATTTTTTGGTTGTCCAGAACCGTGTAGCGCGGCCGTTCCGCTGCCAGGCCGTATTCTTCTGTGGAAATCGGAACGACCCTCGGAGGTCGATCGGAAATTCGGTTGAATATCGCCACGGCGAAGTCGGCCCATGTCGTCTGGCCGGCAGCGCTTAGGTGATAAATTCCTGAAAAGTGCCCCGGATCGCGATCTGCAGCGCTTGCGAGATATTCCAGCGCGTCGAGTGTCGACCGGGCAATCGCGCCAGCCCAGGTCGGGCATCCGGTCTGATCGCACACGACCCTGATTTCCTGCCTCGTTTCCGCAAGGGCCCGCATCGCATTGAGAAAATTTCTTCCCTGAGCCGCATATACCCAGCTCGTACGAATGATCGCCAAGTTGTCAGTGGCAGATGCGACGCTGACCTCGCCGGCAAGCTTGGATTCGCCGTAGACGTTCACCGGGGCGGCGGGAGACTCTTCACGGTAGGGAGTGTCTGCCCGTCCGTCGAATACGTAATCCGTCGAGTAATGGACAAGAAAAGCGCCGCATCTCCTGGCTTCCGAGGCAATCTCGTATGGGGTGTCCCGGTTTACGAGAAATGCGGTCCTTTTGTCGGATTCGGCTGTATCGACGGCCGTGTACGCGGCGGCATTCAGTATGAGCGACGGCGCGACCTGCCTGACGATGTCGCGCACCCCGCTGGGCGTTGTGAAGTCGGCCGCGGCGCGGTCCGGGGCGACAACTTCGCGCCGGTTGTTTTTCTGCAACAACTCCAGAAGAGAGGATCCGACCTGTCCCGACGCACCAAAAAGAAGGACGGGACCGTTTCCGATCGTCGCAGACATTCAACCGCCGCCTTCATAGACCGGCAGGTCGCCGCTTGGCATATCTGCCAATGGAGTTCCATGACGGTCACCCTCGGACAGAACCGGACCGTCGGGGCCCCAGCCACCTTCCGGCCATTCGATACCGATGGCTGGATCGTTCCACAAAACTGTTTTTTCGGCTGATGGGTCGTAGGGACCATCCACTTTGTATGCGACCAGCGCCGGCCCCTCGATGACGCAGAAGCCGTGCGCGAAGCCGCGGGGAACGAAAAGCTGTTCGCCGCCGTCGGCGGAGAGCCGGGCGCCAACCCAGCCGCCGAACCTGGGCGATCCAACGCGCACGTCTACCGCAACGTCAAATATCGCTCCCTGCGGGCAGGAAACGAGTTTCGATTGGAGATTGGGGTTCTGGAGATGCAGGCCGCGGACCACGCCGGATTTCGAGATCGAAAGATTGTCTTGCAGGAACGGTCCGGTCATGCCGGCGTCCGCATACTGATCGGCATTCCAGGTTTGGCGAAAATATCCGCGGTCGTCGTGGAATGTTGCGGGGGTGATCAGGAGGATTTCAGGGAGTTCCAGTCGGGTGATCTGCAGCAAACCGAGCGTTCCTTCAGCCTTCGAGAAGGCGCATCAGGTAAGCACCGTAACTGGATTTTCCGTGAGCCTGTGCAAGCGATTTCAGTTGCTTCCCATCGATCAGATTCATTCGCCAGGCCAGTTCCTCCGGACTTGCAATTTTCAGGCCCTGGCGGGCTTCTATGGTTGCGACGAACTGGGAAGCTTCGAGTAGCGAATCGTGCGTGCCCGTGTCGAGCCATGCGGCGCCGCGACCCAGCATCTCGACTCTCAGACCACCAGCGTCAATATAAAGCCGGTTTATGTCCGTGATTTCCAGTTCGCCCCGTGGGGAAGGCTTCAGGGTCTTTGCCATCTCGACAACTTCCGGCCCGTAGAAATAAAGGCCGGTTATGGCGAGATTCGATTTTGGATTGCGGGGTTTCTCAACGATGTTTAGCGGCGTTCCTTCTGCATCGATCTCAACCACGCCATATCGTTGCGGGTCCAGCACACTATAGGCAAACACCGTCGACTGTTCGTGTGCCGACGCAGCCCGTAGGCGTTCGCCGAGGCCCTGGCCGAAGAAAATATTATCGCCCAGGGCCAGGCAAACCGGGTGACCGCCCATGAATTCCTCGCCGATCAGGAATGCCTGGGCGATCCCTTCCGGCGCCGGCTGTACGGCGTAGTCGATCTGCAGTCCCCACTGCGTTCCATCGCCCAGAAGGTCGTGAAACAATGCGTCGTTGCCGGGTGACGTAATAATGAGGATCTCGTGAATGCCGGCCAGCATAAGTGTCGACAACGGATAGTAGATCATCGGTTTGTCGTACACGGGTAGCAGCTGCTTGCTGATCACCCGCGTCGACGGATAAAGCCGGGTGCCGTCGCCGCCGGCCAGTATAATGCCTTTGCGATCGTTCACGCCCTGTCCTCCCTAGCCGTGCGGGCGAGTCCGAGCCGCTCGCCGCCATACTTTCCCTCCATCGCATTCTCGCACCATGGTAGATTGTCGAGATACCACTTCACCGTATGACGGAGAGCCTCTTCGAAATCGCGGGCCGGTCGCCAGCCGAGTTCGGTTTCGATCTTTGTGATGTCCAGGGCATAGCGGAAATCATGCCCCGGCCGTTCCTCAACGAACGTTATGAGTTCCGTTCGGGAATGCCCGTTTTCAGCGGGCACTAACTCGTCGATCAGCCTGCAGACCTTATGGGCTATGTCGATGTTCGACAATTCGGTTCGGCTGCCGATATTGTAGGTTTCCCCGGTTTTACCGTTTTCGAGAACGCGGAGGAGGGCTTCCGCGTGGTCTTCCACGAACAACCATTCGCGAACGTTCTTTCCGGTGCCGTATATCGGTACCGGTTCGTTCGCAAGGGCTTTCATGATGATCACCGGAATGAGCTTCTCCGGAAACTGGTACGGTCCGAAATTGTTCGAGCAATTGGTTATCACCGTTGGCAACCCGTAGGTCCTGTGCCAGCTTTGAACGAGATGATCCGCCGCAGCCTTGCTGGCCGCATAGGGGGAGTTGGGCGCGTAGGGGGTTTGTTCCGTGAAAAACCCGGTGTCGTCCAGACTGCCATAAACCTCGTCGGTAGAGACATGGTGGAACCGGAAGGACGTTCGGCCTTTATCATCAAGCTTCTTCCAGTAGGCATAGGCGGCATCCAGGAGATTGTATGTGCCCACGACGTTGGTCTGGATGAAATCCGAAGGGTCGCCGATCGAGCGATCGACATGGGTTTCCGCCGCCAGATGCATGATTGCGTCGGGTTCGTGCTGGTCCAGTATCCGGCGCACTTCTTCCGCGTCGCAAATATCGTGTTTTTCAAGGGTGTAGGCGGGGTTCGTTTCCGCCGCGTGAAGCGTCTCCTCGCTTGAGGCGTAGGTCACCTTGTCGAGATTGACTATTTCGAACTCCGCCAGCGTGAGACAGCGTCGGATAACCGCCGAACCGATAAAGCCCATACCGCCGGTTACGAGAAGTTTGGTCATTGGTTGGCCGCTTCAGGTCGCCGGATTTCCCGGCTGTTTCTGAACGGATCGCAGGCAGCTTCCATCATGCCTGGAGTGGGGGCGAATAGGGGGAATCCGGGCAAACGAATGTTGGCCAACGTGTTCAGCAATCCGATCCGGGAGAGGATTGTCATTCCTTCCCGCCGACGGGCCCACTTTAAACCGCGGCCCAACGCGCTTCGTGCGACCATATTCCGGCGGTTGCGGGACAGGTGCGGATGATCCCGCAGAAACCCCGCGAGGGCTGCGTTCATATCGTGAAGCGTCTGCGCGCCATCGTGCGACAGCCGTTGATCGTCGTCGGAGGGGCCATAGGCGACGTAGGTCGGCACGGAGACGAACGCGCCGCGCAATGCCATGCGTAACGACAGGGAAAAATCCTCGACGAACACGCTTTCGTCGCTGCCGCCTGCCGCCAGCGCCTCCTCACGGCGCAACAGCATGCAGGAGGGGTTGTAGGTCATACCCTTCACTAGAAGTTTGAGGGGGTCGTCTATTCGTGTGCGGGAGATGTCTTCGATGGGTTTCAGTAATGATGTCCAGTAACTTTCATCCGAGATTTTCTTGTCTACGTCGAACGCGTCCAATTTGCCGAATGCGTATATGGCATTCTCGGCGATCAACGCTTCTCGAAGAACGCGCGTCGCGTCGGGATGCAGAATGTCATCCCCTCCGACGAGTTTGACGTAGGTACCGGTTGCGCGTCTCAGGCCTTGATTCAGGGCGTTTGACGGTCCCTTGTTGTCCTGTCTGTGAACCAGGGTGTTGGGCCAGCCGGCTGTCGCGGATTTCAAGGCCTCGGCCGTACCGTCAGGCGATCCGTCGTCGATAAAGATGTATTCCGCGTCCCGTACGTCATTCTGCGCTCGCAGAAAGTGGGTCACGCGCTCGGCGTAGCGCGCGTGATTGTAGCAAATTACAACGAACGAAATATCGGTCACGCCGACAGCCCCGGGAAGAATCAATATTGTGCCGTTCCGGCGCAGACCCTATCAGACTAAGGGCCTTTTCGGAAATCTATGTAACTCTGTTTTCTTTTCCCGCCCTGCAGATCGTTGAGACGTGGCGGCGCAGTGGATCAGGCGGCCGCAGTTGACCGTCGGCGCAGCAGGTAATGCGCAGTGCAGTGCTCGGCGCAGTAATGCCGGCCCGGCTGCACGGTCTTGCCACAGATATGCAGACCGAACTTGCCTGCTTCGTCAGTCGGCCAGCGGCACATCCAGGCTTCGACATCGGCCGAGGGGTGATGAAAAATCGGCTCTTCGAAGATGACGGGTTCCGGCTCCGGTTCCTTTTGCGGAATCTCAGTCCCGCGCTGCAGGTTCAGCCGGTGCGCTTTACCAATGACAGCATTGCGCGTAACGCCGCCCCCCAGTTTCTCCGCGATTTGTCGCGCTGATAAACCTTCTGCCCATAACCGCGTAAGCGTCTCGACCCGTTCGGGACTCCACTGCATCGCTTTTCCTCCTCGTACCTGTACTCTTGTGCCAACCCGCACTGCAAACGCAAGATGCAGTGTGTTACAAACAGGTTACTACTATATATAGGTAGGGTCGAAGAGCAACCGGAATCTGCTGAAAGCCGCAAGAAACCTGTGGAAACCCGGAACTGGGGACAACTTTCCGTAACTCACTGTTATTGCACCGCAATAGAGCCGAATCGCCAAGCGTGTGCCTGTGGACAGCCGAGATACCCCCAGATCGGGAGGCAAGTTGGGGGTAAAGAGAGGGAATTATTCCCGGGGGGTCAGGTGGCGTTTTCGCCCTTGTAGCCGGTCAGATTTATGATCTCGAGCACGTTGCCGTCGGGATCGTGGAAATACGCGCGCGGTCCGTTCACGGCGCCGCCCTGGCGGTCTTCCTCGAAGAAAACTTCCACGCCGCTGGCTTTCAGCTGTTCCTTGGCCGCGTCGTATTCGTCAGGATCCACGATAAAGGCGTGGTGGACATCATGGTCGTCGGGATCGATCTTCGCATCCGACTTCGCCAGGATGATGCAATCGCCACCGCAATCGAGAAAGACCATCCCGCGCTCGTGATTGACCTGTATCGGCGTCATGCCGAGATTGTCGACGTAAAACGCCATGCTACGGACTGTATCCGTTACCGGCAGCGTGAAGTGGGCAACGCCCCTGGTTTTGATCATTTGCGCATCCTCCGGACACGATTTGAGCAGAAGCCGCCAGATTGAATCAAGGGGAGGGGAGGTATCGCCTTGGTCCTGCCGTCTATATTAAGCTGACAACCGGGCAACAGTGCGGATGGGGAATTCGGCATGACATACGACGTAGCGATCGTGGGCGGCGGCTTCGGCGGTCTGACGGCGGCAAATCATGTGGCGCTGGCGGGGCTGAAGCCCGTGGTTCTGGAGGCCGGGTCCGGCGAGACCTACATGTGCAATTCGCGCGTCGCGACCGGCGCGTTGCATGTCGCCTTTCGCAGTCCGGAAGACCCTGCCGACGAATTGTTCGAAGCCATCATGGCCGCCACTGACGGCACGGCCCGTGAAGATATTGCCCGCGCACTGACCGACAACGCCCAGGCCACCATCGACTGGATGCGCGACGAGGGTTGCGAGTTCATGCAACACCCGCGACGGTCCTGGGGCATGCCGATGATGATGCCGGGGCGCGAAATGAAGGCCGGCCTCGACTGGGAGGGAAGCGGCCCCAATCTGTTTCTGAAATCGCTCGCCGAAAAACTGGCCCAACGCGGCGGCGAGCTAAGGTGCGGCGTGCGTGCTGCGGGACTGGAGATGAAGGGTGGGCAAGTCACCGGCGTCGAACTTGATGATGGTGAGACAATCGAGGCCCGGGCGGTGGTCATCGCCGATGGCGGGTTTCAGGCCGACCGGGAACTGATCGGCCGGCACATCACCGGATCGCCCGACCGGGTTCGGCAGCGGAATACGGAAACCGGCCGTGGGGACGGACTGCGCATGGCGGTTGCAGCAGGCGCACAGACGGCCGGGCTCGACAAGTTCTACGGACATGTCCTCAGCCGGGATGCGATGGAAAACGAAGAACTGTGGCCCTATCCGCAACTGGATGTGATCTGCGCAAAGGGCATCGTGGTGACATCCGATGGTCGCCGCTTTGCAGACGAAGGGCAGGGCGGGATCTACGTCACCAACGCAATTGCGGCGCTCGACGATCCGCTGGATGCAACAGCCGTCTTCGACCGTAGCGTCTGGGAGGACGCAAAAGAGGCGGATATCGTGCCGCCTAACCCGTCGTTGACCGAGAACGGCGGCACGGTTTTGCAGGCGGACAGTCTGGCGGAGCTGGCCGGTCTTGCCGGGCTCGATGCGGCGGGGGTGAGCGCGACGGTGCAGGACTATAACGATCTGATTCGCGCCGGCAGCGCGCCGGCGCTGTCGCCCACCCGCACCACGCACACATTTGTCGCGCATACAATCGACAAACCGCCATTCTACGCCGTCCCGCTATGCGCCGGCATTACGGTTACGTCCGGCGGACTATGTGTGGACGGCCGGGCGCGCGTGCTCGACACCGACGAGAAACCCATCGTTGGCCTTTACGCTGCCGGATCGGCGGTGGGAGGTCTGGAAGGCGGTCCGAGGACCGGATATGTCGGCGGGCTAATCAAGGCCTTCGCGATCGGCCGCATCGCCGGGCGGGAGATCGCCTCCGGACTGGCGAATTAACCCGCGGTCGCCTCTCCCGCCAATATCCAAACAGCGATCTCGACCGCATCGCGAAAACCGTCGGTCACTGGCATTTCTTTTTTTTACGACGCTGAAGATGTCTTATTCCGGCGCGGCCGGAGTCGTCGGCTAGTTGCTGGTAAGACACTATGCAACCTACCGTCGCACTCGAGGACGATATAGGTAAAAATGCTGCCGATATCGGTGGCACGGTGGGCCTTGGTCATGCACTCGGTCAG
>Ga0181580_10003351_pt1 | contig 13032 bp, 31 predicted proteins | sample 071ome_23_FD_132413 | JGI IMG/M metagenome (GOLD analysis project Ga0181580, IMG submission 132413) | Coastal salt marsh microbial communities from the Groves Creek Marsh, Skidaway Island, Georgia - 071403BT metaG (megahit assembly) | ecosystem: Environmental > Aquatic > Marine > Intertidal...
TAAATCAATCATAAGTTTTCTGTTTTCAGCTTTGCGTTTTGCATCTGCTGCTCTTGCCTGACGTATCGCTCGCCTTTCACGCATCATATCTTCATAAAAGTTAGCCTGTCCGCTCCATAGTAGGTAGTCTCTAAGCTCACTTTCAAGTTGATTGATTTTATGTCTAGCTGCTGTAACTTCAAGTGCCTGTGCTTCAACACTTTGCCCGCTAAACATTTTTGATACTATTGGTTGATTTTGGCTTTCTTGTGTTGCTTCGTTTATCGCATCTCTGGCATCAAAAAAACGTCCAAAGTATCCTGCAACGTCTTCTATTTCTCTGCCTTTTTCAACAGCACCTTTGATTGTGTTGAAGGCAGCATTCGCCATACTCAAAGCAGCTGCTATTTCGATCATTACTGGAGCTCCGTATAGATTTTAATATTATCATCTTCTGAATCAACCAGTCTTGGTACACAATATGCTTCAAGTTTTACACCAGGGGGATTGTAACCCGTGTTTCTCTTCTTACCAGACACAATTTGTTGTGCAAAGTAATTGCATCTATTTATATCTACAAAATACATATCCTCAGAGTCTATCTCTCCGTTGACTAACACTATGAGTAAAAAAACATGGATCATTTAATTATACTTTTTATTGGATCGATTTCCTCCCATGTGCCCTCCGTTTTATAAGGAGTGGCTATAAATTTTTCACTGTTCTTCGAGGTATAGTAACCACGCTTAGCTATCACATTTTTTTTCCACTGATGTATGTCAGCGTCTATTCTATAATTTACAGACATGTCGTCATCGTCAGACATCAACGTTGATTCCTATAAATATTAATATGGATATGACGAATTATAATATAAACAAAAGCTCAGTGACTATATTGCTTCACACGTTAGTCAGCATGGTTGCGTTGTTGTATCTTACTATTTATGGAAACGTGGTTCAGTGGACGGTGTGTATCTTAATGTACTACTGTATGACTACACTTGGTAGCACAGTTGGTTATCACAGAATAGCTACACACAAAATGACTGAAACAAATTGGTTATTCAAATGGTTGTGTATATTCTTTGGCCACATCGTGACATACGGCTCTGTAATATCATGGGCTGCGGTACATCGCGAGCACCATCGTTATACAGATACAGACAAAGATCCTCACTCTCCAAAATACAAAGGATGGTTCTATTGTCATTACTTGGTACCTATAAGCCGTGGAAATCCTAGGCACGTCGTTGACCTAATTAGAGATCCAGCCTACATGCTTCAACACAAATATTATTGGTATCTGTTGACTATTTGGATTTTGTTTTTATATATTATTGATCCTTTCGCGATTGTTTATGCTTGGCTTGCTCCATGCTTCATAGCAAAGACATGCATTGGCTTTTCTCTGTCATTGTCTCACAGAGATAATAAACCACACAATGATTTTGTCTTAGGTTTAGTAAGTGGTGGGGAATGCTTTCACAAGAGCCACCATGATGATCCAAGACGGGTAGTATGGGACAAGTGGGATGCAGGGGGACAAATATTAAATCTAATGAAAAAAAGTGAGGGAGTTGGGTAACAAGGCTCCCTCGGACCCCGTTATGCAGCTAGTGCATAATCGTAAACGTCATCATTGGCGTTTGTAGTTTTGCTTCTCATTTTACGACCTTCTGCGTTGGTCGATTCTCCACATGCCTTTGGTCGTCTGTCGAATCCAGAACGCCCCCTTCAGAAATGCACTTACCACAATTAGATCCTATAAGATGATGTCTTTCTGTATCATCTTGTTTTACTTTATTGCAAATACACAAATACATTTTTGGTGGAGGCGGGGGGAGTTGAACCCCCGTCCAAACTTCCTATCTCATGCTTCAACGAATTAGTCAAATACGTGAGTGAATCGTCGGCCATTGTATTCAAATGTTACGATTTCTCCTCGCTGCTCTTGGAAAGGCTCTTCCCAACATCGATTACGCCTGCGAACATTTCTACCAATGTTTTGGCCAATCAATGTACCAGCAATTGTTGCTGCTGTTTGTCCTGAACCATTGCCTACTTGATGTCCAGCAACCCCACCAAGTACTCCTCCAATCAGAGCACCGGGGCCGTTAGGTTCAGCGCTGTCATTCACTTCACAGACCCTTTGATAAACTGTAACGTATCTAGGCTCAACAGAAATCACACTTACATCAGCAAAAGCCATAGAAGGTAAAAGAATTAAAATAAATAGAATATTTTTCATGTCATGCCTCCTTAATTATTTATCTCCAATTATCTCGTATACTTCCTTCCATTTTTTGACTACAGGAATAAAAGGAAGCTCGCTATACATATTATGTTCGTGCTCAATTATAATCGACTCTAAACCTAAATTGTAACCTACTTCAGCATTTTCAACTTTATCTTCAATCCACCAAAGACCAGAGTTAGCATAAGGTATCAGAGCGTTATCTTTGTCTGAACCTGTTTCAAGACACTGCACAAACGATATAGCAGTACCAAATAATTTTTTCAGGTTTCTTTCTCTCAATTTCACAGCATACGGATTTGTACTCAGTGATGTTATAACACCAAAAATGAACCCATATTCTTCATGAATCTTTCTAACATATTGAACAGCATCACGCAAAGGAGGAATGAATCCTATTGAAGCTGACTCATTGAAAAACTTTATCAGCTCTTTGGCTTTTTCCTTTGTAATATCATATCTGTCATAAGTTTCGTACTTGCTTCGATCACGTAAGATATAGCCCTTGTCGTTCATCCAAACATCAAAAGCGTACTCCCAATTAAGAAGTACGCCATCGCAATCAGTTAGAATTAACTTGTCTAAGTTATTCATTAAGCTGCCTCCGCATATTCGATTGCAGTTTGAAGAGCAACGTTCTTACGATCTTTGTTGATACCAAACCAAGCAGAACGTAGACGCGAGTCAACATTACGACCAAGCTCGTGATCAGCCATGTAAGTAACAGCATTGAATGCCTGCCACCATGAACCTTTACCGAACTCAGCGCCTGGCTGAGACTCTACTACTTCAAGAGCACGTTCAGCAGCTCGTGACAATACAATCTTGTTGTCATTAGCAGCTTCGTCTTTCTTAGCTGAGTAGCCAGGGAAGACTTTAGCAAAGTACTCTTCAAGAGAGACTACGTTATAACGCTTCTTAGACAGAAGCTCAGCAGCTTGCTGATAGGTAACGAACTTCTCTTTAGCGATACCAATAGCTTCTTTCATTGCTTCTACATCAAAGGTAGTACGATGGTTCTGAGTAGATTGAACGTTAGAATGCTGACCTAACGAGAACGACAAAGTATTATTACATACCACTCGAATAGGGGTAGAACGTACGTGAATACCGTTACCAAACTTATGAGGATTAACCAGCAGCAGATACTGCTCAGTAACATCATCGTTGAACAAAGCGAACTGCTCTTTCATTTTAGCCAGACCCCAAACGATCTGACCGTCTTTGAGAGATCCAGCAGTGTGCATTTCAAGCTCACCAGCTTCAACGAACTCTTCAAAGATAGCAAACGCATCGCGATTCTGACAAGGTTCCCAGGTATCAGAAACAGTATCTAAGAATCGATTATCGCTATCGCGAAGCAGAGCAAACTTACCAGAGTTGATACGTTCACCATTTACATCATAAAACATAGGAGCTTTAGTAACACCCCAGTTAATGCCAGCAGCTTCCAGCATCTCATCTACGCTAAGATCATCTTCAACATGAACACCAAGTCCGTGCCAAGGAGTTTCGCCTGCGTAAGCCATTGTTTCAACCATATGTGCCATAATAATATACCTTTTTCAAATTAACAAAATAATTATAGTTGCTCTCACTCAAAAAGCCCACTATTATTTTCGAAGAAAGTTCCTTCTTCTCTGATAATGTTGGCTATCTGTTTCTTAAACTCCTCGACTGACTCAACAGTTGGAGCTCCATTCTTATGCTCAGAATTGAAAATCATAGCATCCTTCTCTGAGCTGTAGATGAATTGCTCATCAAATAACAAATCAATTGCTCTTAGTTGCTTATACATTTTCATTCTGATCACCTTTTATAAGACGCTTGTCTTGCTGTCGTTGTTTCTTTTCACGAAGTCGTTTGTTTAGTTTCTTCTCTTTACGAGAGAGTGAGTCAACGATCATAGAAACTCTTTTATTTGCCATTAGACGGACTCCTTAGCCCACCGCCTTGCGGTCTCCTCATCAGGAGCGTACTGCATGAATGCCTGGAGGTTTTCCTCCACGATGCGATTCTCACGAGTTAACTCGTCTTCGAGTTGACGCGCCCAATGATCAGCTTCCATCTCCATCTGGAAAAAACTAGCGTCTGAAAAATCCTGACGAAGGCGGAAACCCAGAACGTCCTTAGACAGGTCGCTGATGAGACCATGCATCTCATCAAAATAAGACTGCATTGCTACTTCAGCAGTAGCATAACGACCGGCGTCAACGCCGTCAGCGATTACGGTATAGCCAAAAAAGTTAGTAGTAGTAGCAGTCATCTTTATCACCTTTTCCTATATTATGTACATATTATAGTCCCTCTAATTCATAAGATCAACTTTTTAAGTCCTTGCAAACCAATAAGTTACAAATTTTTTTCACAAAAAAATAACCTATTGAAATCATTGAAGAAAAAAGTCCAATGAAATCAATAGGTTACAAAAAAATTGAAAGGATGTTAGTTTCGACGCATCTTACTCACGTCTTCTGCATGCTCTCCACTGAAAATAGGTACAAGATTACTCTTATGCATAGTAGCAATACCGAGCAGCTTATCACCCGTATACGTCTTCTTAACCTGCTTCTCAGCTACGTAAGTTCCTGAGAAAGACAATACGCTAGGGTAGTTCGGAGTCTCGCGATAAACAACACCACTGCGGTGAATAGGTTCTAACTTAACCTCTTTCTTTCTACGATACATAGAAGCATTCTCGCGATGAAGCTTTCGAGCTTCAAGCTGATCAGGATGAATACCAAGACGCTTCAGTTCTTTATCTTTCTCTTTCTTAGCTCGAGCCAGTTCATGCTCTTTTGCACGCTTAGCAGCAGCCATCTTTTTCAGTTTAGATTTCGAAGCCATAATATCAATCTCACATCATAAAAATATATTATAGTCTCACTGATTCATAAAATCAACTACCAATTGTGAATTATGTTAGCCATAATAAAGAAGCATGTAACAAAATTTACAAACACTATTACTGTTCGAATGACTGCAATTATATCAGACTCTTTATCATCATCTGTTGCTTTTTCACCAAGAGCCTTAGCCCAAAGCCTCCAAGCTGTTTTCATGAGACATTCCGAAACCACGTTGGTACTTCTCTCGACTTCCATGTGGCGAAATCTTTTTTGTATGAGATATAGTAGTTGCGATAAGCTTGAACAACATCATCATCCTTGCACTCATCTGGCATGGCTTGAGGATATGAAGTTATCGTACCTTCATCTAGTTTCATTGGTATAGTCGACAAAGGATCGATCATTGATATACATTTGTGATCTTTTTGATAACGTAACTTGTATTCAGCTATTAATGCCTGAAAATGATTAAACAACCAATAATAGTTAGATGTCGTCTTGCGAATCCATATGTTGCATGGATGCTTGACATGAGCTGCTCTGTACATAATTGACTCCCGCCAGTCACCCAGTTCGTAGTAATCGAGGACACGCTTACCTGACACACTTGGACGTTTTACAACAGTGCCATCAAGAACCCGGTGAGCTGTAGAGAGCATTTGAGCGCTCTCTACAATCATTTTGACAACGTGCTTATCACACATCTCAGCAGCAGCTTTGCGAGGATCACGATCTAAAACAAATATATTCATTCTTCATCAACCTCTATATCAATAGAATATAGTATAATCGATAACTGTATCAAAGCCAACGCTCCAGCTGTCATAAAAACAACACGACCATCAAATGATTCGAACACACCAAACAATACCCCCATATACTCTAACGGAACGACAAACATGAGTACGTTTATAAACGCTAGCATGAATCGTTTGATAGAGAAGAACAGGAGATTTTCTATCATCAGTCGCGAGCTCGGTAAGCATCTACAACTGTATCAATATCCGTGTCTACAGTAACAGTCAAGTCATCTGACATGTTAGTAACAGTTATTGAGTTCATATTATCATCGCTTAGATCGAGAGTGATAGTATCGTCCTCCTGAACATCATCGTCGACATAACCGACCGTTTCACGAACAATGTCACTATGATTGAACTCAGCCCAGTAAAGCTCATATGCAACACCTGATTCTATGCACACAAACTGATGATAGACACCTGGTTTCACTTTCGTATATTCACCAGGACCTATGATGGTTTCGTCTACTAGATCATAGTCGTTTTGCCAAACTCGAACAAGCATCTTACCAGACTCAACAAAGAATCCGTTCCACTTGAACTCATGCATATGCTTAGAGCATACACCATTCTTAATCATTTCAATCCTGTGAAACTCCAGAGCTCCGTTCGCTTCGATCAGCTCCGTTGTCCCCCATACTTTTCCTGCTTTCATCTTTTTCACCTTTGTTCCCAAAAATTCGTTCCCAATTTTCATTATACTTCTGTTGATCTACTTTTCTGTATCGCGATCCTTTACCGCCATGCCATTTTTCAGTCATAATTAAACACCTCGAAATCTTTTGCCCACGCGGAGCGAATAATATCTATTTGTGATTTTGTTAGTACTGGTTTTTCCACCGCGCTTTTGTTATCATGTGGCATTACAAATGGTTTACCTAGCCTGTCAGAAAGTGTTCGTTGCATATGTGGTATGTCTTCTAAACGAAATATATCATCGATATCCAATTCGTTATTTACAGCACAATATTGCCAATAGCTTCTCAATCTATAATCACGAACTTCTGGTTTTTTCAAATCATCTAACATTTGTGACATGCTAGTGCCATTTTGAATTCCTTGTTTTAATTCAATTTCTTTACGCCAAACATATTCACTTAAAAATCTTTCTACTGGATGTCGCACAATGGTAAAACGATAATCACTATTAATAAATTTATCGTGGTCTTGAAGTTGTTGTGTTGTGTAGTGTTTAAGTGGTACCTCCCGCCATTTCGCACCTAAATATAAATCACGATGATTGTAGAATACTTCGTCACTATTATCAGTACTTACAGTTACACCCATGTCGCGTAGAAAATAGAACTCAATGCTGGTACCACCCGTCTTTGGTATGTGTATAAAAAAAGCATTGTACTTAGGTATATACATGCCATTTATCATTCACTGTGTGTTATTTCGTGTATGATTCCTCTTAACTGTTCAACCCTATAACAATCAAACAAATCAGATTGTCTTACAAAATTATTGCAGTAAGACACAAATGATACATCCGATCTATAGTAACCATTGGCTGGCCAATTTGTGTTGCAGCCAACGAGAAACAGAAGTAGTAAAAGTAACAGTAGTATTCTCATCTTAGTCACCGTGATGTATTAGTCTTCCTTTCTTATGTAGAAGATCATAGAGCTTACTAGCTCCTTTTGACATCCAGTACGATCTGAAACCAGAGTACCCAATGTACAACCCTGTCAGCGTACCAACGCTATATGCAACAAACAATTCAATCACCACCACACTCCATTTTTTCTCAACGGCCTACATTCATCAAAAAATTCTAAGTTAATACATATTCTCCATTGTTTGTCCTTTTGAGGCAACGGCTTATGGACAACCCAGTAAGGAAAGAAATATATTTTATCAGGATCTGGTTTCAGCTGTAATGTCTCTTCCATAATATTAAGCTCAAGAGCACCACCGTCTGACGGTATATCGATGTATGTTACAGCATTAATTGTCGATGTGTTGATATGCGTATGAGCTCGCGACGCAAAGTGCTCATTGTTCTGACAATAGAGCCAGGCTTTGATAGGCTTGAACTCATTGTACACCATTGTACCAACAAGACCTTTACTTTCAACAACCCTATCTGGATTAATTACAAAGTTGTCATTGACAGCTCTTGCAAACAAAGCTCCTATCTCTCTATCAAACTCTTTGTTTTCATACCCTGTATTGTAACCCTTGCCACGGTTGTTTGCTATTTTGTCATCATAGAACTTATCAATCATTGCCTGCTTGTGGTCTTTCACAAGATCGCTAATAACAAAGTCATACTCGAAGATGTAGTCATGATCAATCATCGCGGACACCAAACTTAATGTGACTGTACCAGACACGCTCATGGAAGTAATAGAGGATAGTCTTTGTAATAACTTCAACACCACCAATCATAGCGCCAAGCTCAATCGAGCCTGTAATGATCCAAGCAAGGATTGTAGTATCAAGCGTACCGACGACTCTCCAAGAGATCGCCTTCGCCATATGTCGTTTTCTACTTACCATCTTTGTTTTGAAACCACAATGTAACAGCAAAGCCAAAGTAGCATATTGCTATGATAAAAAGAATGCCAGCAAACTCATGAGCGCTCACTTAGACTTCGTCACACATAACCTCGATCTGAGGACTCTCGTCTTCGTATAGATTTATGTTACCTTGCATACCGTTCTCTTTCAGAAAAGCAATTAGCTGAGGTATTGTGTTGATCTCAACCTCCTCTTGCTTTTCATAGGGTAAAAGCTCGTTTCTATCAATTCGGAATATCATTACTCAAATCTCCCTTCAAGCCGCAGAAATTTTTTCTTCCAAGCATCATAACAAATCGGTTCTCTGATCTTCGAGATCTTTAAACCAGCATTCTTAAAGTTTTGTTTCAGGTCGTTAGCTACTTCACGTCCGAGAAACCTACTCACAATCTTTAAGAGAAGTATCCGAAAGCCGCGACCGTGATTATAATATCCCGCCGCATGCACCAGCTCATGGAGTATAACATACTTCGATGCATACTTGGGAGACAACCTAATTGAGCCAGCAGAGCCACGGCCAGCAATCGCTGTTCTATGCTTCATGTCTTTCATAAACTCAAGACGTACAGAGCCTTTGCCATGTTGCTGCCAAAACTTAGACTTCATGACCCTTTTTACGAAATCATGGCAATCCTTCTTAGAGAGCGTCTCTACGATCCAAGGATATTTACGCTCTGTTTTCCACTCACATCTGTACGTCTTATTCTTATCAGAGTCCTTGTGAAGGTATGCAACACCATCGTTGTGTGTACGAGTCTTTTGTCTATGTCTGATCAAGTACATTTGATACTTGGTTTGTAGCTCACATTCTTTGCTGTACGGCATACGTTTACCCGTTCTTGTCTTTAAATGTTTTATAAGGATCGTAGTCTATGTTCCAGACACACTGACCTATTTTCTTCAGATCGCGAATATACTGTCCTTCGAGTTTAAGGAGCTCTCCACGAGTCATATCCTTTGGCTCAGTTACAAATACAGGCTTGCAGTCTTCGAAGAATTCTGGAGAATGAAATTGAATCATTCTACGAAACAAAGTGTAGTCATAATCGCCACCATTTTTCCTACTTTTAGCATACTTTGCAACTCCTTGCTTTCTGTGCCACATCTCAGATTCTTCAAGTAGTTCTTCGGTTGTCAGATCTCTCTTATTATACGTTCTGCACGAAGATCCAATGTAATAGACAAAACCATTCTTCTCCCATTTGTATATAAATCCATCAGTCAATTTATCAGATACTTTCATCACTCTCTCCAATCATCATATATTTCAATACGGTTAGGAGTTATAATCAAAGGATATTTACAATCCTTTTGAAACTCCATAAGCTCTTCAATAGTATCAACGTCAAGTTTCATTGGTATACGAACACCAGCTTGTTCATCCATTGCATCTTGAATAAAAGAATCGGATGATCTAACTACATTGAATTTCATTCTATTCTCCTCAGTTGATAGTATAGATATTATATTGTAGCTAATTCAAAAAATCAACCGTGTAGACTCCACCAATCTAGCACGGTTATGAGTATAGACTCAAAAAGAATGATTATGTCGCCTGCATTGAAGATACCAATATGATCTATCAGTGCAAGGACTATGATACCAAGTAAGAATCCTCTCATCCTAAAAACCTATATTTTTGCGGGAAAAAAATTTTGTGTTTCTCTAAAACGAGTGTGGGAAGGTGTATTGTTCTTTCGGTATTATAACAGCTGTACATGACTGATATATCCAAACTTTTTTTATACCGGGTTATAATGCGATGGGCAAACAGTGACTCTTAATCCTAGTCCGTAGACGCCAGAAACCCATCTCTTCATTACAATAACAGGCCAACAAATACCATAAGGCCCATAAGGCCGATGAATGCGATACCTCCTAATACTTCTCCAAGTATCTCTAAGTTAGTCATATCGCCGAATAGTTCTTCTCTCATTTGTCCAGCCTCTCTAAGATCTTATCTACTTTCTTGATCAGTTCTTCTACTAACTTCTTTACTTCTTCATTATGCTGCATTATCTAATGTCCTCTCTTCTTCCCAGGCTATATCTTCGTCCTGGAGTATCTGTTGTAGTTCAATGATGGTGTCGTTCAAAAGCTTGCGGTTAACATGGCCTTGTGTCTCATATGTGTGTGAGACTGTATCTAACCACTTCTGTGCTATTCTAAACATTGTATTTCATTCCTGTATTAGACCAATCGAATTGACGTTGACCGGCACGAAGTTTAGCTTTGGCTTCACCAGCGCGTTCTCTTAGCAAGGTACAGGCAGCAAAGGCCATATCGTAATTACCATCTTCGACTGCTCGAGCAAATACCTTCATGCTCTTATCCATTCTCAAGACTATAGTCTCGTGGAAGTCTTTTTCCCAATCGTTCATATTAAAGTCCTCGTGCTTTCTTGTAGTTGTAAACATAGACGCCAGCGTTAGCCTTGGTAACACCTAGTTCATTAACGATCTCTTCGATCAGCTCAGCTCGATGCAGTGTTACTACGTAGAACGGATCTTGGTTCCAGGCTTCGATGATCTGAGCGACTCGAGCTTTCTTCGAGGTCTTAGCCTTGGCTTGACGAACGATCGACTTACCAATCTTCGCGATAGCATCGTCGCTAACGTTCAGGTTAGGGTTACGCTTAGCTGGGCGTACGTTAGCGGCTAATAAGCTTAGGGTAGCATTGCTCCAACCACCAGTCTCGTTAAGCTCATCTGACTCAACTTCAACCTCAGCAGGAGTATCAGTAGTAATGGTCTCACCAGTAATCACGTTAGTAACCTCCTCACCAGGACCGAAAGCAGCGAGCATCTCAGCGCGCTCTTCGCGAATCTCTTCATCAGTACGTTGCTTCTGCTTCTCGCAGTAAGCTTGCATAGCGATATGGTTGAAGTAGATTCGAGCGTTATTAGTAGCGTTAACAGTGCGCATATCGATAAGAGATTCCATGAAGAGCTCCTCCAGCGCGTCTGACATCAGAGGGCGAAACTCACCGTCTTGCATCTTCCAACCAATCGCATCACCGTGAAAATGAACTTCGCCTTTGTTCCACTGATCTATAATATAGCTCATATCTTACTATCTCCTCAAATGATGTATATATTATGGAGTCACTCGTTCAGAAGATCAACTTTTTAAGTCCTTGCAAATCAATAGGTTACAAATTATTTCAAGGGATTTGTAAGTCGTTGATTTCATTAGACTTTTTTCTCTAAGGATATCAACAGGTTACAAAAAATAAAGGGGCCCGCGTCACCTGACCGAGGAGATTGAGGAGATAGAGCCAGGGAGCGGGCGAAAAGGAGAGATTTGGTCGGAGCTCGGTCTGGCCAGTCTTACAAAGTTCGTTGATGTTATATAAGACTGTATTAACCAGACCGAGTCCGATGTCTACTTAGCTATTAGGCAGCGCGAAGAGCAGCGATGCCGGCAGCAACCATAGCCTTGGTAGGTGCACCAACGCGATAGAAAGTAGAAGTACGACCTTTAGAGTCAGTACGCTTGTTCGCGTAAACTGCGAAGCCAGCAGAGCGAATATCGCTAACACGAGCTGCTACAGTCGAAGCTGAAGAGTTGAACCAAGAAGCCATTTGCTTGGCAGTAGCTTGGCGGCCTTCAGTTACGAGAACATTAAACACTTGATTGTACAATGACATAGTTTTTTCCTTTAACAAAATTTAACAAATTGCGGTAATACGCAGTTACACTTTACATAACCCGAAAAGGTCACGCGTAGTCCTTGGCTTTGGGGGTTCGTCCCAGCTAGTTCCATTAGCTTTCCAAGCTTGTCCATAAAGCGATCTTCGTTGCCTAGAACCGCGTATGTGACAATTCTTCTGTCCGAGTCTTCTTGGTCACGATAATCGGTCCAAGAGCTCAGCAATGTTGTATCGGTAGCCTCTGCTACCACGCGCACCATATTACGAAACGCGTATGTCGTTAGGCTATTAGTGCTCATGGCGTTAGAACTCCGCATTGAGCTTAATGTGTTGCAGAATGCGCTTTTCAACGCGTTCCTTCAGCTCTGGAATCTCATCCATAGCATTAGCCACAAAGCTACTTAAGTAAGCGAGATTAAATGTCGTCACGTACTCATCATCTCTTAGCTTAGGATCGCGGTTGTTTAACATAGCCTCGACCAAAGCTTCATTATCTGTATATGTCATAGAATCTGCTCAAATTCAAATTATACTATATTATGGCTGCCTTTGTTTAAAAAGGCAACTACTTTGTTGACTCACTTCTGAGCACATACTACATAGTGTACTCAGGATGGATGCCTTGACGAATCGCATCCATGGTTTCGACTCCAATAGCGTTATAAGCTGCTGCCATAGAGTCCGTTCCAGGTACCCCGGTAAACGTCCAGCTGTTACCGATAGAGTCTCTCACACGCACGACATAGTCTTCGTCGAACTGATAGCTTTCTACTAAGGTATTATCCGTCACACAAGCCTCCATCCAGCATCAAACAGATCCTGCTCGGAACACTCGTTAAGCTCATCCCAGGAAGGGAAACAATCGCCAACCAGCTCCCAGGACGTACCGTCCTTGAGCTCGAGGGTAGCCACGCCACCCTCTTCATTGTATAAAGCAATACCTAGCATTAAGCATAATCTCCTTCAAGA
>Ga0181580_10003356_pt1 | contig 13026 bp, 14 predicted proteins | sample 071ome_23_FD_132413 | JGI IMG/M metagenome (GOLD analysis project Ga0181580, IMG submission 132413) | Coastal salt marsh microbial communities from the Groves Creek Marsh, Skidaway Island, Georgia - 071403BT metaG (megahit assembly) | ecosystem: Environmental > Aquatic > Marine > Intertidal...
CCAGAACAGGCTCCTTGGTCGTGGCTGGACTCAAGACGGAGGGCGGCCGCATGCCGAAACAATGGCGATCACTGAGGCAGGTGACCTTGCCCGTGGGGCCACCGCCTATGTCACGCTTGAGCCGTGCTGTCATCATGGCGAGACACCACCCTGCACCGATGCCCTGATAAAGGCAGGCATATCCCGGGTGGTGATCGGGGTGAGGGATCCTGATCCCCGGGTGTCAGGACAGGGGGCTGCAAGGCTCGAAGCCGCAGGGATTGATGTTTCGCATTCGATATTTGAGGGTGAGATTTCCGCGCTTCTTCGCGGCTATATGCTCACGCGTCGTGAGGCTCGCCCATCTGTCACCGTCAAGATTGCATCCAGTCTTGATGGCAGGATTGCCCTTTCCGATGGCAGTTCAAAATGGATCACCGCCCCGGAGACAAGGCGGTATGTCCACCTTCTGCGATCACGTCATGATGCGATCCTTACCGGGGCCGGAACAATCCGTGCCGATACGCCGACGCTGACCTGCCGTCTTGAGGGATATGACGGCCCCCAGCCGTTGCGCGTGGTCCTGTCATCAACTCCTGATATTGAGGGAATGGATAATATCATCTCCACCAGCGATATTGCCCCGGCCCTTCTGATCTGCCGTGATGACAGAAAGACGGATACGCCGGTGGCAGGTTTTGAGTGCGATATGGTTGCCGCATCGCCTGATGGCGCGGTGGATATTGTTTTGGCTCTTCGTCTTTTTTCTGACCGGGGCATAACATCGGTTCTGGTGGAAGCCGGTGGCAAACTGATATCATCCCTTATCAAGGCGGGGGTGGTGGACCAGATCATATGGACACGAAGTGCAGGGCTGATCGGCGCGGACGGGCGGCCTTCGCTCGGTGAAATGGGGTTCGATACTCTGGAAGACGGCCGTCTTTTCACCAGAGAAAAACTTATACGATCCGGGCCGGATGTGATTGAAATTCTCACCCGCCGCCCTCATGTTGAGCAGGCAGGATAAATATACAGGAAGATTATATGTTCACCGGGATCATTACCGCATTGGGGGAAGTTACCTCGCTTGAAAAAAAGCCGGAAGGCGGTTGCCGTGTTGTGATCACAACGCCTTGGGACTGTGCGAAGATTGATCTCGGGGCTTCTGTTGCCTGCAGTGGGGTCTGCCTGACCGTGGTTGAACGTGATAAACACCGCTTTTCGGTAGATGTTTCCGAAGAAACACTGGCGGTCACCTCGCTTTCTGACTGGAAGGAAGGGCGGAAAATCAATCTTGAGCGCGCCCTTGCCATGGGAGATGAGCTGGGCGGGCACCTTGTTTCAGGGCATGTGGACGGGCTTGCCGAACTTGTCAGCGTCACCCCTGATGGCGACAGTTTCAGGATTTTGCTTGATGCCCCGGATGCGCTTGCCCATCTTATCGCCCCGAAAGGATCGGTTGCGCTGGATGGTGTTTCGCTGACGGTCAACAGTGTGGAAGGCCGCCGTTTCGGGCTTATGATAATCCCGCATACCTGGGAGATGACCACGCTCAGTCTCAGCCAGCCCGGCGACAAGATAAACCTTGAAGTGGATATGTTCGCCCGTTATGTTGCGCGGATTATCTCTTATAAAGGTTGATGTCCATGGACTCCAGCAACGAAGCCTCTCTTTCCACCACGGATGAGATCATCGCTGCCGCCAAGGCGGGTGAGATGTTTATCCTGGTTGATGATGAAAACAGGGAGAATGAAGGCGATGTCTGTATTCTGGCAGAACATGCGACACCCGAAGCCATCAATTTCATGGCCAAACATGCCCGTGGTCTGATCTGCCTTGCGCTGGAACGTAAAAGGATAGAGCAGCTTGGTCTTTCCCTGATGGAGCAACGCCACGATTCCCGTCATCAGACAGCCTTCACCCTTTCCATCGAAGCGAGAGACGGCGTTACCACCGGTATTTCAGCCCATGACAGGGCAAGGACCGTCTCCATCGCCAGCAACCCCCAATATGATGCTTCGCATATCACCACACCAGGACATATCTTCCCGCTGATGGCGCGGGACGGGGGCACACTCGTTCGTGCCGGGCATACGGAAGCGATGGTGGATATCGCCCGCGCCGCCGGGGGGACGCCAGCCGGTGTTATCTGTGAGATCATGAAAGACGACGGCACCATGGCTCGTCTTCCTGATCTCAAAATATTTGCCAGGGAACACGGGCTCAAGATCGGCACGATTGCGGACCTTATTTCCTGGCGCCGCATGCGCGAATCCATTGTCAGAAGAGGCGGGGAGACCATTATCCAGTCCTCCTATGGCGGCGAATGGCGGATGATTGTTTATATCAATACCGCCAGTTATGCCGAACATGTGGCGCTGGTAAAAGGTGATATCTCCTCGGACGATCCGGTACTGGTGCGGATGCATGCGATGAATATCATGACCGATGTTCTCGGCGAGACAGGCGCCGGACGAACCGGGTCTGAAATCCAGACAGCCATGCGGGCGATCGCAAAGGAAGGGCGCGGGGTTATCGTCATGCTCCGGGAGCCGAGCCCGACCACGCTTTCCGATCTTGTCGAAATGAAAGCCTCAGGCAGGAATGGCCCGCAGAATCAGATCCGCAGTTATGGTGTTGGTGCCCAGATACTTCTTGATCTTGGCATCACCGAAATGGAGTTGCTATCCAATACCCAGCGCAATATAGTCGGCCTCGACGGTTATGGGCTGACGGTGACCGGTTATCGTGAGATAAAACCAGACTGATCGGCCCAATACACGAGGACAATGCCATGGCGGATACACCGCTACGTTTTCTCATAGTTGAAGCGCGTTTTTACGAAGATATAGCCGATGCACTGGCTGAAGGTGCGATTTCCGCGCTCAGATCAGCGGGAGCGGAATATGATCGTATCGCCGTTCCGGGTGCGCTTGAAATCCCGGCGGCCATAGCCATGGCCGCGCAAAGCCCGGAAGGTCAGGCATATGATGGTTACATTGCCCTCGGATGCGTGATCCGGGGGGAAACCTATCATTTTGAGATTGTATGCAATGAATCGGCACGTGCGCTCATGGATCTTTCCACGATGGAACTGATTGCCATTGGTAATGGTATCCTCACCGTTGAGAATGCCGATCAGGCATGGGAGCGCGCCGATACGTCACGAAAAGACAAGGGGGGTGACGCGGCGCGGGCAGCCCTCGCCATGTCGGCTCTGGCCCGCAATTATGGCATCGACAAAGATGACTGATCTCAAAACCACTTCTGCTGATCCTGAAAACAGTGATCAGGAACAGCGGCGCCCGGGCTCGCTCAGACGCAGGACCGCCTCAAGGATTGCGGCGGTGCAGACCTTGTTCCAGATCACCTCTTCGGGCAGATCAGCCACGGAAGCCGTACCATTGTTCAAATCGCATTTCCTTCCTGCCCTGCTGGCGGAGTTTGAGGTCACGAGAATGGATGAGGAGCATTACACCCGTCTTGTTTTCACCGCCAGTACCGATGCGGCGGGGATAGATGATGAACTTCGTCCTCTTCTCAAAGAGGGATGGACCCTTGAGCGGATTGACGAGGTGGAACGATCCGTCTTGCGGGCAGCATTTGTCGAGTTGCGTGACATGCCGCATATTCCCGCAAAGGCCGTCATTACCGAATTCACGGCTATTGCCGACAGTTGCGCTGGTGACAGTGATTTCATCAATGCGTTGCTCGACAGGCTGGCGCGACGTCTGCGGCCGGTGGAAATGCCGGCATTGAGCTGACTGTCATCCCGGGTGGCGGCTTAAGGCAATAAATTGTTTGCCTTCCTGTGGGCGTTTGATTATACACATGCTAACTCTTCAAAGGGCCGGTTTTACTGGCCTTTTTCTACGGTTGCCTGCATCTGGATGTCGGGCGCCTAATCTGGAGCAGCCATAGCAAACTGGGGGCAGGCTGTATTCGTAATTCCAATCCCTAAGGGTAAACAAGATGAGCATTGTTGATTTTTCCATCCTCTGCGGTGTCATCGGTCTTGCCTATGGCATCTGGGCCGCAAGAAGTGTTCTTGCAGCTGATGCCGGCAACACCCGCATGCAGGAAATTGCAGGCGCCATTCAGGAAGGCGCACGGGCCTATCTTAACCGTCAGTACACAACGATCGGTATCGTTGGTGTCATTGTGACCATTATTCTGGTGGTTACGCTCGGCACATATGTCGCTGTCGGTTTTGTGATCGGTGCGGTTTTCTCCGGTATCGCCGGCTATATCGGTATGAACGTATCGGTCCGCGCCAATGTCCGCACAACCCAGGCTGCCCGGTCTTCACTGGCTGGCGCGCTTGATATTGCATTCAAGTCCGGGGCTATTACCGGCATGCTGGTTGTTGGTCTGGGGCTGATTGGTGTCGCTCTTTATTATCGCGTCCTGACAAACCTCAACCTTGGTGAGCGTCAGATCATGGAGGCGCTTGTTGCACTTTCCTTCGGTGCATCGCTGATTTCGATCTTTGCACGTCTTGGTGGCGGGATCTTCACCAAAGGCGCTGATGTCGGCGCTGACCTGGTTGGTAAGGTTGAAGCCGGTATTCCGGAAGATGATCCACGCAACCCGGCTGTTATTGCCGATAACGTGGGCGATAACGTGGGCGACTGTGCCGGCATGGCTGCTGACCTCTTTGAAACCTACGCGGTTACGATTGTCGCGACCATGTTGCTGGCATCCATCTATGGGCTCGGTGAGGCAGCGCTTGTCTATCCGCTGGGTATCGGAGCTGTCTGCATCATCGCATCCGTGATCGGGACTTTCTTTGTCCGTCTTGGTTCATCCAACAATATCATGGGTGCGCTGTATAAAGGGTTTATCGTCACCGCTATTCTTTCAGCGATTGCGATTTACTTTGTCACCCAGAACATGTTTGCCGGTACTGCCGTGATGATGTCCTACTTCATCTGTGCGCTGGTTGGCCTTGTTGTGACAGGTGCCCTTGTCTGGATCACCGAATATTACACGTCAACCGAATATCGTCCGGTGCGGACAGTGGCAAAAGCCTCTGAAACAGGTCACGGCACCAACGTGATCTCCGGCCTTGCCATTTCCATGGAAGCTTGCGCTGTTCCGGCGATCATCATCGCCGCGGGTATCGTAGTTTCCTTCCAGATGGCAGGTATCTACGGTATCGGTGTTGCTGCGACGACAATGCTGGCGCTTGCCGGTATGGTTGTTGCGCTGGACGCATATGGTCCTGTGACCGATAACGCCGGCGGTATTGCTGAGATGTCCGAGCTTGATGAAAGCGTCCGGAATGTCACCGATGCTCTTGATGCGGTGGGTAACACGACCAAGGCGGTGACCAAAGGGTATGCTATTGGTTCTGCAGGTCTGGCAGCTCTCGTGCTGTTTGCGGCCTATACCGAAGATCTCAATCATTATTTCCCTAACCTGACGATCAATTTTGATCTGAAAGATCCGTTTGTGGTGGTTGGTCTGATCATTGGCGGCATGCTGCCATATCTCTTTGGTGCTCTCGGCATGCAGGCAGTTGGCCGTGCTGGCGGTGCTGTTGTCGAGGAGGTTCGTCGTCAGTTCCGTGAAATCAAGGGGATCATGACCGGCAAAGCAAAGCCTGATTACAGCCGTGCGGTGGATCTGCTGACACGCTCTGCAATCAAGGAAATGATTGTTCCTTCGCTTCTTCCGGTGCTTGCACCTGTTGTTGTCTATTTCGTTATGGCATCTGCCGTCAGCCAGTCTGCTGCGCTGACAACCGTGGGTGCCATGCTTCTCGGGACTATTGTGACAGGTCTTTTTGTTGCGATTTCCATGACCGCTGGTGGTGGTGCCTGGGATAACGCCAAGAAGTATATCGAAGATGGCAATCATGGCGGCAAGGGTTCAGAAGCGCATAAAGCTGCTGTTACCGGTGACACCGTGGGTGATCCCTATAAGGACACTGCCGGTCCTGCCGTGAACCCGATGATCAAGATCATCAATATCGTGGCCATTCTGATGCTTGCGGCGCTGGCCCATTAATCAGACAAAAACATGAAAAAAGGCCTGTCATTCGGCAGGCCTTTTTTATTTCCGTCGCGTTTAAGTATAACAGGGCAGGCATCATCATCAATGCAATGACTTACTGACTGCTTGCAGGTGCTCTTGATACGTTGGAGAAGATCTGATCAAGGATGCCGTAGGTGTCGCCGGGTGTCGGTGTTTTTTCATCAATATGGAAAACGTTACGGCCTGTTTCTTCATCTGTAATGTCAAGGGCGGTTACTATCCCTTTGTCATCATATGTAAATGTCACTATGGTCCGGCTGATGGGGGTTTTCTTTCCGCCAGGCGCTTCTTCCATGACCTGAGCGATATAGTAGACCTTGCCACTGTCAAAGGCACCCGCAACCGAAGGACGTCCGAAAAGAGCCTCGACTTCAATCATCCGGCTTTTGCCGGGTTCGATCCGGGAAAGCTTGACCGCGTCAAGCGTGTTGCCATGATTGCTGACGATGCTGCTGCACGCCGTAAGACTGAGCGCCACAAGACCTGTCGCAAGGAGGCGGGGGAGGAAAAAAGATTTTGGATGACATCCGTTCATGGTATCAACATTCCTGATTGTCTACTATTACTTTAATGCAGTGAAGTTTCTTCCCGGTCAATGATGCATAATAAAAAAAGATGTTGAGATGATAACACGATTATCAAAAATGGTCGAAAGATGGGCGCGTCCGGGCGGTGAGCAGGCGCACGTATTATATACGGAGATGGCACGTGTTGCACGGAAGCCGGAATTTTATCTTCAATATGATATCAGCGATACATTTGACGGAAGATTTGACACCCTGACCCTGATTGTTGTGCTGGTTGTCCGCCGTCTCAATAACGCTGGCAAGGACGGCGCGGAACTCGCCCAGGAAGTGATTGATCTGATGTTTGCGGATATGGATCTCAGCCTGCATGAAATCGGGGTGAGCGAGAACAAGGTCGGCAAAAAGGTCAAAACCATTGCCACCGCATTCATCGGGCGGATGAAGGCTTACACGACGGCGCTGGATAATGATGATGACACTGAACTGGCGGCGGCCTTAAGGCGCAATCTTTACCGTGAAAACGGGGTCGATCCTGTCGAGAACGGCCTTGTCACCGCGATCAGGGCACAGGTCAAACGCCTCGATGCACTTACTGATGATGAGTTGCTAAAATCTGCTCCGTCCTTTGAGTTTACGCCACATGATCAGCGTAACCTTTAACAAATATATTGAGTGATGCGATGATGTTGTCCGAAACCATTTCTGCCGAACAGCTGGATCAGGGGAAGCCTGTATCCTGGGTCAGGGAAGCAGACCGCCAATCCTGCGATCATCTGGCTGAACGATTTGGCTGGGTGGATGTCTGCTCATTAAAGGTGGAGCTGAAGTTGAAATCCGTGGCCAAAACAGCCTATCAGGTGACAGGGAAGATCGAGGCGGCAATTATCCAGTCCTGCCGGCTCAGCGGAAATCCTGTTCCCGAAGCCCTGCTGATCGAGGTGAATGAAAGATTCGCTGACCTTGCACAGGAAGATGGTGATACGGAAATCGATCCCATGGCGGTATCTGTCGAAGCGCTTGAAGACGGGCTGATACCTGTTGGTGAAATGGTGGCGCAGCTCGTCGGGCTTGAAGCGACACCCTGGCCAAGGGATGCGGCTATCTCAGATGAAAGCAATCGTCTGTCGGATGGTGATTCTGCGCATCCGTTCGCTTCTCTTGCCCAATTGAAGAAAAATCTATAGACAGGTAAAAAGTTAATTTAGGGGTGCTGCTCTGTCTTCCCGGGAAAACACAAAACGGCTTCGCATCGCGATTGATGCCATGGGCGGCGATAAAGCGCCCGATGTTGTCATTGAGGGGACGGCCCTTGCCGTCAGCCGTAACCCATCTATTGTGCCAACTCTTGTTGGTGATGAGCCTGTTTTGCGCGCTCTTCTCGGTCGGCACCCGTCGCTGAAAGATGTGGATATTCTGCACACCCCTGATCAGGTGGCGGCGGAAGAGGTGCCTTCGGTTGCGTTGCGGACAGGCAAGAATTCATCGATGAATCTGGCGATTTCCCTTGTCAAGGAAGGCAAGGCAGATGCTATCGTTTCAGCCGGAAATTCCGGCGCCCTCCTTATTATGGCGCTGATGGCGCTCAGGACAATGGAAGGTATTGACCGCCCGGCGCTGGCGGCTTACATGCCTACCATCCATGGTCTGTGCTGTATGCTCGACCTCGGGGCTAATATTGATTGCAGTGCTGAGCATCTGGTGCAGTTTGCTATCATGGGGGATGCGTTCTGCCGGGTGACGACAGGTGTATCAACCCCGTCTCTTGGTCTGCTCAATGTCGGCGAAGAAGAGCAGAAGGGCAATGCGACTATCCGTCAGGCGGCAACTGTTCTTTCACGTCCTGATGTTGAGCTGAATTATATCGGTTTCGTCGAAGGCAATGATATCACCAGTGGCGAGGTTGACGTGGTGGTAAGCGACGGGTTTTCAGGGAATATTGCACTCAAGACAACGGAAGGCACCGCGCAGTTCATCACAACCCTGCTGCGTAAAAGCTTTAAGTCCAGTGCGATGGCAAGGCTCGCCTATCTGCTTGCGCGCCCTTCGCTGAAGGGGCTTCGCAAAAAACTGGACCCGCAGCTTTATAATGGTGCGGTACTGCTTGGTCTTAATGGTATTGTTGTCAAATCTCACGGCGGGGCAAATGCCCGGGGTGTTGCCAACGCTATTGAGGTCGCCACCCGGATGATCGAAAATGATTTTATGGATGATCTGAAACAGTCGGTCGAGCGATCCATGCTGGCGCTCGATGCATCCTCGGCCCAATGAGGAAGAAAACAGGGAAATAATGATGGCCAATACAGCCCGGCAAACCCTTATCACCAGTACGGGGTCCTATCTCCCGGAAAAATGCCTGAGCAATGATGATCTGGCGGCTATTCTTGATACCGATGACGAATGGATACGCCAGCGTACAGGGATCCGGCAGCGTCATATCGTTGCCGATGATGAAACAACATCTGACCTGGCGGTGGCCGCTGCCCGGAAAGCTCTTGATGGGGCGGAGATTGATGCCGGTGAAATCGATGCAATAATCATTGCCACGACAACCCCTGACCAGACATTTCCCGCTACCGCTGCTGCGGTTCAGGCCAAGCTCGGCGCGATAAACGCTTTTGCTTTTGATGTGCAGGCGGTCTGTGCCGGTTTTGTCTATGGTCTTGATGTTGGCGATGCGTTTATCAAAAGCGGCAAGGCCGATCGTCTTCTTGTTATCGGGGCGGAGAGTTTTTCCCGCATTCTGGACTGGGAGGACAGATCAACGGCAGTTCTGTTTGGTGATGGCGCGGGGGCGGTTCTGCTTGAAGCCAGCACTGGCGATGAAGGGTGGGGCATACTTTCTTCAAGCCTTTATACCGATGGCAGGTTCAAGGATATTCTCTATGTCGATGGAGGTGTTTCCTCAACCGGTACTGTCGGGCAGGTCCGGATGAAAGGTAATGAGGTTTTCCGTCATGCTGTTGAAAAACTGGCGTCGAGTCTTGATGCGGCATTGCAGGAGTCAGGCCTCGGGGCCGAAGAAATTGACTGGCTTGTTCCGCATCAGGCAAATGTACGCATTATCGACAGCATGCAGCGAAAATTAAAGATGGACAGCAGCAAGGTGGTGAGAACGGTTGCCGAACACGCCAATACATCGGCAGCCTCAATACCTCTGGCGCTTGATACGGCGGTCCGGGATGGCCGTATTCAGAACGGTCATGTGCTGGCTTTTGAGGCTATCGGAGGCGGATTATCCTGGGGCGCATCCCTGGCACGTTATGGCAGGCCCTTATAACCCATAAATATAATTTATCTTGATTTATAGCATTGACCCGCTGAAATATTTTACCTAACCTTCTTTTCATGTCTCGTTCCGTTATCAGAGCCGATCTGGCCGAAGCTATATATCAGAATATCGGACTTTCCCGAAATGAGTCCGCTGATATTGTGTCCACTATTCTTGAAGAGATCACGTCTAACCTTATCGAAGGTGAGACCGTAAAGATTTCATCTTTCGGAAGCTTTTCGGTGCGGAGCAAGAATATGCGCATCGGGCGCAACCCAAAAACAGGGCAAGAAGTTCCCATAACACCGCGGCGTGTTCTGTCTTTCCGCCCTTCGCATATCCTGCGTGACAAGGTCAATGCCGAATAGGTGAGGGGAATGGTTGAAAAATCCCCTGATGCTTTCCGCAACATTTCCGAAGTTTCTGAACAGTTGAATGTTCCGGCCCATGTATTGCGGTTCTGGGAAACACGTTTCAGTCAGATCAAGCCGATAAAGCGAAGCGGCGGCCGCCGGTATTACCGCCCGGATGATATTGCGTTGCTCCAGAAAATCCGGGAGCTTCTCTATGCGCAAGGATATACGATCAAAGGTGCACAGCAGGTGCTCAAGGGCAAGACTCCGTCAGCCGACACTGATCAGGATGTTTCCCGTAAGGAAAAGGCGCTTGCGCTTCTCAACGAAGTTTCAAGGCGGCTTGCAAATCTTTCGGCGTGAAATTTTAATTCTCTTAATCTGCTTTTGGAGTTCTGAAAGCATCTTTTTCTGAGAATGTCTGTTTTGCCATTGTATTCTTATTTTATTTGTACTTAAGATAATTTCATCAACATCAATCGTCTTGCATATCCAGAAGTCCCTGCATCATGTTTACTGAAAGAATGCGCAATTTTCAGAAATCGCTAGGTGATGCTTCCATTGATGTTGCCCTGATAACAGATGATGACAATATCTATTATCTGACAGGGTATTATGATTACCTTCATATGGAATTCGGCCGCCCGACGATACTGGTGGTTCATAGTGACGGCAGGACCCTGCTGATCACCCCGTCCATCGATTATAACGCCGCCCTCGAACATGCCCGTGTCGACCGTATTGCGGCATGGAATGACGGCGCCGGGAATGAGTGGCGTGAAGAGCTGCCGCTGGCGGTGAAAGGTGCCGTGACAACGGGAATTGAACCGGATCATATGCCGCCGCTTGTCCGGGCCTATATGGAAAGCCTTGTCGGGGCTCAAACGCTCAAAAGCGTCACGCCTCTCCTTGCTGAAATGAGAATGATCAAATCGGCAGAAGAGCTCAGGATAGCACGTCATGCCGGTATGGTGGCAAATGCCATGATGCAGGCGGGACGATCTGCGATAGGTGATGGCGTGGCTGAATTTGAAGTGGCGCTCGCTATATCACAGGCGGGCACGCGCAAAGCGGCTGAACTCCTTGACGCGCATTATGACGACAAGGATATGTCACCGAATACGCATTTTCTGCAGATCATGGCGTCCGGGGAAACCATCACCAAAACACATCACCGTGCCTCCACCCGCATCATGAAGAGGGGGGAGCCTGTTTTTCTGTGTTTCTGCGGGATGACAAACTTTCACCGTTTCAAACTGGGGTTTGACCGTACGTTCTGGATTGGTGAAATCACCGATCCCGGGCAGGCTGAGGTATATGAAACGGCGGTCGCAAGCCAGAAGGCGGCGCTGGCGGCGCTCAGGCCCGGGGTAACGGCTGAAAGTGTCCACGCCGCTTATGCCGAGGTTATCCGCGGGGCAGGATATGATTATCCGTTCCGCTGCGGCCGGGCGACAGGGTTCAGTTTTCTTGAAAAACCACAGCTTGTCACCGGAGATGAAACCGTTCTTCAGCCCGGGATGGTGCTGGCCGTCGACGGGTCTGTCACCGTGGATACGTTTCGTGCGCAGGTCGGGGACAGTTTCATCATCACGGAAGACGGGTATGAGCCGATAACTGATCATCCCAAATCACTTCAGGATATGGTGCTTAATCATGTATGAATCCGGACAGACAATTAATTCAGCTCCACGCAAGCCTGTTCTTGATGGCGGCAGGCATCACCGGGCCAAACTGGGCTTTATCATGATGTCGACTGATCTGGCAGGTGAGGCGGATTTCATGGATATGGCGCCGGAAGGTGTTGGCGTTCATATCACCCGGCTCAAGACCGATGACTACACGACAACCGAAACACTCTCCCGTCATATTGAACATATGGCGGACGCAGCGTCACGCCTGCAGCCTGATGTGAAACCTGAGGTGATCAGCTATAGCTGCACCAGCGGGTCTATTGTCATCGGCGAAGACAGGGTTTTTGAAGAGATCAGCAAAGGCGCCCCATGGGCAAGGCCGATGTGTATCGTTACCGGTGTGGTTGATGCGTTGCGTGAAATCGGCGCCCGTAAGATTGTGGTTGGCACGCCCTACCTTGATGAAATCAACACCGCCGAGGCAGAGTTTCTTATCGGCAAGGGGTTTAATCTGATCAATATACAGGGGCTTAATCTGGAGACCGGTATCGAATTCGGGCGGGTGACGCCAGCCTACTGGAAGGAATTCGCCCTTGAGATCGATGACCCCGAGGCTGATGCCATTTTCCTTTCCTGTGGCGGCATTCGTGCGCTTGAAGTGGTCAGGGAAATTGAGCAAACTGTCGGCAAGCCGGTGATTACCTCAAATCAGGCCCAGTTCTGGAGTTGCCTCAGGCGTGCTGGGATCAAGGATCAGATTGAGGGCTTCGGCGAGATTTTCAGGCGGCCCGGAACATCACTTCTGCCGGCATGATTTGGGAGAGCAAAACTTCATGACCAGATTTTCTGCCTGGAATGTTATTCGCAATGCCTTTAACGGCCAGAAAGGCTGGACGCGGCAATGGCGTGACCCGGAATTGAAGCCGGAATATGATATTGTGGTCGTTGGTGGCGGACTGCACGGGCTGGCAACCGCGTATTACCTTGCCAAAAACCATGGCCTCAGGAATATCGCGGTGCTGGAAAAAGGCTGGCTTGGTGGCGGCAATGGCGGCCGGAATACCACCATCGTGCGCTCAAACTACGCCCGCCCCGGAAACCGGGAGTTCTACGAACATTCGCTGAAACTCTGGGAGAATATGAGCCATGATCTGAACTATAATGTGATGTTCAGCCAGCGTTCGCATATCACGCTTCTGCATACACCGGGGGCTATCGATAACACG
>Ga0181580_10003363_pt1 | contig 13019 bp, 16 predicted proteins | sample 071ome_23_FD_132413 | JGI IMG/M metagenome (GOLD analysis project Ga0181580, IMG submission 132413) | Coastal salt marsh microbial communities from the Groves Creek Marsh, Skidaway Island, Georgia - 071403BT metaG (megahit assembly) | ecosystem: Environmental > Aquatic > Marine > Intertidal...
CTGATGACTTTACATACTTTGATACTGAAGACCCAGAAGAACTACAAGCAGAATTAGAATCTTGGTTCCATAAAGGACACGGTGTAGGCGACGAACAAGCCCCGGAAGAAAGTGCTCCATATGGCGAACCAAGCCAGCAAGCGCAAGCAAAAATGGACATGGAAGCTGCCTATGAAAAAGGTGGTGAAGACGCATTAGCAAAAGAAATGGGACTAAGCCCAGAAGAATTAGATCAAGAAATTAATGACTGTGCTAGAGAAAATGGCTTACACCCAGACGATGACAGGGACGAATGTATTGGTATGGTAATTGATGATACAATCGATAACGCAGACTGGGATTCGTATGAAGGCAAAAAGAAAGATCACGACGGTGACGGCGATATTGATTCAGACGATTACATGAAAGCAAAAGACATTGCTATTAAGAAAGCAATGGGCAAAGAAAAGGAACTAAAAGACGAAAAGACCCCAATAGGCGAATTTATACTAAGTCATTTTGATAAAGAAACCGGCGAGTTTCCAAAAGGCGAAACAGCAGTATTAACTATGGTTGAAAAAGACTATGGTGAAAAATTCATTGAACCAGCAAAGCAGTTCATTGAAAGAATCTATCAAACTTGTGAAGAATTTGAAATGACTCAAAATCCACAGCAAATGGAAACAGACACAGAGTTTGATAGAATGAGAGAATTAGCAGGTTTACGTTAATTCAAAAAAAGTCAAGAAAAACGCTTGACTTTATAAATATATGAGTGTAGTATAATACTGTGCTACACTTATTTAGGCACAAAGACATAGGCATATTATAGGAGGCAAAACTATGGCATCTTTAGCAGAAATCAGAGCAAAACTGAAAGAACAAGAATCACGCACAGGTGGTTCTCAAAGCACCGGCGGGGACAACGCAATTTACCCATTTTGGAACATGAAAGAAGGCGAGAGTTCTACTCTACGTTTCCTTCCTGATGGGGATGAAAACAACACTTTCTTCTGGCAAGAACGTTTGATGATCAAACTTCCATTTGCTGGTGTGAAAGGTGAAACTGACTCTCGTCCAGTTCAAGTACAAGTACCATGTATGGAAATGTATGGCGAAACTTGTCCAATCTTGAGCGAAGTACGTGGTTGGTTTAAAGATCCTTCACTAGAAGATATGGGTCGTAAGTATTGGAAAAAGCGTTCATACATTTTCCAAGGCTTTGTGACTGATAATCCTTTAAGCGAAGATACAACTCCAGAGAATCCTATTCGTAGGTTTATTATTGGTCCGCAGATTTTCCAAATCATTAAGGCCGCATTAATGGACCCCGATATGGAAGAACTGCCAACAGATTACACAGCAGGTGTAGATTTCCGTCTTAACAAAACTTCAAAAGGCGGTTATGCAGATTATTCAACATCTAACTGGGCTCGTAGAGAGCGTCCATTAACAGATGCTGAAATGAATGCAGTTAATACACACGGCTTGTTTAATATGTCAGATTTCCTTCCTAAAAAGCCAACTGAGGTTGAAGTGAAGGTCATTAAAGAAATGTTTGAAGCATCAGTAGACGGAGAAGCATATGACATGGAGAAATTCGGTCAGTACTTCCGTCCAGCAGGCATGGCTCAGCGTACAGGTGATCCTAATACGCCAGCAGCAAGTACACCTGCACCAAAAGCAGAGGCAGCACCTGCTCCAGTAGCAGAGGCAGCACCAGAAGCAACTCCAGCACCAGCAGCTGAAGCGGCTCCTGCTTCAAGTGGTGGCGATGCAAACGACATTCTTGCAATGATTAGAGCACGTCAAGGACAGTAAAACAATATGGCAGCTATTAACGAAACCGAAGCAGAGATTCACGGTTTACCTGTCAACACTTCAAAAGTTAATAGTTGCCACGCTTTTTAGATTAGGAGAATAATATGGCGACTAAAGCATTCGATCCGTCAAAGTTTAGAACAACTTTGACAAAATCAATTCAAGGCATGAGTGCCGGTTTTAACGATCCAACTGATTGGGTTTCGACTGGTAATTATGCTCTTAACTATCTTATCTCAGGAGAGTTCAACAAAGGCGTTCCGCTTGGTAAGGTAACAGTATTTGCTGGAGAATCAGGTTCTGGTAAATCTTATTTCTGTGCTGGTAACATTGTTAAACACGCACAAGATCAAGGCATCTTTGTAGTTCTTATTGATTCAGAGAACGCACTTGACGAAGAGTGGTTACAACGTCTCGATGTTGATACATCAGAAGACAAACTGCTTAAACTCAATATGTCAATGATTGATGACGTAGCAAAGACTATTTCAACATTCATGAAAGATTATAAAGAAATGAATGAAGAAGAGCGTCCTAAAGTATTGTTTGTAGTTGACTCACTAGGTATGTTGTTAACCCCAACTGATGTTGATCAGTTTGATAAGGGTGACTTAAAAGGTGATATGGGCCGTAAGCCTAAAGCACTAACAGCACTTGTACGTAACTCAGTCAATATGTTTGGCTCGCACAACGTAGGCTTAGTGTGTACAAACCATACTTATGCTTCACAGGATATGTTTGATCCAGATGATAAAATAAGTGGCGGACAGGGCTTTATATACGCTTCTAGCATAGTTGTAGCAATGAAGAAGCTCAAGCTCAAAGAAGACGAAGATGGTAAGAAAACATCTGAAGTACACGGTATTAGAGCAGCCTGTAAAGTAATGAAAACAAGATACGCAAAACCTTTCGAAGGTGTACAAGTTAAGATTCCATACGAAACTGGTATGAATCCTTACAGTGGACTTGTTGAATTATTTGAAAAGAAAGGCGTAATAGTACAGCAAGGTAATAGACTAAAGTATATCGACAGCAACGGCGAAGAACACCTAGCATATCGTAAAGATTGGAATGGTGAAATGCTAGATATGGTTATGTCTGATTATGAACAAAAATTACTCAACGAGGTAAATATCGATATGGCGACTGATGAAGACGTCATAGAAATAGAGGAACCAGTTGAGGAATAATTAATGGATGAAAATCAAATTGCAGACTTTTGGAATCTGTTTAAAGAGTATATTGATAAAAAACAAATTGAACTTGCAGCCGAATCATTTGTTGATCTGCTTGCCGATTATGGTGTAGAAGATGATACACTTATCAATGCGTTAGGCTCAGACAGATACTTGGATAATGCAATAAATTATTATTTAGATATTGATGTTAATTATGAAGATAGAGACGACGAGGACTGGTAATGGGGTGGTATAGCGAGATATCAAGAGATATTTCCAAAATTCCAGATGCTGTACAACACTTTGAAGCTGAGCTTATTGATGCTCGTAAAGAAGTAAAACTACAAGGAAATGTAGAAAGAGCAGCAGCCGAAATGCCAGGAATTGTCGAACATCGGTTTAATCAGCTTCAAGAAATTGAAGCAATCCTAAACTATCTAAACATAGAGCTACGTAGATTGCGTAGCTCTTATTTCAAAAAATATCTAGAAAATTATCAACGAGCTCTGTCAAGCCGCGACGTTGAAAAATACGTCGACGGTGAGGCAGACGTTGTTGACTACGAAAAGATCATCAACGAGTTTGCACTAATGCGTAACAAGTGGTTAGGACTGCTTAAAGGTCTTGACCAAAAACAATGGCAAATTACTAACGTAGTTAAATTACGTGTAGCTGGAATGGAAGATGCTACATTATGACAGTAAGTGCTATAGTACCTATAAAATTAAATTCAAGAAGATTACCTAATAAAAACTTTTTAATTTTAGGCGACAAAATATTGTCAACTTATATTTTTGAAACTCTTTTAAAATGTGACAGTATAGACAACGTATATTGCTATTGTAGTAATAGTAAAATATTAGAGTTATTGCCCGAAGGTGTAAAGCATTTGCCAAGACCTGAATATCTTGATCAAGATACTATCCAAGCAAATGAGCTTTTTAGATATGCAATTGAAAAAGTAGATTCAGAATATGTTGTAATAAGTCACGCCACTGGTCCGTTTGTAACTAAAGAATCAATTGAAAGAGGTGTCGAGTCAGTTGTAAAAATGGGTTATGACTGTTCTTTTGCTGTTGAAAAACACAAAACGTATGCTTGGTATATGGGAAGACCATTAAACTATTCTCCATTCCACACAGCACAGACGCAAAATTTAAACCCTGTTTATACAGAAACAAGTGGGTTTTACGTTTTCAAAAAACAAGATTATTTAGAAACTAATAGTAGAATTAATGGAAAGCCTTATTTTGTCGAAGTAGACAAACGCGAATCTGTAGATATAGATGAAGCAAGTGATTTTAATCTTGCTAGTCAATTATTAGATTTTGATCCTAGTAAAAATTATTTTGATAATACAAACTTCTTTATAAATTACACACAAGATACAAATACTATACATCACGTATGTTTTGATCTAGACGGTTGTTTGATTGACAGTATACCTGTAATGAAACTTGCCTGGGAAGAAGCAATGGAACAAACAGGTGGATTTACAAGTTTTGATTCGTATGCGGAACTGATAGGTCTACCGTTTTTTGTAATACTTGAACAATTAAACATTGACAAGACGCATCATCAAAAAATCAAAGAAATTTTTGATAAGGTTAGTGTCGAAAATTTAAATAATGTAGTTGTTTTTGATGAAATAGTTGAATCGTTAGAAAGGTTACAAAAGAATAAAATTAAATTATCAGTAGCAACGTCAAAGCCTAAGGAACGCACTCACTTAATATTGTCTACACTATTTCCGACTATTAAGTTTGATAGTATTACAACTCCAGAAAGTGTCAAGAGAGGAAAACCTTTTCCAGACCAATTACTATTATCTTGTTTAGATACAGGAACAGAACCTAAGAATAGTGTGTACGTTGGCGATATGGATGTAGATAGACAAGCAGCAGAACGTGCAGGATTTAATTTTCTTTTTGCTAAGTGGGGCTACGGAAATATAAAAAATGAAAAATTGCCTTGGTTTATGAGTATGAAAGATCTTGTTGATTTTTTAGTAGGTAAAGATGAAATTTGATAGCTACGTTAATTTACATAAAGGACAACGTTGTTTTATATTAGGCAATGCTCCTAGCCTTGCTAAAGAAGATTTAAGTTTATTAAAAAACGAAAATGTATTTGTAGTGAATAGAGGTTATCTTGCCAAAGACCTAGGACTGCAAAATTATACATACTATGTTTGTGCAGACGAAAACGTATACAATTCTGCACCAACAGAAATACAAAACTTTGTAACTGTTCCTAGGTTTTATCATCATGAAATTTATAAAAGCAAGCAGTATGCAAAAGAAGATTACATACCAATTAAAAAAACTCACAGTCACACAGGCTTATTAAATGGACAATTTCCAAAGTCTTTTGAAGAAGGGTGGGGCAATACTCGTACAGTAGCATTTGACACATCACTTATTGCATACTTTATGGGCTTTACTGAAATATACTTACTTGGTGTTGACTTATATCATCCTTCTAAAGATAACAGCCATTTTTATAAAGCTGAAGCACGAGAAAATAAGTCATTTGGAGCATACCATAAGCGTACTAATGAGATAACTACTATTATAACCAAATTTGCAGATTTTTTTCAAGAGAAAAATATTGTTTTTAAAAACTTATCTAGAGACTTTGCTTTTAAAAAATATATGCAAACAGACCTATTAGACAACATAATGAGAGAATAAGATGAAAACAGTTGGACTCGACAGATATGAACTTTTAAAATATATGCCGACAGGCATAGTAGCAGAAATTGGTGTTGCTACAGGAAGATTAAGTAAAATCATTCTAGAAAATAATAAACCAAAAAAATTAGTATTAATCGATGCCTGGAAAAATTTTGATCTAGGATATGCAGACGACAACATGGTAACTGAAGATAAACATGAAAATCGCTATCAATCAGTTAAGAAGATGTTTGCAAAGAACAAAGCAGTATCTATAGTAAGAGACTTTAGTACAGCAGCCTCTGAAAAATTTGAAGATAATTATTTTGACTGGGTATATGTTGACGCTGATCACAGTTACGAAGGATGTTTAAAAGATTTAGAAGCATATGATAGTAAAGTTAAACAAGATGGCTACATTTGGGGACACGATTGGTTACCCGGAACATTTACTCAAAAGGGATTTGAAGTTAATCGTGCAGTTAAAGACTTTGTTGAAAGTAAAGGTTATATATTATCGTTTATTACAAACGAGCCTAAATTTGCAAGTTACGTAATTTCAAAAAATCAACTATCTCACAATAAGTTGTTGGATGTGTTAGATGTATGAAGATAAATTTATAAGAAGAGATAGTAATGTATACGGAAAACATTGGCTATGGCCAAAAGAAGATATAGGAGTCTGGAAACACTTCCACAAACCTGATATTATAAATTCGCTGAACGAAATTCTATCGCTATGCAAATCAAAAAGAACTGTAATACAAGCTGGCGGAAATTGCGGTATCTATCCTGTTTATTTTTCAAAACATTTTAGTAAAGTAATAACCTTTGAGCCAAGTACCGATAATTTTTACTGCTTATGTAACAATGCAAAACAAGACAATATTTACAAATATCAAAGTGCTATAGGAAATAGTACAGAACCGGTAAGAATAGAAAAAGTACAAAATATCGGAGGATATAAAGTATTAGGTGAAGGATCCATTCCACAACTTACAATTGATAGCTTTGATTTAAAAGACGTTGATTTAATACAATTAGATGTCGAAGGACACGAAGGTTATGTAATTCAAGGAGCATTGGAAACTATTAAAAGATGTAAGCCTTGGATTATGTTAGAAACTAAGAGTAAAAATGCTAGCCATTCTATATGGTCAAAAGCAGAATTAGATAAACTTATGCTAAGTATCGGATATGAAATTTATTCTGAACCTACACGCTTAGATACAATTTATAAGGAAAAACTATGAAGATTAAATTTTGTTGTACAGCATCTGACGATTATTTAGAAAAATATGATCGTTGTTATAAGAGTCATTTAGAATACTGTAAAAAGTACGATATAGATTATGTTATAGACGGAGAGCCGTTAAAAGAAGGTCAAACTCGTGCAGAGTGGTATTGGCGTAAGTTATCTAGTACATTACAACACTTTGACGATTACGATTATGTGGTTGTTATCGATATAGATATTGAAATTAAACCCAATACGCCTAATATAAGATCAGTTATTGACGACAATAGCATTTTTTATGTTAATGGTATTAGCAATAGGCCTAACAGCGGATTTTTAATAATTAAAACAGACGAAATAGGTAAGAAATTTATACAAACAGTATTAAAAAACAGAAATAGACCAATCGAAAAAAGATTTAAGGCTCCCGGCGAAAACGGACACGTTATTGAATACTTGCACGACTATCCAGAGAATAGTAAAGAATTGCCTATAGAATGGAATTGTAGTCAGCCTCAGTTTATGGATCAAAGTTTTTTATTGCATTATACAAATAAGTTAAGTAGCTATTATAATAATATACAGGTATGAAAAAAATTTTAGTAACAGGCGGTGCTGGCTTTGTTGGAAGTCATTTGTGTGAACGATTAGCAAAAGAAGGTAACACAGTTTATAGTCTAGACAATTATTTTACTGGATTAGTTAATAACCATTTTGACAGTGTAACTTATATCAAAGGTGATACAAAAGACATTTCTAAATTAGTAACATTCTCTCCAGATATAATTTATCATTTAGGAGAATATTCTAGAGTAGAACAAAGTTTTTCTGATGTTGATTTAGTACACGAGTATAACACTGTTGGAACATTTAATGTTTTAGAATTTGCTAGAAAAAATTCTTGTAAGGTTGTATATTCTGGAAGCAGTACAAAGTTTGGTGACGGCGGTTTAGGACGTAACGCTTCTCCATATGCATATACAAAAGCATCGAATACAGAATTAGTAGTCAACTATGGAAATTGGTTTAATCTTCCTTACGCAATTACATATTTTTATAATGTTTACGGTCCAAGAGAAATTAGCACAGGAAAATATGCCACACTAATAGCATTATTTAAAGAAAAGTATAAACAAGGGCTACCTCTAACAGTAGTTTCTCCCGGGACACAAAAAAGAAACTTTACATACATTGATGATATTATCAATGCTTTAGTATTAATCGGAGAGCACGGATATGGTGATGAATTTGGTATTGGAAGTGACGAATCTTTTTCTATACTAGAGGTTGCTAAAATGTTTGGAACTGATATAGAAATACTTCCAGAACGTCAAGGTAACAGAATGACATCAGATGTTGTGACAGATAAGACTAAAGCATTAGGCTGGCATCCTAATCATAGTTTAAAAAAATATATTGAAAAATTTTTATCGGAATGAAAATTTACGAACTACATAGAAAAGACAAAACTAATATAGGTGATTATTGGTGTAATCCTAGTCGTTATTTTAAATTTAAAAACCTACACAGCGAAGAACTTATACATAACAATTCTCTAACATCTGATGATGCTTTAATTGTAGGCGGCGGCGGCCTTATACACAAAAAGTTTCAATTACATATAGATCGTATTTTAGATAAAAAACCTAAAATAAGTGCGCTATGGGGCATAGGTCATAACTTTGGAAAAAAACATATACAAAAAACTAAAGACGATGTATATTATCCTAATTGGATTAAGAAAGCAAGTCTAGTAGGAATACGCGACTGGATTCACGGTCATTATGATACATACCTTCCATGCGTGTCTTGTATGCATCCTGCATTTGATAAAACATATGAAATAAAAAACGAGGTTGTCTTTTATACCCATGCGTTTAAATCTAAGTTTCAACCTTCTAAAAACGACATAGTAATGTCAAATAGCGAAAAAGACTTTGATAAAGTAATTTCTTTTTTAGGCTCTGCAAATACAGTAGTAACTGACAGTTATCATGGAGCATATTGGGCACAACTTTTAGGAAAAGATGTTAGAGTATTAAGTTGGAGTGTAAAATTTGATCATATGAAATATCCTCCTAGTTTTCTAGAGCATATTACTAAGTGGCAAGATGTAAAAATAAATTTGCCGCCAGCAGGTTACCTCGACGAGTCTAGAGAACTAAACATACAATTTTACCAAAAGTTTTTAAATCTATTTTAGTGCCACATAAATATCGTTATGAGCAAGATAGTTGTAGTCAGCGGAGGCTTTGATCCTCTACATTCCGGTCACATAAATTTATTAGAATCAGCCGCCGCATATGGCGACAAACTAGTTGTACTTGTAAACAGCGACGAATGGTTAACAAGAAAGAAGGGCAGGCCTTTTATGCCTTTCGAAGAACGTTCTGTTATACTTGAACGTATGCACATGGTAGACAATGTGTATGGTGTAGATGATGTAGACGGTAGTGTAACCAAAGGACTTATTCAGATTAGAGAAGCATTTGGTCACGAACATGAGTATGTATTCTGCAACGGAGGCGACAGAGGTAAAGATAACATACCAGAAATGGATGTAGAAGGATATGAGTTTATATTCTCAGTCGGGGGAGATTTCAAAGCCAACAGCAGTAGTTGGATATTGAAGGAATGGAAGTATCCAACAGAACGCAGAGTATGGGGTGAGTTTTCAGACTTATTCCAAGACGACGTTGTCCGTGTAAAAGAACTTGTAATCGAACCAGGCAAGGGCATTAGTTACCAGCGTCACTTTAAAAGAAGTGAGATGTGGTTTGTAAGTAAAGGCATGATAAACATTAAACACAGTTTTGGCTCGCCTGACACTTTTCAAATACACACCATTCAAAAAGATGGATTCTTTCATGTGAAACAAGGTGATTGGCATCAAGCATATAATCCATTCGACGAGCCATGTCATATCATAGAAATACAATACGGCGAAGAAACTAACGAAGATGATATAGAACGTCTTGAATATTATGACGGAGAAAAATAGTATGAAAGTATTTGTAGGATATGACACTAGAGAAGATATTGCATATCAAGTATGCAAACACAGTATTATTAGCAAACAACCGCAAGCAGATGTGCGACCATTACATCAACAAGAATTGCGCGATACAGGATGGTATACTAGGCCTGTAGATAAACTTGCAAGCACAGAATTTACCTTTACTAGATTCCTTGTACCAGAGTTAAGTAATTTTAATGGTTGGGCTTTGTTTATAGACTGCGACATGATTTTAACTACAGATATTAAGGAGTTGTTTGACCAAGCCGACGATCGTTATGCAGTCATGTGTGTTAAACACGACTATACTCCTCGTGAAGGTATAAAAATGGACGGTCAAAAACAAACTATATATCCGCGCAAAAACTGGTCAAGTGTTGTGTTATGGAATTGCGGCCACCCTAGTAATAAAGTAGTAACGCAAAACTTTGTAAACGATCCAGAAAAAACAGGAGCATATCTTCATAGATTTAGTTGGCTTAAAGATGAAGAAATAGGAAGTCTTGACCATACCTGGAATTATCTTGTAGGAGTGTATGATGATATTGATAAACCTAATTTAATACATTATACAGAAGGAGGCCCGTGGTTTGAAAATTATAGAAATTGCGAGTTTGCACAGCTATGGAAAGACGAATTGTTTGATATGATGAAATGATTTGCCTTAGTAAAAATTTAACAGACGAATACATTAATATGTTTGCACAAGGAGCAAACTTACCTATTCAGGACTATAGTTATAAAACAGACGAACCAATACTTATAAGAAGTATGGCCAAGCGAAAGCTAATGCAGCAATGTTATAAAAAAGGCCAAACTTTCTATTATATGGACAGTGGTTACATAGGTAACTATAAAAGTAATATTAATCCGCACGGTTGGAAACTATATCATAGAATTGTAAAAAATAATGTTCAGCACGAAGATATTATTGATAGGCCTAGTGATAGGTGGGAAAATTTAAAATATCCTATCGAAGAACGCAAAACAGGCACACACATTTTAGTAGTAACTCCAAGTGAAAAGCCATGTAAATTTTATGGCATAGATAAAAATGAGTGGCTGAAAGAAACACTAATTGAAATTAAAAAGCATACCGACAGGCCAATTATTGTTAGGGATAAACTTCCAAGACAACAACGAATAGTTAAAACAATTTTTGATGACTTAAAAGATTGTCATGCACTAGTAACGTATCAGAGTATAGCTGCTATTGAAAGTGTTCTTTATGGTGTTCCTGCTTTTACTCTTGCTCACACAGCAGCAGATCCTGTGTGCGATAAAGATATAAGTCTAATTGAAAATCCAACACATCAAGATAAGGATAAAATATATAAATGGGCCTGTCATTTAGCCTACGGTCAGTTTCACATAAAAGAATTGTCGGACGGGACAGCGTATAGAATATTAATGGAAACTTTATGAAATTACAATTTGTTACAAGCGTATCTCCTAGCTATTGGAATGGTGTAGCAAAACACTGTATAGGCACTTGGCAGTTACCTGGTGAATTAATTATATACATCGACCAGCCAGAAGGAGATGTAGAATGGTTTGACGAAATAGAACACAAGAAAAGATTAGTTCACGTTCCGTTGTTAAAATTCGAAAGTAGTTTAAAAGATGAAGATGATAACGAAGCCGCTGACACAAAAACTAAAGTAAGAAAATTTTGGGGTAAATCTTGCGCTCAGATTCATGCCGTAAGAAATCGTCCCGAAGACACTAGAATAATTTGGCTGGATGCGGACATGGAGCAATTAGTTCCTTATATCCCAGAAAATTTATTTGATTTTCAATTTCATCATGCAGTGTCATTAATGAAAAGTAGTGACTGGGTAGATGATCGATGGGAAACTGGTTTAGTAATGTTTAATCAAGAGCATCCAAAATTAAATTTGTTTATAAACCAATATGAAAAATTATGGAAAAACAAAGAAGAAATGTCTCAATTATGGCGTCCTTACGATGCACAAGTATTAGGCAGACTTGCCGAAAAAAGAGGTTATCATAATTTGGTAACAAAGCCTTGTGAAAATGTTGATGCTCTTTTAAACACAAGATTTCGGCATTATTTTAAACATTGGATAAACAAAGAAAATAAACGAAAATTAAAAGAGAAATTTGACAATGAAAATTAGAATTTTCTATGCAGGCATACCAGCTAGAAATACTAATAAAGAAAAAGAACTGGTATTAGATAATTTTTATTATGGAGCAAGAGATTGTTCCGATTGTCAACAGGTAAGAACTCCGACATGGGAGCCTTGTGACCTTGCTGTAATGCAAGGATGGGTTCACGCTAATAGTGGCCGTACTCCTCATTTGATGTTTCGCAGACAAATCATTGAGCAACAGAAAAAAATACAAAAACACACTCTTGCAATTGATAGTAATTTATTTTTGTATCGAGACCCAAAAAATTTAAACACGTATTTAAGATTTAGTCTAAACGATGTCTTTCCAACAACAGGAAATTATTTTACAGATCACGTGGATCCTCTCCGTTGGCAAAAAATTAAAAAAGATCTTAACATAGATTTACAGCCTTGGACTAACAAAGGAAAACACATTTTAATTTGTTTACAGCGTAACGGTGGCTGGAGCATGGGTTCGGTAAATGTTATGGATTGGTGTAAAAAGACTATAGAAACTTTACAACAGTATACTACAAGACAAATTGTAGTTAGAGCTCATCCAGGAGATAAAAAAGCAAAAGAATATCTTAGATTAAATTATCCTAATGTAAGAATATCAACTAACCAATCAATACTAGAAGATTTTCATAAATGCTGGGCGGTGATAACTTATAATTCTAGTCCCGGTGTAGCAGCAGCCATTGAAGGTATACCTGTTTTTGTAACTGACCCAAATCCAAAAATAAGTCAAGCATTTGATGTGTGTAATACAGATTTAAGTATGATTGATAATCCTATTCGTCCGGAGAGACAAGACTGGATTGAAAAAATATCTATGAGTCACTTTAATTTTATTGACTTGCAAAACGGTACAGCATTTAACATTATAAAGGATTATGTATGTTAAATTTTGTTGCTTTTACAAGTATGAGTAAAGACTATTACGAACGATGCGGTAAGCATATGATCAGTAGC
>Ga0181580_10003364_pt1 | contig 13017 bp, 12 predicted proteins | sample 071ome_23_FD_132413 | JGI IMG/M metagenome (GOLD analysis project Ga0181580, IMG submission 132413) | Coastal salt marsh microbial communities from the Groves Creek Marsh, Skidaway Island, Georgia - 071403BT metaG (megahit assembly) | ecosystem: Environmental > Aquatic > Marine > Intertidal...
CTATTTGTTGTCCAGATTCTGGAACTAGAGCTCTGAACTGGACGTGCTCCTCAAACCAATATGTCTTCAATCTCGAATCCTTGTGCGCGAGTTTCGGTTTATCGAAGGTGTGATTCAGGTTTGAAATTCTGACTGTGACAAGGGTGATTTGAGATGCACAAACTCGTGCGTAACATGCCGGTTAAGTTCGATTGATCAACAAACGTAATTGCTTGGAGTAGCGAGTTGCTTGCGAAAACTCGAACCTGTGCGCTGGTAGGCCTCGACGGGGTCCTTGTCGAGACGTAAGTCGATATTGCACCTGGTTTACCAGCATTCCACATTGTGGGCCTTGCAGATACCGCTGTGCAGGAATCCAAAGAACGGGTACGCGCAGCAATTCGAAATTCAGGCGTTGAATTTCCGATGCGAAGGATCGCATTGAGTTTGGCACCTGCTGACGTTCGCAAATCGGGACCTGCTTACGACCTCCCCATTGCTGTTGGCATTTTGACCAGCACAGGGCAAGTCCCGGAAATAGATAAACAATCTCTGTTACTTGGAGAACTTCCTCTCGATGGCAAATTGCGTTCGACCCAGGGAATACTGCCAATGGTCGCTCTTGGGAAGAAGCAGGGGTTCACACGTGCTTTTGTTCCGACGATCAAAGCTAAAGAAGCTTCACTTGTGCACGGGATTAAAGTAATCCCGATCGACTCACTAACAGAAATGGTCGAATATCTTCGTGGCGAAAAGAACATCGAAGCAATGAACGGCGAACGAAATCGAATCTATGGGGTTAGTTTCATCGGGGGCGCTGGGACCAGATCTTTCAGATGTCCGAGGACAAGAGCACGCGAAGAGAGCTCTCGAGGTAGCGGCAGCTGGTGTACACAACCTACTGATGGCAGGACCTCCGGGTAGCAGAAAAACACTCTTGGCACGAAGTCTTCCTTCAATCATGCCTTCGATGACACCGGATGAAGCTCTCGATGTCACCACCATATATTCGGTTGCAGGTCACCTTCCCAACCATCAACCTATGGTGAAGGAACGACCGTTCAGAGCTCCTCACTGCACGATCTCCAACGCTGGGCTTGTTGGCGGAGGTGTAAACCCTCGACCTGGAGAGATTACGCTTAGTCACAGAGGTGTTCTGTTCCTCGATGAGTTGCCTGAATTTGGGCATGCCAGCCTCGAAGTTCTCAGACAGCCAATCGAGGACAAGGTGGTGACTATAAGCAGAGCGCAGGGTACAACCACGTACCCGGCGAACTTCATGCTAGTTGCAGCTATGAATCCTTGCCCATGCGGATACAGCGGTGATACCGAGCACACCTGCACATGTTCGCCTACGGCCGTAGGTCGCTATCAACGACGCATCTCTGGGCCACTGTTGGACAGATTCGATATTTTTGTGAATGTGCCACGGGTCGAGTGTGAAAAGCTCGTTTCACCCTCGTCGGCTGAGACTTCAGAGGTTGTTCGCAAATGGATTTCGAATGCGATTGCCATCCAAAAAGAACGATTCGAGAAATCTGTATTGAGCTCTAACTCAGATATGGGTCCAGTCGAAGTTTGGGATCACTGCTAGGTGGAATCAGCAGGGCGGACCCTCATGAAAATTGCGATGAAGCAGCTATCGCTCTCGGCTCGCGTGATGCACAGGGTCTCAAAAGTTGCCAGGACAATTGCGGACCTCGCCGGGAGTGACAATATTAAAACCCCACACGTCGCAGAAGCTCTTCAGTACCGGCCTCGATTAGGGGTATAGCAGTGTCTGCGGACTAGCTTCTCAAGTCTTATCCGTGTATACCGGATGAGTGCTTGTTACAGACAGTCAAGAAGTAAAGCGATTTTGCGACGCCGCGGCGTCCGCTGATTTTGTTACGGTCGACACCGAATTTGTCAGGGAAAAGACCTACTGGCCTCAACTTTGTTTGATTCAAATTGGTACTGACCGAGAAGCTATCGCGGTCGACCCGCTAGAGAACGGAATTGATCTCCAACCGGTGTGGGATCTCCTCGTCGACTCTCCCGTTCTAAAAGTGATGCACTCTGCGAGCCAGGACATGCAGATCATCTTCAATGAAACCGGGAAGCTGATCGCACCGGTTTTCGACACACAAATCGCGGCGATGGTGTGTGGATTTGGCGACCAGCCGGCTTATGCGACCCTTGTCCAACGCATCCTGAACGAATCGATCGATAAACGTTCCCAAGCGACGGACTGGTCTCGACGACCACTCACAGAACCTCAGATCGAATACGCTCTAGGTGATGTCACATATCTCGTCCATATTTATGAGCATCTTCAAAACAAGCTGCAACAGTCAAAGCGAACTGAGTGGGCAGACGAGGAGATGCGGCATTTCAAAGACAGTGAAACCTACGATCCTGACCCACGAGAACTGTGGCGCAAGGTTCGCTTGCGACGGCCAAACCCTAGGGCCCTGGCAGTGCTACGTGAGATTACTGAGTGGCGTGAGCTAACCGCGAAAAAACGTAATCTCCCCAAAGGTTGGGTTGTTCGCGACGAAGCTCTCGCCGAAATAGCGCTGAACGGTCCAACTTCACCTGAATCGCTCGAAAGAGTAAGAGGGATCAACGAGCGTTTCGCTTTCGGCAAAGACGGCAAGCAACTCCTTGAGCGGGTCAAGGCAGGGCTTGATGTACCGGATGAAGAATGCCCACAACCCGAGCAAGGCGAAGCTCCTATTCGAGGGCATGAAACACTTGTTGCGCTACTGCAGGCGCTTCTCAGACTGAGATGTGATGAAAACGGGATCGCCGCTCAGTTAATTGCCAACAGGAAAGAATTGGACCTACTGGCCACTGAAGACAAGCCCGACATCAGAGCATTATCGGGTTGGCGAAGAGAGATATTTGGAGAAGACGCGCTCGCGTTAAAGCGCGGAGAAATTGCTCTCGCCGTGGATGGATTGTCGGTTCGCGTCGTTCCCGCGTAATTGCGGACATCTATACTTTCGTTATCGGTCTACAAAAACTGATCTCCAGTTTGGAAAGTCTAAGATCTGATGGTCAACGCCTTAAAATCAGAAGTGTTCATTACCGGGGCAACTCGGACACCTCTTGGAAAATTCCAAGGTGCAGTTTCGTCCGTTCCAGCAACTGAACTGGGTTCAACGGTCATTCGTTCTGCTGTGAAACGAGCGGGTATCGAATCCTCAGATGTTGATTACACGATCATGGGTAGCATGCTTTCGGCAGGCCTGGGGCAAACTCCAGCGAGGCAAGCTTCCATTGGCTCAGGGGTTCCGAACACTTCGTCCGCCCTCACTGTGAATAAAGCATGTGCTTCTGGAATACAGTCCGTAATACTCGCTGCTCAGTCAGTTCAGCTCGAAGAAAATGAAGCGGTTGTAGCAGGTGGTATGGAAAACATGAGCGCCGCACCACATTTGCTCATTAACAGTCGAACCGGACAACGACTTGGTGACACCAACCTCATCGACTCAATGATCCATGACGGACTGTGGTGTCCATTCGAGAACCGACATATGGGTGGATCAGCCGAAGCGATAAGCGAAAAATACAATATTTCTCGCGATGATCAAGATAAGTTTGCCGAACGAAGCCACAGACTCGCTTCTATCGCATCGGAAGAAGGCTTATTCGACGCAGAAATCACTCCAGTCGAGGTATCAGGGCGCAGGGGCAAAGCAATTACCTTCGACAAAGACGAAGGCCCAAGAGGGGACACAACCCTTGATGGACTAGCTTCTCTTCCTACAGTGTTCCCACCAGGAAAAACGGTCACGGCAGGGAATGCCTCGTCGATCAGTGATGGTGCAGCCGCTGTCGTAGTTGGAACAGAACTCATCGCTTCCCAATCTCGAGGATTAGTTGCCCGAATTATTGGTTATGCCCACGCCGCCAATGAACCTGGAATGCTGTTCGACGCACCCCGCATCGCGGTTGCCAATCTACTTGACAAGACTCACCAGACGATCGGAGACTTTGATCTGATCGAGGTAAACGAGGCATTTGCTGCACAGGTGCTTGCAAACGGTCAGGCGCTCAGTTGGGACTGGGACCGGGTGAATATTAACGGCGGTGCTATAGCATTAGGTCACCCGATCGGAGCAAGCGGGTCTCGAATTCTTGTGACGTTGATCCATGCTCTCTCAGCACAAAAACTCAAGAACGGGTTGGCAGTAATTTGCCATGCCGGCGGTGGATCAGTAGCCATGAGTATTGAACTTCAATAAGGAGGTTCAGAATGCCATTTGATCCGAACCAAATGGATGTAATTGATCGACGTAAAGTCGAGGCAATTGTACTGGGTCCCATGTTGAGAGCTTTTCAAAAACGGTTCGGAGAAGCAGAAACAAATGAAGTTGCGGTTCAAGTAATCACCCAGATTGCACGGGAACAAGGCAAAGATTTCGCTGACGGAATCGGATCGAATTCGCTTATTGATTACGCATCTAACAAAGATGCGTGGCGCCGGAATGGTGCTCTCGAATTCGAAGTAATCGAAGAATCTGAGACGAAATATTCGTTCAATGTGACCCGATGCAAATACGCAGAAATGTACCGCGACCTAGGTTTTGGTGACCTGGGCGAAATATTTTCATGCACAAGGGATTTTGAGTTCTGTGGTGGATTCAACAGTGACGTTGAACTGACACGAACGCAGACAATAATGGAAGGCGCATCTCACTGCGATTTTAGGTACGTATTGAAGAAAAAGTCGGATAGCTGATTTCGGAGAGTCCTCCACGATGATTTGCCCAATTGACCAAACAACGTTGGATTTACGAGATGACGGTTCCGAGGCCCAGTGCCCGGACTGTAAAGGCGTGTGGTTGACAACTCAGGCAATGGAAGACCTGGAGGATCAAGCTGGCGCTGACATGATCAAGGGACAGCGAATATACGGTGCACACGAGGTGGAGCACGCATGTCCGCATTGTGGTGAGATGATGACTCGATTCAGGTATCGCGGTTATAACCTCGAGATCGAAACGTGTCCTCAAGACGCAGGATTCTGGCTGGATGCCAAGGAAGACCGAGAAGTACGAGACATCATGAAAAAGCGGCGAAACAATCTTGGTCGCGCCGCGTCAGCAGAGCGAAGTTGGCACCATGCCCGACGAGGAACAGCGCCGTCTCTAGTTCAGAGAATTCGAAACCTTCTTGGAATCAACTAATGTTTAGCGGAAAGATATGTTCGAATCTGACCAACCTACAGCCGAGATAATGCTCTGCATATTCCCTCATTTGAAGGAATTTGTCGTCGTTGACGCGCGACCAGATCGGCCAGGCGGCCCAACTATTCTAAATCTGTCGTTGTCGAACGTTCTTGGAGACAAGTTCTTTGCCGATCTGGAAAGTGATTTTTCAAAGATCATCCGTCGTCATGACATTGGCTTCCTCGAACTCATGGCAATCCCGCAGCAAGTAGAAGCAGTAATCAGATCTGTGTCTCTTCGACGGATCGTTGAAGAACTTGGTCTACCAGAACCTGTTTTCGGTGATCAACCCGGATCGATTGGTGTTTTGTTCTTCGCCGGATCTCTCCTGGGGTTTGATTCGGATCAACTTCGTGGCGCGCTCCGAGAAATGTTCTCATCTAAGTTGGGTCCAATTGTGTTTGATGAGCTTTGCGAACAACTTCTGGCAATGGCCGATCAAGAGCGGAAGTCTGTTTCTGACAACACGCCAAAGAATCTTGCACGTCTGATAACGGGTGAAAGTGCTCAGTACGTAACACTCTGGGAAAGTCGTCAAAACTAAAACTTTCCAGTTCGCCTGACCGGTAAACATGTATGTTTCGTCGATCACGATTGATGACTACTTCTTAGACGGTGCCGTTCAGTCACCGTGAAATGGATCGACCAAACGAGTGCTAGACGAATTATTTGGTAACCCCGCTGACGGAACATTTGCCGCCTGGTTAGTTGATGGTGGTCTATGGGCAATTCTCATTGCTGCAGCGGGAGTGTTCGCCTGGTGGTTCGCACGACGTGGACTTCGACGATGGGTCAGGCAAGCAATCAGCGGGCTCGGTCAAAGTGACGCAACCGCTGACGTCGATATAGCGATTCAAGCCGCGGACTCAAGAATTACATCGCTTGCGATCGCGCTTGTCATCGGGTTCTTGAGTGTCCTTGGAATACTGGCGGCTTTGGGCAACAACGTGGATCCCGCCGCGGCGTTCCTCAGAGACACGGGTGCAAGTATCGGAATCTGGCTGGGAACTGCTGGTCTAACTATTGCGCTCATTGTTTTCGCAAGCTGGGTCGCAACCCGTATCGTCCGAAGAATTATTCCGCGAGTGCTGTCCTCGATCATGCTTGGACAAGCATCAACTGCGGATCATGACGAAGTTCTCAAACGCTCGGAAACTCTTTCAAGCGTATTTGTTGGTGCAGCGGTAACCCTGATCTACATATCGGCACTCTTCATGATCCTAACCGAGCTTAGTGTCCCCGTCGGACCAGTACTCGGAGGATTCGGAATAGCGGGTATTGCGGTTGGCTTCGGTGCTCAACATTTAGTAAGAGACCTTATTGCCGGCGTGTTCATACTTGCTGAGAACCAGTATCGAACCGGTGATGTCGTCACTATCGCAGGTATTTCTGGACTAGTTGAATCGATCAACTTACGACGCACAGTCTTGCGAGACCTGGATGGCCAAGTCCATGTCATCCCCAATGGTGAAATCACAGTCGCTTCCAACAAAACGAAATACTGGTCACGCGTGAACCTAGACGTTGGAGTTGCATACAAAGAGGATGTAGACCGAGTGATCAAAGTCCTGAATGAGATCGGAGACGACATCGCAGCCGACCCTTATTTCGGATTGATGCTCATCACGCCACCACAGGTGTTGAGACTCAACTCATTTGACGATTCATCGGTTACGTTCAAAGTCATTGGTGACTGCAAACCAATGAAGCAATGGGAAATCATGGGTGAGATGCGTCGCCGCATCAAAATCCGTTTCGACCAGGAAGGTATAGAAATTCCGTTCCCGCACCAGACAATTTACTGGGGCGAGGATCAAGTTCCATTACAGTGGGATGAGGTCCGCATGGCTGGTTACGGAGTCGAAACACCGGCAGAATCGGAAGCAGCACAAATTGCGCGATCCAAAGAGCCAGCACATACGGAGCCAGAAGTTTCAACGGAACCCGCAGAACTGGTACCAGTTGAGATGACACCCGAATTGCGAGAAGAGTTGCTTGCCAACCTCGCACTTGCCGCGATAGCTCGAGTGACTGAGTCTGATCCGGATATCCGTACTCGCACAAGGTCGACTGACACGGACGAATAATTCAATCGCGGAGTACGGTCCTCCAGAATGATTCGGCTGTGTTCGATTCGGCGTGTTCTCGGATAGCTAGATATAGCTTTTCGCGCTCAGCATCGCTCATATTCATAGCGGCAATAAACGACTCTTCGATTGCTACTGAATCTGTTGGCTGAACAATGAGCGCATCTGAGCCGTAGTTTTTAACGACCGGAAGGGATTCGCTCAGGATCATCAAGCCATTTCGTTTATTGACCAGTGGGGCGTCGAGAGAGGCACGTCCTACGCCATCAACGATTGGTACCGAAACCAAGGCATCGTACTCACGAAGTGCAATCCGGGCACTCGACATACTTCGCTCTTCAATGATTCGCACCGCTGTGTACTTGCTGTCGTTGTTCACGGCACGTGCAGCTCGCCGAACATCTTCCATCAAACGTCTGTACGCTGCGATATGGCTTGGTCCGGGGGTTAGCAATACCCAATACTCAGGTTTTCTATCTACAACTTCAGATCGTTTGAGGACATTCCGAAATGCCTCGATTGGGCGCACCAGGTTTTTGTGTGGCTCTGCTCTGTCGACGGTTACGAATAAGAAAGTAGGCCTTGTGGCTGCGAGCTGCTTCTGTTGGTTCGTCTCCTGTCGTTCAACAGGCTCGAACGATGGGGCGATTACCGACTTGATGTTTTGAGCTGAACTTCTGGCTGCTTGGCTTACCGATTTGAACGCGGCGACGTCTTGTTCAGAAGGAAGCCGAAGTGAATCTGCTTTAGTTATCGAATCAGTTATCTGTTCAGCCCAGTGCGAGGGGAGCAACGATAGATCTGAAGGCCACGGCCAGGGCGTGTCAAGAATGATGTGAATTTTCGCATCAACGGTCATATCCCGTAGCATCCCGGGAACAAGCAAAAGTTGATAATCCTGAACGATCAAACGAATCGGTTCGCTTCCCAACAGATCGGATATTGCAGAAGCGAAAGACCTGTTCACTTCGATGTATCCGGTGTCCCAGGCGTCGTGCTCCTCACGTCCGATTTTTGGCGTGTAAGGGGATGACCATGCTCGGTGAAACGTAAACCACAGCAACGGATTGCAAATTACGTTGTAGTGCTTGTGCTGAACACGCCTAGAGCTTCGCACAAAATGGACATTCCAGTTGGGACGACGGGGAATCTGAGGTGTGTTCGCTTGTTCGTCGGTGAGCTTGCGTTCAGCGGGAGTCAGGGCTGGAACGATCCAATCGATTCGATGATTCTTGAATGGTTCATACGAGAGAGAAAGTCCGCTCGTGTCCAGTCGGATCGACAGTGAACCGTCTGGCTGTTCAAGAAAGCGCGCTGGAGGTCGATTAGTGACAACTATCGTGCGTCGTTGATCGAGATCTTCGAACATAAGCGAACCGTCGCAAGGTAAATCACGACCACCCGGATCATGAGTATGACTTCCAGAGCAAACCTAATCGTTCACTGGAATCGTTTGATTAGTCCGCAAATTCAATCACGGCGAGATCATTCAGTCAAAGTCGATATTTCATCCCGCAGTCTTTGACACTCAATTTGACCGGAAACTAAAATCAATCGTTCGTTTTTCGTTATGTTCAAACACAGTTTGGAGAATCATGTCGGTCACACCGCCAAAAACAGCTGATGAGCTACGAGAGGTATTCCTTTCGTATTTCGAGGGCCAAGATCACCTACGTATGCCCTCCGCATCGCTGATACCCGCTGCGGATCCGACGCTACTTCTCACAAACTCAGGCATGGCTCAATTCAAGGCGTACTTCGCGGGTGAGAAAGAGCCACCTCACCCTCGCATCACGACCAGTCAAAAGTGTTTTCGAACAACTGATATTGAAGAAGTTGGAGACGATACCCACCTCACTTTGTTTGAGATGCTCGGCAACTTCAGTTTTGGAAACTACTTCAAACGCGAGGCTTGCGAGTGGGCACTCGATCTTCTTACTAACAAACTAGGTCTTGATCCTGAGCGTCTTTACTACACGGTGTACACAACCGACGATGAAGCCGAGCAAATCTGGAAAGACCTCGGAATTCCATCAGAGCGGATTTACCGGTTCGGTGACGAAGACAACTGGTGGGGTCCAGCAGGAGATGAAGGACCATGTGGTCCGAGTTCAGAGATCAATTACTACCGAGGTTCACTTGACGACGTACCTGCGGTAGACGACCCCGTGCGTAACGGCGAGTGGGGGCCTAACTATCACGATGATTTCGTGGAGCTTTACAACCTGGTCTTCACTCAGTTCTATCGTGATCTCGATGGAAACGACACTGTTCTCCCGGCGAAAAATATTGATACCGGGATGGGCTTCGAACGAATGCTCGCCGTGTTGCAAGGCGTTTCGAACGTCTACGAGACCGACGCATTCATGCCAATCATTCACAAAGTTGAACAGTTGTCGGGCAAAGAGTGGGGACAGGACAAGAAAACCGACATCGCAATTCGAGTCGTTGCAGAGCATTCTCGTTCAGCTTCGTTCCTGATCGGTGATGGTGTTGTGCCAGGCAACTCAGGTCGCGGTTACGTCCTTCGTCGATTGATCCGCCGTGGAATGTTGTTTGGGCGAGAACTCGGAATGGAAACACCAATGCTTTCCGCCGTTGCACAGACGGTTCGTGAGCAAATGGGTCGCACCTATCCAGAACTAGTCGATAATTTCGATTTCATCAAGGACGTGCTCGAGCACGAAGAGACCAGCTTCTCTCGGACACTTGAGTTTGGTGCCACAGCTCTCGCCGGGATGATCGAAGCGAGAGACTCAGACTTTTCGATGACTGATGCTCCTACCGGAGACGACGCAAGGTCTGTCGGTATTCGATTAGCACTTGCTGCAAAAGACTCCGACGAGCAAGCATGGTCAAAATCCATCTCTGGCAAAGAAGCGTTCGTTCTTTACGACACCTACGGCTACCCGGTTGAAGTGACTGAAGAAGTGGCCTTTGGTTCTGAAATATTGGTCATGATCGATGACTTTGAGTCCGAAATGGAAGCCCAACGAGAGCGTGGACGCGCTTCTGGAGGATTCGGCGGGAACACGAACGCCACCCGCGTGTACCAGGATCTAAAACTCGAAGACACACCGTTCCTCGGGTACGAAACACTCGAGACAGAAACCGTCGTAGAGGCAATAGTGGTCGAAGGTGGGTCTGTTGATTCGGCGAGTGTGGGAACCGAAGTTGAATTGGTTCTAAAAGAAACGCCGTTCTATGCGGCAAGAGGTGGGCAGGTAGGCGATACCGGCGTCTTGTCTGGCAACGGATTCAACATTGCTGTGAATGACACACTCGCACCCTATGGACACGTCAACGTGCACTTTGGGACGATCACAGAGGGATCGATAAATACAGGTGACTCAGTCCGTGCATCCGTTGATGGAGACAGGCGGGAAAAGATCCGTAGAAATCACACCGCGACTCATCTCATTCACGCAGCACTTCGTGAAATCGTAGGCTCGCATGTTCGGCAGGCAGGCTCGGTTGTTGACCCTGACCGCCTGCGTTTTGACTTCACTCACATGCAGGCACTAACCAAAGAGCAAATCCAGGCAGTTCAGGATCGGGTCAATGAAAAAATCCGACATAACCGACCAGTTGAAGTGCACTGGACCACATATGGCGAAGCCGTCGAAGAAGGCGCGCTAGCGTTCTTCGGTGACACGTACGAGAACGAAGTTCGAACTATCAAGATAGATGCACCGTGGAGCTACGAACTCTGTGGCGGGACGCACATGGACCACACTGGTGGTATCGGAACGTTCGTTATCACCTCTGAGACAGGCATTGGTGCTGGGATGCGCCGAATTGAGGCCATCACGGGACTGGCATCCGAAAAGGCAATATCAGAGCGATTTGGTGCCCTGGATTCTCTGGCTGGCAGGTTCCGAGTGCAGCCGACAGAAGTTGCAGGTCGGGTCGATTCCCTGGTCAATGATCTAGATGCTTCAAGAAAGCGCATTGCAGAACTTGAGCAACAGTTACTCCAGGCAAGCATGGGTGGTAGTAGTTCGGGCTCGTCGACTACTTTTTCCATCGACGTGAATGGGACGAGTGTTAAGGCTGAAGTAAACGAAGTGCCAGCTTCCAATGTTGGGGCTCTACGCAAGGCCGGTGACCACCTCAAGGATCAAATTGGTAGTGGTGTTGTCATACTCGGTGCAGTAATCGATGGGCGACCAATGATCGTTGTTATGGCAACCAAAGATGTTGTGGATGCCGGAATCAACTCAGGAGATATCGCCAAGAAACTTGCCCAAAAAATGGGTGGAGGCGGTGGTGGGAGTCCGGTAGTTGCTCAGGCAGGTGGAACAAACGCCGACCAGCTTCGCCCTGCTCTTGAATCCGCAGAGGAAGTGATCACTTCACTGCTGAACGGATCATAAGAGGTCTCTGATTAGCGACGAACAGAGAATACTCGGCGTCGATTACGGCGAAGTCAGAATTGGCCTCGCCGTATCGGATCCAACCGGAACAATTGCGACCCCAATTGAAGCTCTTGATGCTGAAGTTCGAAATGATGCGAAAAACGTGATCGAACAGGCTGAAGCGCACGAGGCCAGTTCTATTGTGGTCGGCTTGCCTTTGTCGTTGGACGGAACTAGTGGTCCAGCTGCGCGAAAGGTACAGGCATTTTGCTCCACCCTTCGAAAAATCACTGATATTCCAATAATTACGTGGGACGAGCGAATGTCATCAGTTGAAGCCCAATCGCGACTTCGGGATGCGGGATTCAGCCCAACGAAAGCTCGCGGAAAAGATCGCGGCAAGATAGACTCGGCTGCAGCGGCGATTATTCTTGAATCGTATTTACGTTCGAAATAGCAGGATATCCCAGAGGAACAATTAGCTAATGAGCAGCAACATCGGCGTCATGGGACACCCGATCGGGCACACAAAGTCCCCTGTGTTTCAACAGGCAGGGCTCGACGAGCTTGGAATCAAGGAAACATTCGAAGCCTGGGACGTTGCGCCTGAAGACCTTGAAGAAGAGGTCAAAACGTTTAGGGATGAGGGCTTCCTGGCTTCGTGTGTGACGTTGCCACACAAACAGGCAGTCATCCCGCTGGTCGACGAACTAACTGACGCTGCTGAGGCCGTTGGAGCGGTTAACTGGATTTTCAACAGGGACGGAATACTAGTTGGGCACAACACAGACGGTTCTGGCTTTTTAAGGGCGCTGAAGGAGAAAGCGGGCTTTGATCCTGCTGGTGCCGACGCAGTTGTATTTGGTGCTGGAGGCGCTGCGCGTGCAATCGTGTATGCGTTGAAAAACGCCGGTGTGAATCGCCTGACTATCGCCAACCGCACTGTTGAGAAGGCTTCAGTATTAGCTTCCGAGTTCTCCGAAGGTCGATTCAAACCAGTGGCTTGTGGAATGTCTCGCGACGAATTGGCAGATCACGTGCCTTACGCGACATTGTTGGTGAATACCACGTCACTCGGCATGGCAGGTGGTCCTGCCGAAATGGCAACACCGGTCACCTCGGAATTGATTTCAGCTGAAGCAACTGGCTATGACGCTGTCTATGCTCCTCCAATGACACAGTTTCTAAGAGAGGTTGAGAAAGCAGGCGGAGATACTGCCGGTGGCATCACTATGCTCGTCTATCAGGGCATTGAAGGCTTTGAAATGGCGACAGGGCAAAAAGCGCCAGTGGACGTGATGTTTGCAGCAATTGAGGCGGCTCTTAAGGCCGACTCTTAGCCGACGCTGACTACAATCGTTGAAGTGCAATAAC
>Ga0181580_10003369_pt1 | contig 13009 bp, 15 predicted proteins | sample 071ome_23_FD_132413 | JGI IMG/M metagenome (GOLD analysis project Ga0181580, IMG submission 132413) | Coastal salt marsh microbial communities from the Groves Creek Marsh, Skidaway Island, Georgia - 071403BT metaG (megahit assembly) | ecosystem: Environmental > Aquatic > Marine > Intertidal...
CCCCGCCGCCGTCGGATTCCCTCGACGCGCGTGTCCGCCTGATGGTACCGCGTCCGGCCCCGGTATCCGTCAACAGCCTGTTCCGTAACCGGGCAGTCGCGGTCGCAGCAGCCCTCGTTGCGGTCACGCTGGTCGTGACGTTGCAGATGCCTCCGTCGGGAGCGCCGTCCGGCTCCGCCGTGACTGTCATAGATTCGTGCGGCGAAGTACCGGTGACGGAACTGGCCGTGTCGGGCGATGTCGCACCGGACAACAACGACCCGGCCGAACCGATATCCCTGGCGGGGCTGCCACTGGAGTAAGCAGCCCGTCGGGAATGCCCGATAACGGCAATGTTACTGCCAATCCGCCCGATTCTGACCATATTCCACGAGAACTTCGTGGGAGACGGGACTTGAGGAAATTTATACTGGCCGGCGCTGCGGCGCTGGGCGTCGCCGCCGCTGCCGCATCCGCTGCGGCGCAGGAAACCAGAATTGCCACCTTTGCCGGCGGGTGTTTCTGGTGCATCGAATCCGATTTCGACAAGGTGCCCGGCGTGCTGAAAACGATATCCGGCTACACCGGCGGCCGCACGGAAAACCCGACTTATCGGAAAATAGGCCGCGGCAATACCGGACATCACGAAGCGCTGCAGGTTACCTACGATCCTAAGAAGGTGACCTACGAACAGTTACTGACCGTGTTCTGGCATTCGATCGATCCGCTCGAAAGCGGCGGCCAGTTCTGCGACCGGGGGGAACCGTACGAAACCGCCGTCTTCGTGCATGACGAGGAACAGCGGAAACTGGCCGAGGCGTCCAAGGCGGCGGCGATGAAGAAGCTTGGTCAGAAGATTTTCACGCCGGTGGAGGCCGCGGCCAAGTTCTACCCGGCCGAGGACTATCATCAGGATTACTACACCAAGAGCCCGCTGCGATATAAATACTACCGCTGGAACTGCGGCCGAAACCAGCGCGTGAAGGAAATCTGGGGCGACGACGCCTATAAGGGCATTCCGGCAAAGGGTTAGGCCCGTTCCCCCAGCTCGATCATGTAGCCGTCCGGGTCGCGGACGAAGGCGATGATCGAGGCGTTGGGGCCGACGTGCTTCAGCGGTCCGGCGGGACGCGGGATGTCGACGCCCTCTGCTTCCAGCTTTTCGCACAGCGCGTACAGATCGGGCACGCCGATGGCGATGTGGCCGAACCCGTCGCCCTTGTCGTAATCGTCGTCCTGGCCCCAGTTGTAGGTCAGCTCGATAGCCGGGTGCGTGTTCTCGTCATCATAGCCGACGAAGGCGACGGAATATTTGCCGCCTTCGTTGTCCATGCGCCGAAAAAGGGTCATGCCGAACAGACGGGTGTAGAAGTCTATCGATTTCTCCAGATCCCTGACCCGCAGCATGGTGTGGCGGATCCGTGGTTTGGTGTTCTTGACGACTTCCCAGGCGCCGCCGCGCGGTTGCTCGTTCATGACTTGTCTCCCTCGGTTCTGGTGGCTGCAGTTCTGCGGGCGTTCCGCCCCTCGCGGTAGCTCACGTAATAGGTGCTGGCACAGATTACAGCCGCGCCCGCCCAGGTCCAGACGTCGGTGGTCTGCGAAAAGATCAGCCAGCCGAAAAGGGCGATCAGCGGAAGCTGCACGTAGTTGATAATGACCACAAGGCTGGCGGGCGCGGCCCGGAATGCCCGTGTCTGACACTGCTGCGCGCCGACCGTGCAGACGCCGAGCGCGATCAGCAGCGGGATGTCGTCTACGCCCGGGTTGGTCCAGTCGAACAGCGCGCCGACTGCTGCCGGCGGGATCATCAGCGTATAGAGATAGAACACCATGGCGTTGGGGTTCTCCGTCGCCGTCAGCATCTTGCTGCCGATGAGCGCGCCGGAGAACATCGCCGCGGCGAACAGCGTGGCCAGCGCGGCGGTCGACACCTCGATCATGCCGGGCCGCAGGATGACCAGGGCCCCCGCGAAGCCCACGATGGTCGCGGCGATGCGGTGCAGTCCCGGCCTTTCCGCCAGCCAGATCGCGGCCAGCACGACCGTGAACAGCGGCATGGTGAACATCAGCGCGTTCGCATCAGCCAGCGGCATGCCGGCGATGCCGTACATCCACGCCACCGCGCCGACATAGCTGAACAGCATGCGCCACAGATAGGTGGACATGCGCCGCGTATACAGCGCGCCGAGGCCGGCCGAAAACAGCCAGGGCAGCATGAACGCCGATCCCAGCAAGGCACGGAAGAAAACGATCTGGTTAACGGCGAAGCTTTCCGCCAACCCGCGGACCACCACGTAGATCAATGCGTAGAACAGGCTGGAGAGAATCATCCACAGCACGCCGCGCACCGGGCCGGGCAGGCGCCCAAGGTCGGCGACGATCGACGTCATGCCGTTTCCGTGTGCACGAGGCTGCGAGGTGCGGAATTGACCTTGTGCGATTTCCTGTCAGCGTAGCGTCCGCAACGACATAAAAACGTCATAACTGCCCGGGGATGAAACGTTCGAATTAACCGCCGAGACCGGCCCATCAGCCGCGACGGCGATTTCCATCATACAGATACGGCGCAAGGGCCGGCCGAAAATAATAAAAATGGCAAGAAGCCCGATCAGCCGTGCACCGCTGAGGAACTCTCCGGGGTTCGTTCAGGGGGCGTTTGAGCCGACCCTTCGGGGTCCGCTTCTTTATATTCCCGGGCCGGGAAATCCGGGCACTGGACAGGTCGATATTTTCGGTATTCGGGTGATTCTGCAACGTGCAGCTCTGTCGGGGCGTACTTCAATGCCCGCGAAAAATGGGGGCGAGTTTCTTTGCCAAAAACGTTCCGACACGTTCGGAGCCTTGCCGCGTCGTGTGAACATGGTCGCTGAAATCGCCGTTTTGGAAGCGGATCTCGCTGGCCAGATCGACGCATAGCGCGTCGGTCTTCGCACAGACTGACAACGTTACCGCATTTATTCTGTCTAGTACGATCTGCGCTCTGATCGCAGCATCGCTCGCACCGCGCAGGACGTTGCCGTCGTAACGCACATCGCCCCGCCGTTGGGTCACGAAAATCGCCTTCGCGCCCCAATCTTCGACTTTGTCAACCAGCGCATGCAGTCTATTCCGAAACTGAGGCAAGCCTTGCGGTTTCTTCGAGGTGGCGGTCGCAGCGGCACGTTCGGTTGGCGTGATACTCACGGGAAAATAACGGGCAGAGGCGTCGGTTCCATATATTACACGGACGTCCCTTGCCCGAAGCGCACCCCGCACAATGCGGAAAACCTGGTACAGAACGCTGTCGTTCTTGAACCTGCGAATGAGTTTTTGAATCGTGTCGCCGCTCTCGGCGATCGTATTGTCATAGCGCGCCTGGTTAGCGACATAGACGTCGTTGATGCCGATGTAAAAAACCACCCACCTGGGGGCCAAGCCGGGAATGCGAGAAAACCAGACATCGAAGGCTCGCGTGTGGCCAATTGTCGAATGACCGTCAACGCCGGCGTTGACGATCACCATGGGCAGTCCCATTTCGTCGAGTCGCTGACGCATGATGTCGACAAAAGTATTGCTGTCTCCCACGTACAGTTCGTTGGTTGTGCTGCCTCCGACAACGAGCACTTCGATGTCCGACGGCTTTTCGTATTTGCCGCGAAGTCCGTATTCGTCTCTCGTGTACCGTACCGTCGGTTTGCCGGGAACGTGATCTAGAACGTGTTCGATTTCAACGTTGCGGGGAACCATGAGGAGCCCGAGATGCTGTTCGGAGAGCCAATTCCCGAAGATCAATTCGACTACCAACAGCACTAGGATCAAAAGTCCGGCGTTCCAGCCCAAGACCCGAACGATTGCTGCACAGCCTTTTCGGAAATCAGTCAAGTTCGAAGGCATCCTTGTAATTCTGCTTTAGCGCCGGGTCCTGGTCTTCTTTCCTTAAAAAGCAGTCGCCAACCACCAGAATTTCGATGTCGGATCCCATGAAGCAACGGAACGCGTCCTCCGGCGTACATACAATCGGTTCGCCGCGCACGTTGAAACTGGTGTTTACAAGCACCGGACACCCTGTCTCCGCCTTGAAGCGGGTCAGCAGGTCGTGATAGCGCGGATTGGTATCGCGGTGAACGGTCTGTATTCGCGCCGAGTAATCGACATGCGTGACTGCCGGAATATCGGAGCGCGGAACGTTGAGCTTGTCGATCCCCCACAGGGCGGATTCTTCCACAGTCATTTCGCGCCGGTGGTGGGCGGCTATGTCTGCGACCAGCATCATGTAGGGGCTGTCGTCGTCCAGTTCGAACCATTCCGACACGTCTTCACGCAGGACGGAGGGGGCGAAGGGACGGAAGGACTCCCGATATTTTACCCGAAGGTTCAGCGTTTTCTGCATCGTCGGAGAGCGGGGGTCGCCCAGGATGGATCGACCGCCAAGAGATCTGGGGCCAAACTCCATGCGATCCTGAAACCAGCCGACAGCCTTGCCGTTTGCAAGTTCTTCGGCCGTCCGGCAGATGGTGTCGTCGGGTTCCATCGTCGTGAAGCTTGCCCCGATATCCGTTAGCCTGCGCTCGACCTCGGCCCGGTCGAAGCGTGGACCGAGAAACGAGCCCCTCATCCCGTCCATGGCGCCGTTTGATTGGCGCGGCTGCTCGAGAAAGCCGTAATAAGCGGTCAATGCGGCCCCCAGGGAACCGCCCGCATCTCCCGACGCCGGTTGTATCCAGATATTATCGAACGCGCCGTCCCTTAAAAGCTTGCCGTTCGCGACGCAGTTCAACGCGACCCCACCGGCCAGACACAGATTGCGTTCGCCCGTTTCTGCCGCGATCGATCGACCGAGCCGGAGGACAATCTCCTCGACCACTGACTGGACGGATGCTGCCAGGTCCATTTCCCTCTGAGTGAGACGCGTCTCGGGATCCCGGGGTTGCGCGCCGAAAAGCGACGAAAACCGGTCGTTGGTCATGGTCAGGCCGGTGCAATAGTCGAAATAGTCCAGGTTCAGGCGGTAGGTACCGTCCTCCTTGATATCTACCAGGTTGTCGAGAATGAGATCGCGAAACTTTGGTTCGCCGTAAGGTGCCAGGCCCATGACCTTGTATTCGCCGGAATTGACGCGAAAGCCGGTATAGTAAGTGAAGGCCGAATAAAGGAGCCCGATCGAGTGCGGGAAGTGTATTTCCCGCGTGATTTGCATATTGCTCCCCTCACCGAGTGCCAGCGATGTCGTTGCCCATTCGCCGACGCCGTCCATTGTGAGGATGGCCGCCCGCTCGAACGGTGACGGGTAAAACGCGCTTGCCGCATGGCTTTGATGGTGCTCGGAGAATATTATCCGGTCGTCCCATTTCGTCTCCGGAGCGAACGCCTTTAGCTTCGACTTGAGAAGACTTTTCTGAAACAGTTTTTCCCTGAGCCACACCGGGATCGCCATAGAGAAGGATTTGAAGCCCCGCGGGGCAAACGAGACATAGGTCTCTAGCAGCCGTTCGAATTTCAGGAAGGGCTTGTCGTAGAACGCGACGTAGTCGATCTGATCCAGTGTAGTGCCCGCTTCCGCCAGACAGTATTCGATGGCTCTGGACGGAAAATCGGCATCGAATTTTTTGCGCGTGAAGCGTTCTTCCTGCGCTGCGGCGACGATATCGCCGTCACGGACCAGAGCCGCTGCACTATCGTGGTAGAAAGCGGAGATACCGAGAACCTGCATTCTCTGGCGTCCCCTAGAAAATGGTGTAGATGAAAGGTGCCACTGCTGAACCCTGGGTGAGCACCACCAGTCCGCCAATCAGCACCATCATGACCAGAATAGGCAGCAGCCAGAACTTCTTGCGGACGGCCAGAAAGCGGAACAGTTCTGCGAAAAAGGCCATAGCTGCGCTTAGAACTGATCCGCCATGGATTTCGGTTGCGGACCGGGCGGGTCGCGCAGAATCCAGTAGCTTTCCGCTTCAGGGTCGGCTTCCAGTGTCAGGGGAGTCTTGCCCAGCGCTCGCATGATCAGCCCCGTAGGCGTTACCGTCAGAAAGAAGATCAGGCCCATGACGATCGGATTGACGACTTTGTGCAACAGCAATCCGAAACGTCCCCATAGTCGGTTCGCCGGTGCGAGGATGCGGGGAATAACAATCGCAACGAGAAGGATTGCAGCCGCCGCTATCATGGCCCAGAGGCGAATATCGCCCTGCCCGAACAGCCATGGCCACAGGCCGACCACGAAAAAAACGACGGTGAATACAATGCCGAATGCGCGGTCTGACGAACCTTCGATCTCGTCACGGAGCGCAAAGGACTCGTGAAGCTTTGTTGTCATCCAGTGTCCATCCATTCCTGCGTTTTGTTTAACGATGCATCTTGAATAGTCAAGAAACAGTCGTGTGCGGTTGTCTGAAATCCTTACCCAAACCCGCCTCCGGGAGATGGGATTGGCGACATCGTGGAAACAGCGGGAACCCTAACCGCGGTTGCTTAGGTGGCCGCGGGGATCAGGCTCAATACACGCCCTTGCAGAAAACAAGGAACCGTTCGCGCTCAGGCGCTCAACGCCTGTCCTGAAATCGTATAGCGCCGCAGCATCCGGGTCTGGTCGCGGGGGAAGTCGGTCCGGGCGTGAATGGTGCACCAGTTGTCCCACATCATCAGGTCGCCGCGCCGCCATTTATGGTCGTAGACGATATCCGACGATTTCACGTGCTCGTTCAGCGCTTCGATGATGTCGCGGCTTTCGTCCTCGTCGTAGCCGTCGATCAGTGCCGACATCAGTTCGTTGACGTACAGCGCGCGGCGGCCGGTTTTCGGATGGGTGATGACGATGGGCTGCCACTGGTGGTCGTATTTGTCGATCCCGTCGGTCAGGTCGACCCGTTCGGTGGGCAGGTATTTGTAGATCTGCAGCACCTTGCGGCCGTCGATTTTCGCTTTCAGGTCGTCGGGCAGGGTCTCCCATGCGTCGTACATGTTGGCGAACAGCGTGTGCCCGCCGACCCGGGTGACTTCCATCGCATAAAGCATCGTTCCCCAGTCGGGTTCCGCCGCATAGCACTTGTCATGATGGAAGAACATCTCGCCGTCGGGCAGAGATCCGATCGGCACGCCGTTCTTGCGGACGTTGGTCACCAGCATGATGTTGTCGGCATCATGGCCTTCGGGCCGTTCTTCCGCCTTCCGCAGCCGCCCGCCAAGCTCGCCGAATTGCAGGCAGAAGGCGCGCTGGGCCTCCGGCGTCAGTTCCTGGTCGCGGAACAGCAGGATCAGATGGTCGAGCCAGGCCTGGATCAAGGCTTCCCGGGTCTTGTCCGGCAACGGCTGCGACAGGTCCAGCCCGCGCACCTCGGCCCCGAGGGAATCGTGCAGCTTGTGAAGCATGAAATCAGCCATCCGGTATCTTACGGCGCTGTGAAAGCAACGGTCAATCGGAACGCTGTTCCTTTACTGCAGTTCTTCTTCCGCCGGCACGTCGGCCTGAACCGGATTGACGCCGATGATCACCTGGTTGAGGTAGTCCTCCAGCTGCTCGGTCATTTCGTCGACCTTGGTGTTGAAGAAGTGATCGGCACCTTCGACGATCCGGTAGTCGATGGTGATTTCCCGCTGGTGCGCCAGCTTTTCGGCCAGCGCGCCCACGGATTCCACGGGCACCACCTTGTCGTCCCCGCCATGCAGGAACAGCCCGGAGGAGGGGCAGGGGGCAAGGAACGAGAAATCGTACATGCTGGCGGGCGGGGCGACGGAGATGAAGCCGGTGATTTCCGGCCGGCGCATCAGCAGCTGCATGCCGATCCAGGCGCCGAACGAGAACCCGCCGATCCAGCATTGCGGCGCGTCGGGATTTGCCGATTGCAGCCAGTCGAGCGCCGCGGCGGCATCCGACAGTTCGCCGATGCCTTCGTCGTAACCGCCCTGCGAGCGCCCGACTCCGCGGAAATTGAACCGCAGCACCGAAAACCCGCGCCGCACGAAACAGTGATACATCTGATAGATGACCCGGTTGTTCATCGACCCGCCATATTGCGGGTGCGGGTGCAGCATCAGGGCAATCGACGGATTTTCCTCTTTGCTGTGATGATAACGGCCTTCCAGCCGGCCTTCGGGTCCGTTGAAAATTATTTCCGGCATAGGGTGTTCCCTGTCGATTCCGCATCGCGTCCGGATTTCGCGGTTCGTCGCGGTTCCGGCGCTGGTTGACTAACCCGTTCCGGGACGTAAATTCCCACGCGAAACGGGCAGTGAGGCCGCCGCTGCGGGACGAATCAGCCCGGTCGGATTTTGAGCGGGCGGAATATAGCACAATCGCGGGTGGCGATTTCAAGCATTGCGGACACGAAGGGTGCGTTTTTCTGCTCCCCGGCCCTTGAAACCCGCAGAACCGAGGCGTTTATGAACCAGCGTATTTATCTAGACTACAACGCAACGGCGAAGATCCGCCCCGAGGTAATCGACGCCCTTGCCGGTGCAATGGCCGTTGTCGGAAATGCCTCGTCGGTGCATGGCGCCGGGCGTGAGGCCCGGAAATCGGTAGAAGACGCCCGCAGAAAGGTCGCAGAGCTGGTGGGCGCCGCGCCCGATCAGGTGGTGTTCACCAGCGGTGGTACCGAAGCGGACAATCAGGTCATGCGGCCCTGCGATCCCGCCCGTACCTTCGTCAGCGCGGTCGAACATCCGGCGGTGCTGGATGCGTGTCCCGGCGCATACCGCGTCCCCGTGGACGGGAACGGCGTGATCGACCTGGCGGCGCTTGAAAGCGCGTTGGCGGCAACCGACGGCCCGCTGATGGTGGCGTTGATGCTGGCCAACAACGAAACAGGCGTGCTGCAGCCGGTGGCGGCGGCGGCGGAGATCGCGCATCGTTACGGCGCTTGCCTGCACTGCGACGCCGTACAGGCGGTCGGAAAAATTCCGGTCGATTTCGCCGAACTCGGCGCAGACACCATGGCCCTGACCGGACACAAGTTCGGCGGGCCGCAGGGCGTCGGCGCGCTGATCGTGCGATCGCCCGACAGTGCCGACTGCCTGATGCGCGGCGGCGGGCAGGAACGGGGCCTTCGCGGCGGCACCGAAAGCGTCGCCCATATCGCGGCGCTGGGCCGCGCGGCTGAAATCGCGGCCGAGCGGATGGACGGATACGCCGCGCTTGCCGGTTTGCGGGACCGGATGGAAGCGCGCCTGCTGCAATCGACCCCGGGCATGCGCGTGTTCGGGGGTGATGCGCCGCGCCTGCCCAATACGTCGAAGCTGATGATGCCGGGCGTCAGCTCCGAAACACAGGTGATGTCGTTCGATCTTGCCGGGATCGAAGTCAGCGCCGGGTCGGCCTGTTCCGCGGGCCGGATCGAACCGCCTTACGTGTTGACCGCGATGGGCGTCGGCGATGACGAGGCACTGTGCGCGCTGCGCGTGAGTCTCGGCTGGGATACGACGGAGGACGATATCGACCGGTTCGTCGCCGAGTGGGGCAGAATTTACGAACGCGCCGGCAACGCACGGGCGGCGGAGTAGAGCGGTGCCCAGGATCGTGTTCAAGACGGCAGAGGGCGTCGAGACACCTGTCGAGGTTGCGGCCGGCATCACAGTGCTGCAGGCGGCGTGGGACAATAACATCGACATCGAAGGCGCCTGCGAGGGCGTGATGGCGTGTTCCACCTGCCATGTGATCGTCGATGGCGCGTATTTCGACAGGCTCGACGATCCGTCGGACGAGGAAGAAGACCTGCTCGATCTGGCCTGGGGTGTGCGGCCGACATCGCGGCTCGGCTGCCAGATCGTCGTGACCGACGAACTGGACGGGATGGTGCTGCTGCTGCCGGCGTCCACCAACAATCAGATGTGATGCGGGATTTTTCTGAATGACTGACGGAACGCCGCCGATCTTCGAGCGCCTGAAAACATCCTGCGCCGCCGACTGGGAACGCTATACCCGGCACGATTTCGTTCGCCAGCTCGCCGCCGGGACACTGCCGGAAAAGAGTTTTCGCCATTACCTGATCCAGGATTACCTTTTCCTGATCCATTTCGCCCGCGCCTGGGCGCTCGCGGCATTCAAGGCCGACGACCTGGCCGAAATCCGCGGAGCGGCGGCCGCCCTGTCCGGCATCGTCGACGTGGAGATGGATCTGCATGTGAAATTCTGCGCCGACTGGGGGCTGGCCGAGGCAGACATGGCGTCCGCCCCGGAAGCGATGGAGACGACGGCCTATACCCGCTACGTATTCGAACGCGGCATGGCTGGCGACCTGCTGGATCTGCACGTCGCGCTGGCGCCGTGCATCGTCGGCTACGGCGAGATCGGCGCGGCGCTGGCGGCCGATCCCGACACCGTCATGGACGGCAATCCGTACCGCGCCTGGATCGAGATGTATGCCGGCGACGAGTACCGGGACATAGCGGACGGCGCCGTCGCCCAGCTTGACCGGTTGGCGGCCGCAAAAGGCGGCGATGCAAGGTTCGAGGAGATTGCCGCGACGTTTGCGCAGGCAACCCGGCTGGAAGAAGCTTTCTGGCAGATGGGGCTGAATGCCTGAAACCGCCTCAGGCGGTATCCGTCCGTTTCCGGGTCACAAACGGAATAATCCCGACCGCGAGAGCAAAAACGGTGAAGACCGTCACCACGATCGCCATGGGATAAGGCGTTCCGTCGGCGACGAACCCGAACAGCTGTGTCGAAACAGCCGCCGAGAGCAGCTGAATGAACACGCCGATTCCTGCCGCGGTGCCGGCCAGCGGACCGGCGACGTTGATGGCACCGGACTGCGCGCTCGGCAGCGAAATTCCCTGGGACAGAATCGCGAGAAAACCGGGCAGGAAGATCGTCAGCGGTGTGACGATACCGGCGAATATGAACCCGACCTGCGTAAATACCCCGGTGGCCAGCAGCAGGCTGCCGACCAGGACCATGACTTCGATCCGCACCCGACCCGCCAGCCGGCTTGAAATCAGGGAGCCGGTGAGGAACCCGGCCGGAAAGCACATGAAATACAATCCGTATTCCGATGCCGGACGGTCCAGGTAATCGATCATCAGGAACGAACTGGCCGTTGCCATGGTGAAAAAAACCGCGGTGGCGAATCCGGACTGCAACACGTAGGCATTGAAGCGCAGATTGCGCAGCAGCGTCCCGTAGCCGCGGAACAGGCTGAACCCGCGGTCGCTTGCGGCGCGATCGGTGTGGGTTTCGATCATGACGAACCAGCAGACTATTCCGATAAATGCGCCGAATGTCCCGGCTGCGATCAGGATGCTGCGCCAGCCGCCCATATCCACCAGCGCGCCGCCGACGGGGCCCGCGATCATCGGGCCGAGCGCATAGGCCATCGTCAGATAGGACAGTACCTTCATGAGACGGTCGGCGCCGAACACGTCGCGGGCGATGCTGCGGGCAAGTCCCAGGCCGCCGCCGCCGCCGGCCGACTGAATTATACGCCCGGCGACAAGCAGCCAGATATTGTCGGCCATCGCGGACAGGACCGATCCGGCGACGAAAAGGGTTATGGAGCCCAGCAGGACCGGGCGGCGCCCGAAACGGTCCGACAGAGATCCGTACACCAGCGACGAAAACGCCATGACGAACAGAGGCAGGCTGACCGTCAGGTTGGCGATCGTTTCCGTCGTTGTGAAATAGGCTTTTACGGACGGCAGCGCCGGAAAGAAGAGATGCAGCGACAGCGGAAGGAACATCGATATCGTTGCGAGAACGATCAGAAAGACCGGGCCTGTAGGATGTTCCCGGTTGCCGTCCATGGAGGCGGGCCGGGCCTTACTGCATTACCGAGGGGCCGTCCATGTCGCCGGCGGTGCCGCTTTCGGCCAGAATTCCAAGACGCCGCGCGACTTCCTGATAGGCTTCCTCGACGCTGCCGAGATCGCGGCGGAAGCGGTCCTTGTCCATGATTTCGTTGGTGGACACATCCCACAGGCGGCAGTTGTCCGGGCTGATCTCGTCGGCAAGGACGACCCGCACCTCGTCGTTGTTCCACCAGCGCCCGTATTCGAGTTTGAAATCCACCAGCCGGATACCGATCGCCAGAAACAGCCCAGTCAGGAAATCGTTGATCCGCAGCGACATGTGCATGATTTCGTCCATTTCCTGGGGCGAGGCCCAGCCGAACGCGGTGATGTGTTCCTCCGAGATCATCGGGTCGTCCAGCTCGTCGGATTTATAGTAATACTCGACGATCGAGCGGGGCAGGGGCGTTCCCTCTTCCATGCCGAACCGCTTGGTTAGCGAACCCGCCGCGACATTGCGGATGACGACTTCGACGGGAATGATCTCGACCTCGCGAACCAGCTGTTCTCGCATGTTAAGCCGGCGCACGAAATGGGTCGGAATGCCGATCTCGCTCAGCTTGATCATCAGGTATTCCGATATCCGGTTGTTCAGCACGCCCTTGCCGGTGATCACGCCCTGTTTCTTGTTGTTGAAAGCGGTCGCGTCGTCCTTGAAATACTGGACCAGGGTGCCCGGCTCCGGTCCTTCGAAAAGGATCTTCGCCTTGCCCTCGTAGATGCGTCTGCGGCGGGCCATTCTGTGCCTCGGTTTCTGCGGAAAAATGCGCACGGTCCTTCGCGCGCTTGCCGTCCAGATATAGCGAATCCGCGGGGCCGGTCAATGGCGGGCGCGCGGCCATTATCCGAGTCGGAACAAACCGCCGATTGCCGCGTTATACTGCCCGTCTTCTGCAGCTGCGCCGTTTGATGGAGCAGGCCTTAAAAACGGAGAAGAGCATGCTGAGTGGAATTTTCGGCCTGATCGTCCTGATTCTGGATATCTGGGCGATCGTGAAAACCCTTCAGAGCGGGGCGGAAACCCTGTCGAAGGTGATCTGGATCCTGATCATTCTGGTGCTGCCGATCCTCGGCTTTGTCATCTGGTATTTTGCCGGCCCTCGGGATAAAGCGCCCGCCGCCTAATCCAGTGCGACGGGCTCGTACAACGCATCGCCGGGCGCGCCATTCGCAAACAGCCAGACCGGTTTGCGGTCGTTGAAATCGACCGACGGCAACGCCACGAGCGTACTTGAAAGGGTCCCGAAGCCGATATCGGTTTCGATGCGCA
>Ga0181580_10003374_pt1 | contig 12993 bp, 9 predicted proteins | sample 071ome_23_FD_132413 | JGI IMG/M metagenome (GOLD analysis project Ga0181580, IMG submission 132413) | Coastal salt marsh microbial communities from the Groves Creek Marsh, Skidaway Island, Georgia - 071403BT metaG (megahit assembly) | ecosystem: Environmental > Aquatic > Marine > Intertidal zone...
AAACGTACATACTGAAATAGATTTTTCTTTTAACAGTTATGTTATAACAAATTTCTTCTACTTTATTGTTCTGGAAATATTATTTTTTACATCTCGATTTTATTGTACCTTTAGTCAAGATGAAATATTAGCATCGAAATGTGAATCGACAGATTTATTTATTTATATTGGATACCTACTACCAATAATTTACTTTATTTTCTTCAAAAAGAAACACTACATATACAAAAATGATTTGATTAATAAAATTATTCATATTTTTGTTTCTGTATTTTTTATTTTTAATTTTAAAGAGTCTAGTTTAGGAACCTATTACCCAGATGTTTCAATTTATTATCAGGATATTTTTTCTGTTGAAGCTTTCTTAATAATTAGTATCTTAACATTTGTGTTTTTATTCTCACCAAAACAAAAGCAAGACTCATTCATAGAGTTTACTTCATTTGGAGTTGTGTCATTTTTACTCTTTGACAATAAAGTATTACTTGCAATTTGTCTCTTAATATTTTATGTTTTGTTAATTTCAGGTAATAAAACATATCTTAACTTATTTAAATATATATTATTTTTTAGTTTTCTATATAATTTAACATTTAATTTATACCAATTAGATTTTACTATAGGACAAAATCAGGTGCTTAATGAATTTATTGGAATAAACCTTTCAAGTAATCCTTTTACAGAATATTTTATACAATACAACTTACTCCTTCCAATGGTGCTAGAACCATTTTTACAACAATTTAAATACTTAATGCTAATCTTAAATTTTTTGATTGTTTCATTGATGGCAATCCAGTTAAGATATATTTTCCCAAAATATTGGTTTATATCAGTAATGTCGTTTGTGGGGTTTGGTATTGACTATGACAATATTGAAAATTTTAATTTTTTTAAAGCAGCTAGTAGTTTTACCTATAATCAAACATTTCCACTTCGATATATTCATATATCTTTAATCTCAACAATTTATCTTTTATATCTTTCAAAAAAAATTAAATCACCGATATGGTTATTGTTTGTTGTAATTTTTTCAATTTACGATAATACTTTTACTGGTGTTTCCATTCTTTTAAGTATTTTCTTGATTGAAGCTTTCAAGATTTTTTCAAAAGAAAATTATGACTACACGATTATTGAAAATATTAAAACGACTCTTAAAGAAACATATGCAGTAAGGTTTTTTACTTTAATTATCATCTTATTAATCCCCCTTTTTATTTATAGAGATAATTTATTTTCTTTTACAAATAATGACTTTAGAGACGCTATTGCTCTTCCAATGGCGATTTCAGGGTTTCATATATTTCTTCTCATTTCAACAACACTTATAATTATTAAAATGATTACAGTAATGTATCTTGAAAGACCATACGATGATGTTTCAATTTCAATTATTTTGTATTATGCTTGTGCCGTTCTCTTCATGTACTTTTATTTTTTGATAAGATCTCATCCATTAACACTTGTCTCGGTAATACTTGTATATTCATTTTTAGTAATTGCATTTTTAAATTATTTATTAGAGGAAGTTAGTTATGATATTAATAAAATTAAGAATTTTGTTTTAGTTTTACCCCTGATTCTTATTTTTGCAAATGGTATTGGTAACTTATCTAAATTTCCAAGTTATGAAACTTTAGTAAAGAATAATCTTCATTTAAACTACCCGGAAAATACAACTTATTATCCATTATCAGAATTGATAATACCTGATGATGTTATTGGTGAGTTACAAGGTGAGGTTCTTTTTCTAAATCAATATGGGTCAATTGTTGCATTGCAAAACAACTTAAAAGGAATCTCACCATTTATAAACTATCAACTTACTGGAAACCAATGTTTTTATTTAGAAAGCTTAATTTCTGAAAACAACATTTTACATATTATTGTAAGCAATGATAATAATTTATATTCTGATTGTATTAAAAGTCTTTTAGAAGAACTGTTACAGAGCTATAAATATGAATTATTTAGAAACCAAGACTTTATAATTTACAGCAAATAACTGAGCTTGGTTAGAAAAGTCTATATTTTAATGTATTAAATAAATATAAAAATCCATCTTTTGTTTTAATCTTTTTTCCCTGCTCATATGTTCTACCGTTATACTGAATTGGAACCTCTAATATACTTCGATTTTCTTTAAGGAATTTAGATAAAATCTCTACTTCTATTGAAAAACCTTCTTCCGTAAAATCTATATTTTTGAAAAAGCTACTTGGCATCATTTTGTAGCAAGTTGCTATGTCGCTAATTTTTTTTTGATGAACAACACTAAAAAATGCTGACATTACTTTATTTGCTAATAATGTTCTTTTGTAGATATTGGTTCGATGTGCGTCACCTATAAACCTTGAACCCAATACAAGATTTTTGCCATCAACAAGGTTATACATGCTGTATAAATCTTGTGGGTTGTATTCTAAGTCTGCATCATGAATTACTACATACTCAGTATTTATGTGATTTTGTGCATTTCGTAATGCTGAACCTTTTCCTTTATTAAGTTCAGAGGAGATAACTTTGAATTTTTCTTTTCCGAAACAAAAATCTTCAACTAACATGTGGCTATTATCTGTTGAGCCATCGTCTATAAGTATTATTTCGTCTAATATATCGACTTTTTCAAGATTTTGTAGGCTAACTAATATAGTTTGTGCTTCATTATAAAAAGGGACTATTGCAGTTAGTGTAGTCATACTGAATTCTAACCTTTCTTGTCGTATAAAAGATTATTGATTGAAGCATATATGAGTAAAATGACTAAAAATAAATATCCCCATGAATAGCTATTTATAGAAGAAAGAAGATCAGCTAATTGTTGGTCTATGGTGTAATAATTTTCTATTAAATCTTCAGAAACTGTAAATAAATTTATAAACTTCAAAACTAAAACACCAAAAAAGGATGTGAAAATTATTTTTAAATAAGCACTTGGCTCTAAGAAACTCTTTAGCACTCCACTTAAATAGTTTGGATTAGAATAAGGACTTTTAGAATTGAAAGAATTTATAATTGTTGTTTCAGACAAACTAGCAAGGGCAGTTGTTTCAAAAAATAATTGAGATAAAATACCGAAAATCGAGAATACATATAAATAATAATTTATAAATTTATTTTTAATAAAGTCTTTAAAGAATACAAGAATGTTTATAGGTATTATTGTGAATAAATATCTGAAACCATATGATGTACCATGATTTTCGAATATTAAGATAGGTAAAAATGGTATCAAATAATATACTGATAATAAGAAAAATAATTTAAACTTCCGTTGATATAAATAAGTAATCAAAAAAAATAATCCTGAGAAAATAATTGCAGAAAAGTAAAAGATACCGAACTCCATACTAAACGAAGTAATGAAAAGGTATTTAAAAGAGATCGCTATATTTTCTAATAGATTTTCAAATTGCATAAATTTCTCTAGTCTCTCACCAACAACCCAGCCAGATGTGGGATAAATACCTTTTTGTGAATAAATAAACTCTCCGTATACGAGCTTTGTGTGGAACAAGAAAAGAGCTAGTCCAGTAACATTTCCCAGATAAAAATAAATATTTTGAGATATTTTAGTAAATTTTCTATTATTTAAAATTGTATAAATAATCGGGATAAGGAATAAATGATAGTTATTCCACCTGTTCATCAACATTAAGAACTGAAGTACTGGGAGTATGAATATATATAAATTCATATATTTCAAAGTTTTTAAATTATAAATAATGTGAGTTAGATATAAGATTAAGCATACTGAAAAAAACTCATAAATAGCACTCATGCTGAATCTCTCAAAAGCATAGTAAGTCACACCTGATCCAAAAATAAATATACAAAGCTTATACATATCAGTAATTTTGCGGATTTTAACAATTTTTTTTAAAAAGTATAAAGATAGAAATAAGTAAAAGCAGGACACAAAAGAGTATATAAAATAGTTAATGGAAATATTTGATTGTGTCGAAATAAATTTTGAAAATAAATTTGATAAGTATAAGAAAGGTGCTGCTAAAAAGCCTGGTCCGATAGATTGTCTTGGCACGGGCAGCCCATCGCTTCTTATGTAAGCATCTTTATAATTTCCATTTAGTTGATTTGTATAATCAAAGTCTTTGTCAATCCCGATGGTTTGTGCGTGATAGTAATAAGAAGAGTCGTCCTGAGCTCCTCCTGGGTATATCTCCTTAAATCTGTAATCAACTTTAATAAATAATAAAATAACTAATGTAAGGAAGATACAAGTTGTAACTTTATTGTTGGCAAATTTCAACATATATATAGATACTAAAAAGATTTAAAATAAAAACATTAAAATACTATTAATATGTATTTATTTTGCTTCGGAACAAGACCTGAGATAATTAAACAGTTTCCAGTTATGAAAGAGTTAAAGAAGAGGGGGATTAAGTACAAAACTCTGTTTTCTGGACAACATGAAGACTTGATTAAAGATTTTATAGATTTGGTAGGAAGCCCAACGTACTCAATCACTAATGTAATCGAACATGGACAAACATTAAACAAACTTTTCTCTAAAATTTTAATAAAAACAAGTGAGATTCTAGAAGAGGATAAAAATTTTAAAGTAATAGTGCAGGGCGACACCTCCACTGCGTTTGCAACCTCTCTTGCATCTTTTCATAATCAAAATAAATTAATACATATTGAAGCTGGTTTAAGGACTAATAATCTGCATAGTCCTTTTCCTGAAGAAGGCAATAGAACATTGATTTCTCATTTAGCCGACATCCATTTTTGTCCTACTGAAAGATCTGTCGAGAACTTAAAAAATGAGGGCCTTGAAGAGAATGTTTTTTTAGTAGGTAATACCGTAGTTGACAGTTTTGATTACATTTCAAATAATACAATTATTTCAAAAAATATTGAAAATCTAGTTTCTGATAACGAGAAGTATGTACTGTGTACTCTCCATAGAAGAGAAAATCGTAAATATATTAATGAACTTTGGGATGAGCTAAACATCTTAAGTGAGAAAAGGAAAATTATTTATGTAAAACATCCTTCAATAGAAATTTCAAATAAAAATTTATCAGAAAATATATCCACAATTGATCCAGTAAATTATATGGATATGGTTCACCTTATAAAGAATTCATCGGGAGTAATATCGGACAGTGGAGGCATTCAGGAAGAGGTAATCTCCGCAAATAAAAAGATTTTGATATGTAGAGATACAACAGAGCGTCCTGAAACCGTGGAGACTGGTTATGGGAAACTAGTTGGTCGTAGCATAAACAATAATATTAATTTTCTGGATATGAAAAACTCAGGTGTTGAGAACCCCTATGGTAATAATGTTTCAAAAAAAATTGTTGATACCTTACAAGATCTTTTTATCTAGTATTTAAGTTATGGATTCTTTGACAATAGCTGTACCTCTTTACAATGAAGAAGCTGGTGTAGAGAATCTACATAATAAATTAATGCCTGTTGTAAAAGAAATAAGAAAATATAGAGATGTAGGCATACTGTTAATAAATGATGGGAGTAGTGATAATACTCAAGACTTACTAGAGAAGTTCTTTTTAGAAACTAAGAATTGTAAGATTATCAAACATACATATAACCTCAACCTAGATGGTTTCTTCAGAACCTCAATTAAAACATGTGAAACTGATCTAATAGTTTTCTTAGATAGTGACTGTACCTTTGATCCTACTTATATAATTAAAATGCTAGATTTACTGGACAGTGAAACGGATATAGTAAGTGGATCTCCATATCACCCCGAGGGAGGAATTCAAGGAGTTAACAAAGCAAGGCTGGCACTGAGTTATTTTTCAAACTCTCTATATAGAGCTATAACTAAAACTAAATTATATACTTTTACTTCTATATTCAAGCTGTATAGATTGAACAGTATTAGAAATATAGAGATTCAAAATAAAGGTTTTGTTTCGGTAGCTGAAGTTTTTATTAAAGCTATTAATGAGGGCTGCTCCGTTAAAGAGCTACCTTGCATATTGACAATTAGAGAACTCGGTGAGTCAAAAATTAGAATATTTCAATCAATTATTAACCATATTCGTTTCATGATTACAATAATTAAAAAGTAGTATGCTTCATTTTTTTTATTTTCTTGTTTTTTATCTATTAATATTTTTAGTTGGAAGAAGTTTAACTGCTTTATGTTACAGATATATTTTAGACAAAAATTTTAAAGATTCTCAAAAAGCTTTCAATCTTCCAATATATTATTTTTATACTTTATTCGGGCTATTCTTTATTGGAAATATCTCAGTAATAAATAACTTTTTTTTCAAGAATAATATTTTCTATCTTAAAGTTATCTTTTTATTACTTGTTCTATTTAATTTAACTGAAAGAATACAGATAAGAATCAACTTATTAAATACGTTAAATTTTTTACTAATTCCAATAATTATTTCTATGAGCACTTTAACTATAGGATTAGCTTATGATGCAGGTTTGTATCAACTTAATAGTCAACTCTGGATACGTGAAAGTAGTATTCCACTAGGTTTGTACAACTTACATTTTAGATATGGTTTTTCATCCATTATTGAATACATCTCCAGTAATTTTTGGGTGGAAAATAGTTTTGAGATTTTACACTTTGTTAATATAAGTTTCATCGCTTCATTCTTAGGATTTCTCTCATATAATCTCTTAAAAAATAAAGAACCATTCTTATCTTTCTCTTCTTTAGCTATTTTTATTTTTGGAATCTTAGATAATTTTGGTGCAGGGGGTGGTAGAAATGGATTTATAGATATTGAATCAATTACTAAACAAGACACCCCGTTTGGTATATTATTTTATTTATCTAATATTCTAATTATTTTTGCGTTATTAAAAAAAGGGATAGACACATCTGAAGTATTATTTATTTCGTTACTACTTCTTTTTTCTATACAGATGAGGATTTTTGGAATTACAACCCTAGTACTTTTTTTCTATATGCTTTTTGCTCTTAAAAAGATTACTCTAAAAACTTTAAAGATCTTATTGCCTTCAATTATATTGGGAATTTTTTGGGGTTTAAAGAACCTTCTGATTTCTGGATGTCTATTATTTCCAGTAGAACTTAGTTGTTTCAATTCAATTAGTTGGTACCAGAAAGGATCAGCAAATTTCGAAATGCAAGAACTTAAAAATTTTCACATAGGTTATGATCTTGGTACATCCTTATCTGAATGGTTTTCATTGTGGATATTAAAGGATATAAATATAAACACACTGGTTAACTTTTTATTTTCTTTGTTTTTTATATGGATATTCTTTACATTGTTTACAAAAAAGAGAGAGGTGGTTTTTGTAAAACTAAATATAATTCTGGGAATTTATATGTTTCTAATTATTTATGTATGGGCCTCTACATCGCCTGGGATTAGGCTAGGTATTGGAATCTTTCTACTCTTCATTGGAATAATTACTCTAAACATAAATGACTGGAAGTCAGAAAAGTTTAATAATAAATTTATTGGGATAACAATCTTAATTACATGCACTGTTTTTATTCCAAGATTAGACAACTATAAAGAGTTCATTAACAACCCTTTGATTTACAATTCAATTTCCCCTCCACAAGTTGATTATGTTCAAAAATTGGGATATGGTGTACTGCCGACAAATGGAAGTCAGTGTTGGGTTAATTTAGAATGTGTTCAAAATAGTAAAGAAATAGTAAAAAGTAGTATTTACAGCTATAAATTATTCGAAATTAAAAAATAAATAAGCTCTTAAGTAGTTTTTTAAAGTTAAAAAAATTATTAAAATTTTCTATCTCCATTAAATAATTGTCTGTTGATGTATTTAATTTACAATTTACGAATAAAAATCAGTAATTTGATCGCTAGTTATATTTTTACCTTTAAAAGCACTTTTTTCCCATGAGACTATTTTTTCAGCAATATCTTTAATTTCATATTTTGGAGACCAATTTAGAAGTTTGTTCGCTTTATTAGAATTTATTATTAAGGTCTCTGTTTCTTGTAGGTCACTTTTCTCAATCTTTATTTTAAAATCAGTGTCTGGCTTCCAGGCTTCTACAATCTCATCTGTAAGATTTCTAACTGTATATTTATTATTTGAGGGTGAGTTAAGGTTAAAAACTTCATCAACAGATTGGGTTTTTACATATTCGCAGGTCAATAGATATCCTGTTAAAGAATCCAGTATATACTGCCACGGTCTTATGGATTCTGGCATTCTTAAAGTAATCTCGCTACTTTCTTTCAGGGCGTTTATAACATCAGTCACAATTCTATCTTTTGCTCCGTCACCTCCACCTAGAACATTACCTGATCTAACTACACCAACATTTAAACTATTTCTTTTCTTTGTTTTTAAATATGCATTAATTATATGCTCAGTACTAGCCTTTGAAGCACTATAGAATTCTGCGCCACCTAATTTATCTTCTTCAGTATTTTCTTTTGATGTTTCAAAATATACTTTGTCAGTAGTTGATATAACTAGGGAATTTATATTTTCATATGAGTTTACTAAATCAAGAATATTGTATGTTCCAATAATATTGGACATTATTGTCTTTAAGGGGTATTGAAATGCAGTGGAGACGATACCTTGAGCTGCCAGATGAAAAACGGTATCTATTTCGTGCTTAGACAACACTCTTCTAAAATCCGACATATCGTCACTAATATCGAGAGTGAATTCTTCTTTATATATATATTTTCTATCTTGAGTCTTGTACTCATCCGATAAAATACTGCCATCCGATAGTCCAATGACTTCTGAGCCAAAATGTCTTAAAACTGCTGATAGCCAAGACCCCTTAAATCCGGTATGACCTGTAACTAAAACTTTTTTATTTTCCCAATAAGCTTTATTGATCATTTTGTTTTTTTAAGTAACGTTCTGTTATTTCTTTTTCTCTAATTGTGTCCACCGGCTGCCAATATCCACGATGTTTAAAAACAGTCAATTTTTTTAAATCTGCAATCGTCTCCAGGGGTTCTCTTTCTAAAGGCATTTCATCTCCTTTGATATAGTCGGAAATTTCACTTTTCATTATAAAAAATCCCCCATTAACCCAACCTTCAGCCGATTGATTTTTTTCTCCAAAACTTGTTATGTAGTCTCCTTGCATTTCGATACTTCCAAATCTAGCGGGAGGTCTAACTGCCGTAAGTGTAGCTATACAATCTTTCGATTCATTGAAAGTCTTTAATTCATCTATATTTACATCAGAAATTCCATCTCCATAAGTAAGCATGAAATTATTTAGATTTAATTCATTAATTGCTCTTTTTACTCTTCCACCTGTCATTGTTTCTTGGCCTGTATCTAAGATTTGCACATTGTACTTATTATCTACATTATAAATCTTGTCTATTTCGCTTACTTCTGAAAAATTATTCTTAAAATATTGATAAATGTACTCAATTTTTATACCGCCAAGAATTACAAATTCTTTTAAACCATATTTGTGATAATGGTTCATTATATAAAATATCATTGGGGTGCCGTTCAGCTTAATCATAGGTTTAGGAATTATTTTTGTTTCCTCCATAAACCTAGTTCCCTTGCCTCCGGCAAGTATTAATACCTTCAATTTGTATTACTTTCTAAAAATTGCTTAGTTTTCTCAATAACAAAATCTAACATTTCTTTAGTTAATCCTGGATAGACTCCTAACCAAAATGTATTCTCAACTACATTATTAGCTACGGGATAATTGTTTGGATCTCCCAAATCTAAATTGTAATAAGCGGGTTGAAGCAATATGTTGCCGCCAAAAAGAAGTCTTGTGCCAATTCTATTCTCATCATAATATTTAAGTAAATCTACTCTTTTAAAAGAAACATGTTTACTAATTGTAATTGGAAAGCCAAACCAACTTGGTTCTGCTTTTTCTTCAGATTTTACTAATTGAAACTCTTCGAACTCTGAAAATGCATTATAGAGATAATTAAAGTTCTCTTTTCTTTTTTTAATAAACTCTTCTAATTTATCAAGTTGTGACAAGCCGATTGCTGCCTGCATGTCCGAAGCTTTTAAGTTGTAACCTATATGAGAATAAGTATATTTATGATCATATCCATGTGGTAAGCCACCAAGCTGCCAATCGAAACGTTTTTTACAGGTGTTGTCAACTCCGGGTGGACAATAACAGTCTCTACCCCAATCTCTAAGAGACTCTATTATTTTTTTAAGTTTTGGTTTATTAGTTAAAACTGCACCACCCTCGCCAGTTGTAATATGATGTGCTGGATAGAAGGACAGAGTTGCAACATCTCCAAATGTTCCTACATTTGCACCATCATATTTTGAACCAAAAGCATCACACATATCTTCCATTAGAAATAAACCATATTTATCACATAAATTTTTTACTTTTTCAAGATTAAATGGATTTCCGAGTGTATGTGCTAATACAATACCTTTGGTTTTCTGAGTTATAGAGGATTCAATAAGGTTCACATCTATGTTATAGGTGTCCCGTTCAGCATCAACAAGAACAGGTTTTAAGTTTGATTGAATAATAGGATTTAATGTAGTAGGAAAATTTACTGCACTTGTTATTACTTCGTCACCATCTTGTAGGTTATAAAATTTCTTTAAGGCTGTAATTGCTAATAAGTTTGCGGATGATCCACTGTTAACAAATAGAGTATGCCTAATACCAGTTTTTGCGGAAATAGCTTTTTCAAATTTTTCAGTAAACTCACCTGCAGTTAACCACATGTCTAAGCTGGACTGAATTAAATTTATTAAATCTTTATTATCCAAAACCTTACCGGATACAGGAATCGATGAAATATTTTGAATAAAGATTTTGTCTTTCTCTTTCAGTATGAAGTATTCTTCAGCTAGAGCCATTATCTGATTTCGTATTTTAATTATATCCTCAGACATGAACTAATAATAATATTATTTTAAAATCAAACATCAAAATTTTAAAGTTAATATTGTTCTTAATGATAAAAAAAAATTTTTCACTTAAAACTTACTTGGAAATTTTGCTTTATGCATCAATATTTTTCCTGACTCTAATTCCACTAGCACTTCAAAATAATGTAATTTTTGATGGTGAAACTGAGAAATCTTTTATAGATTCTAGTGGGGAATATGTTAACCAAGAGTTTTCTGTAAATTGTTTTAGTAATACTCAAGATGAGTTAAATAAACTAGACTCAGTTAAATTTAGCGAAATAAGTATTTCCTATAGAGATGTATACGTAATACCTGAATACAGCAACTTTATATGCTTAGGAAAAATGATTGATTTTTCTTACAGTGATAATTCACTTGAAATAGTTATTGGATTTAATCAAAAAGTTTATACGTACTATTTAAATGTTTTACTGGTATTTTCATTTACTGCTTTATTCTTTTTAAAACCAACTTTACAAAGAGTAAATTTAATATTATTGCTTTACCTTATGGTGTATGGTTTAATTTTTAACTACACATACTTAGACTTTTACTCAGTAGGGCAACATCCTTTTGAAATACTATATGATCCCAGTATTTTTTTGTTGCCGTTTTATTTCAAAATGGACAAACCTAAACATTTTGACTCTGTTTTGGCATTATTCTTTTTATTTTTTAAACCCTCTCTATTCATGATTATGGTTCTGGTTTTATTTGTGAGTAATGATTTCACATTTAAAAACACTTTTTTAAAAAGAAAGCTTTTTTTCTATATGCCAATATTCATGTCTATATTAAGACTATTAAGTGGATTTACAGATAAACTAAATGTAATTTGGCTGTCTTTACTCCCAGACCCTTTGACTGGTTTGACGAGGTATAATGATTTACAAATATCACTCACTGCATTAAATTGTGGTCCAATTGAAGACTTTAAACACCAGCTATTCTTTAATAGTAATTATCTATCATGTCCTGTACCATTTTATAACCCGCTGTACCAATTCATTGAAAGTTCAATTTTAATTCAAAGATTTGTAAATAGTTTTTCAATAATCTATTTTGTAATATTTGTATTCTCATATATTGCCTTATCAAACTTATACACTTCAGAGAAAGAACTAATAACCCTTATTTTTTTAAGCCCCGTTTTAAGTTTTCTATTTTCATATGGGAACTTTGATATTTTTACTGCTTTTTTTGGCTTTTTATCTTTATATTTTTATAAAAAACATTGGATACTCTCTCCATTGATTATTTTATTTATTTCAATAAATGAAATACATCCTGTAGGATTGATACTTGGTCTGATAATTGTTTCTATAATTGACAAAAACTATAAATCTCTGATTATCAATGTACTTTCGTTTTCTATTTATATTAGGGCGATCATTTTAGATGATTCAGTTTACGGTATTAAAAACTCGTTAATAAATTCGAGCGAAACGGGAATTGATTTTTCTTATATAGGAAATATTGGAGTAGCGTATGGTCTATTAATTGATAATTTAAATCTTAATAAATTGATTGATATTCCCCCAATCTTGATTTCATTTATAATTCTTGTAATGTGTTTTATTTTTGCCCCCAAAAATAGTTCTCTAAACACTTCATTTTCTACTATCAAAAATAATCATTACATCTTTATTCCACTAATAGTTTGGTATCTTTTTACATTAGGCCTTGCAAATAACTCTTACAGGATTGTAAATTTTGTAGTTTTGTTCATAATCTTTTTTATGGATGGAAGTAAATTTCAAAAACTTTCAATTGTATTTCTTATATTCTACTCCAAATTCTCTTATCTATGGTGATTTAATTTTCTATCTTGAAATTTTAATAAATAGAGTTGGTATTTACTTTGTAGGTTTTATATGTGTGATCAATTTAAAAAAATATCTTTATGAATTTTTAAAATCAAATTCACGATTGACCTACTGAATTTTTTTTAAATACTGTATAAACAAATATCAGTATTGAGAAGAATAGTGTAATGTTTTGTTTAGTAAAGTGGAACAAATACATGTATGAATACTCAGTAATACAACACTGGGGAACACTCCAACCAAATATGTAGATAAGTAGTAGATACATAAATAAATATAT
>Ga0181580_10003376_pt1 | contig 12992 bp, 17 predicted proteins | sample 071ome_23_FD_132413 | JGI IMG/M metagenome (GOLD analysis project Ga0181580, IMG submission 132413) | Coastal salt marsh microbial communities from the Groves Creek Marsh, Skidaway Island, Georgia - 071403BT metaG (megahit assembly) | ecosystem: Environmental > Aquatic > Marine > Intertidal...
AAGCAGGTGCGCTTGTCGTAGTAGTCGAAGTAGAAGCGGGTGCGCTTGTCGTGGTAGTCGAAGTAGTAGTAGTAGTAGTTGGAGACGCGATGCCAACTCGAATATCTAAATTAACAACAAATCTACCTTTTAAAAGAGTATATACTAAAGCATCGTCATCTTTTTTTACAACACTAACACCGTAATAATAACTTCCTTCAAGAAGGTCTTTAGTATCATTATGTAATAAAACTACTCTAGCTTTTCCTTCTATAGCGTTTAATATATTGATCCCGCCCAAAGAAGGTCCAGCAGGATTATCACTATCTTTTAGTATTACAGCCTTGCTGTCGGGATCAGAATCTCTTTTTTTTACTGTAAAAAAAGCTAAATAATCATTAAGATTTAAAGAAGCTCCGTCAAGATCAAGATCTAAATCAAAAGATACGGCATCCCCGCGATAAATCGATAAGCATTCGCTTAATGACTTAATGCAAGAATCGCCGTTACACGACATAGTATTAGGCCAAATGGCTTTCGTTTATTATGTAACTTCCGCTCCCAGTAACGACTGGCATAGCATACGCAAAATGCCAAGTATCTGAATAAGCGATTTGAGCTTCTCCAGAACCTGTATAAGAAAATTCGGTTAAATTAGTCCAGTTTTCTTTATCATTAGAAACTTTGATGAAAAAACTGCCACTAGGGTTCTCGGACCCAACAGGGATAAGCTGGTAGCCATGAAGGCTGTAATCCCTTACGACAATGGCTTCCCCGGTCAATGGGGTATTACCGCTCGTCTGAATAGTATGAGTGCTGGCGTGAACGTTATCACTTTTGCCTATAAAACGACTATATTTGTATTTCATTCTAATAATTGATTAATCATTAGATGATTACACTTAATTTTAAGTATGTAGAGGTTTTTTATTAAAAGTCGTCGTCTAAAGATCCGCTTTGCTGATATTCGCGAGGCCTTCTTTCAAAGAAATTACCCATTGCTTGGACATCAACAACTTCTCCTAGCCAAGGAAAAGGGTTTTTGTTACTAGGGAATCTATAGTCTAATCCAATGCCTTCCAATCGCCTATTTCCTATATAATACATATAGTCAATAAACATTTCAGCATTAAGACCTAAAATCCCAGTAGGAAGAACATCATGAGCATAAGCAATCTCAAGTTCTACTGCTTTTTTCATGTGCTCAACAAATTCATCTTGCATCTTTTTGGTCCAGATTTCTGGATTTTGCTCAATTAAAGTGTTAATAAGGTAGGTTCCAAATGCAATATGAGAACTTTCATCCCTTAGAGTGTACTTAATTTGATCAGAAATTCCTTGGAGTTTATTTTGGCGGCCAAGCGCAAGAAGCATAGCGAATCCGCTAAAAAAGAACGTGCCTTCACACACGATCCAATAAGTCAAAAAGTTCCTAAGTATTTCTTGCTTTCCTGCTTTTGTATTAGGATTAAAATCTGGCGCACTAATATCATTAGTGATTTCCATAAGGAAATCATCCTTAGCTTTAATACTGGGAATAGTTTCGTAAGCAGCGAATACTTCGTCAATATCTAAATCAAGACTATCGCAAACATAAACTATAGTAAGGTTGTGAAGACTTTCCTCAAACGCTTGACGCAAGATGTACTGACGGCACTCAGCGTCTGTGACATAACGAAAGGCAGATAAAAGAAGATTATTGCCAACCAAAGACTCACTTCCAGCAAAAAATCCAAGACAGCGTTTAACAAGTAATTTTTCATCATCAGTTATTTGTCCATTTTTCCATTGTTGAATATCTTCTTGCATGCCTATTTCTGTAGGCATCCAATTATTCGCGCAACTACTTAAGAATAAATCCCATGCAAATTTATGTTTATGAGGCAAAATGCGATTAACGCCAGCAATATTCGATGTAAGTAACTCTCCAGTTTTATCATTCATATAATAGTATATACGATACTATCAAAAAAATAGATCTAAGTCAACCGAAAAATTATCTTTTTCTGCTTGGTATAGCGTAAAAACCAACCACCATAAAGCAAAGATCCATGAAAGAAGACAGCATTAAACCTCCTGTTAAAGTAACTACTTCCCAATCTTTGCCCCCCAAAACCCAACTAAAAAATCCCCAGCGGGCGTTTTCTCCTTTAGGAACAATAATTTCATATGAAATATCAGGATTATGAGCATAAAAAACCATAAGATAACACATTGTAAACGTAATACTCATGAATAAAACACGACGAGTGATTTTAACAAATGAATCACTTGCTTGCTTAGCTTGATTATCAATCATAGCCTGAAGCATCGCATTATCTCGCGCGGCTAAAATCATTTGATCTTGGCGTTTTTGTTCGAGCCAAGAGTTTATAAGATTACAACCCAGCTTAATGCCAGCCCCAATAATAGTATTGAGGATAGGGCCCATGATAATCAGGGCAGTTTGTCGTAGTCGGCTTTACTGCAAAACTTGGTGAGCTTGGTTCCATCGTCATCAACTGCTTTCATAGCATAACGAATGGAGGTCTTGCCAGTTTTCGTGACACGTTCGTAAGAATGTTTTTCAACATTGGATTCATCAATTTGAACCTTCTTCTTCTTTTTTACATTATAAAATTCGATCATAACAAAAATATATACACTTAATAACCTTCAGAGTCCCCGCAATTTTGCATTTGATCATAAATCCATGCATAGGTCTTCTCTAGGCCATCTTCAAGGGTGATCGAGGGAGCCCATCCAAGAACTTCTTTAATCATAGTATTGTCGCTATTACGACCACGCACACCTTGTGGGGCATCAAGATTGTAATTTCTTTTTAATTTAATGCCGCCAATTCCTTCGACAATATCAACAAGCTGATTAATAGAAACCATACGATCACTTCCAAGATTTAGCGGGCGAGTATCACCTTTTTGCCACATCAATTCCATGCCAGTAATACAATCATCAATGAACATAAACGAACGAGTTTGTTCGCCGTCACCCCAAATCTCAATCTCATGTTTACCACTCATTTTAGCCTCAATCACTTTGCGGCAAATAGCTGCTGGAGCTTTTTCCCTGCCTCCGCGCCAAGTCCCAAATGGCCCGTAAACATTATGGTAACGACAAGTACGGGAATCAATATCGAAATCTTTTCCGTAGTAGTAAGTGATGAGCTCACTAAATAATTTTTCCCAACCATATCCATCGTCTGGGTTCGCTGGAAAAACATCAGATTCTTTTAAGGCTTGAGATGATTCATCTTTAATTTCAGACTGAATTGCAGCTGGATAAACACAAGCAGTAGAGCTGTAGAGAACTTCTTTCACCCCGTTATCACGAGCAGCCATCATCATATGCGTTTGAATCAAAACATTTTCCATGCAAAGAGCTTGGTTGTTTTCAACAAAACCCATACCACCCATATTGCAAGCAAGATTATAAATGCGATCAACACCAACAGTTAGATTATAACAATTATCTTTTTCCTGAAGATTGCAGTCGGCATGGTTTTCAGCGCCATCAAAAGTTTGATACCACATATTTGCCGGTTTAATATCGGCAGCCACAACTTCATGACCTTGCGCTAATAAATCTTTTACAAGATAGCCTGCAATAAAACCGCCCGCTCCTCCTACTAGTATTTTCATTACTTTTTAACTAAAACAAATTGATCTTTGAAAAGACTAAATTTTTCGATATCGGGCGCATTAGATCTAAACTCATCTACAGCTTTAACTACCCCAAAATCAAGAGTGTCTACTTGATAACTACCTTCTTGGTAATCATCGCCGCACAAAGCGCCTCCTGATTTTAATTTGGGCCACCAATTCTCAAGGTCAGATTTAACAAACTCATAAGAATGATTACCATCAACATAAATCCAATCAAGAGACCCGTCAGCTATGTCAGAAGCAGCGTCATCAGAAAGCTTGCGAATGATTTCAACTCGATCATCAGAACCAAGAGTGCTTGCTACACCATTATAAATGGCATCCATTTCATCTTGAGGGGCAGCATGCCAACGAGCGGGAACATCAGTAATACTCTTCCAAGGATCAATCAAATAAAGCTTTGATGGATTTTGCTTTAAAATCTCTTTTGAAAAGTCGCCTTTCCAGACACCTATTTCTGCGCAAATAGCGCCTTCTTTAAAAAAGCCAAGTGTTTTATTCATATCGTATAAATTATATTGATAGCTCATATTAAAATTCGTAATTATATTTTTCTATGTCTTCCTTGTATATATTATACACGGTATTCTTTGTTTCTTCTATATATAATTCTCGGTAATTTGAGTTGTTTGTGGAGTTTGTTTTAGGGAGGTTTTTGAGGGGAAGGTTAATACGAGATCTAATGTTAAAATAATCGTGCTGAATATTTTCAAAGCGGCCAATGTATTCGACAGACTCGTCGAGAAAATAATAAAACGGTTGAAAATGAATTCCTGACTCAAAAGAGCCTTCTTCTCTTTTCATTAACTTCATAAAATCAGGTATATAATTAACGAACTCTTTAAAATCCATTTGGTTTGCGGCGTCAGATATAATTTTGTTTCTTTTATACCAGCGATGACCTTCTTTTAATTTTCTAAAATATTTGTACGCCGAAACTATACGATCATATGGATTACGAACAAAGGTAAAAGAAAAATACTTATCCAGAAATTCAGAATGATAAGACGCAGGAGAATGGCCAGAAAAACCTACTGACTTTAATTTTAATTGTTGATTCACTGAGCTGCCTGCACATTTTGGTATGTGAATAAAAATACATTTTTTATCGTGAGAAATCATCGGTCAGCGTATATCATAGTCTTGTCGCATTCAGGTAAGTTGGGGATATTAAACCCATCTTGTTTCATGTGTTGTACTAAATTCTTTGTCATTTTGCCACAATCTAAACTTTCTGCAATATTAATATGGTTGCTGGGAGTGGTGTATAAATTTTTAATTGGGATTTTTGCCATTAGTGGATACAGCATGGATAAAGGGTAATGCTCGTCAAGGGAATCGCTTAAATATAAAGCCTCGATAATTTCTTTCTTGATCCATTGAGGCTGAAATATTTGATGGTGGTTTTTCTTTTGGATTAATTCATAACCGCCGATGTTTTTTTTGATATTTGTATAAGCATTTCTGGCATCAGTGTTTTTTGTAAACATAAAACCTCCAACATCTGGATCGTTATGTTGATATAGATCTTTTATGATTTGTTTATTTTTAAAATCTAAAATATACTTATCATCTTGCGCCCACCATATAAATTCATTAGGTTCAGCTACCGAAAGTAAAGTGCGAACAGTTGGTTTTACTCTACTATCGGTTTGCAGAAGTTGAACTTTATCTCCGTACTTTTTGATCAAATGATCGGGTTTAATTTTATTCCAAGGGATATAAAAAGTAAAAGAGTTGTCAGGCCAGCACTTAAAGTAAGTATGCAAAACATACTCCATAACTGGCATATTGCGATCAAAAGTAAAACAAATGGCTTTCATTTGTGAATGTCGAATTTTAAAACCGACTTCCCTTCCCAAGGGCATATCTCAATTGGTGATATATTACACTTTTCTAAAAATAATGCCACAGCTAAATCTTCATATATATGATGATATCTAATTGAAGATAGCTCATAGAAGTTTTTCCACTTGCTCAAGGCTTTGGAGCTAAGAAAATAAGTAGATCCCCCATCTGCCCAAGGAATATATCTGCCATTATATCTTTTCTTGTACCATGGTGAATCTTCTCTGGTTCTTCCGATATGCCAGCCACGCTTTCCGGGCTTAGTTAAAACTTTGAGTCCGCAATAATCATCCGTAAGACAATTCAAGAGCTGCCTTTCACGATCATCATTCCATATGTTAAAATCAATGTCATCATCTATCTTCCAGAAGTAATCATACTTATCAGCATAACCATTGTCGGCTAAATATCCATAGATAGCAAACATCTTTTCTGGTAAATCTTCATATAGATCACGACATTTTAATTGGATGACATTTTCTTCTAGAAGTTTTTCTTCTTCGCCGCCAACAAAGATTAAATAATCACCAAGATTCCATTTATTGACGCGGGCCTTTATCTCTTTAACCCTGTAAATATATTTATGACAGCATACAAAAACTTTTAACATTTTTTATTTTAGTTTGTGCCAATCGAGCTGCCAAAAATTGTTTCAGAACCTTGAATTACAATCGTTGGCTCACACCAATAGACATCAAGATTAAGCTTTCTTATTGTTTGGTTAAGCCACCAATCTATAGGGACCTGTATGCTATTTTTATTTAATTTATCATAATAATCTAAAATCTTAGCGCAGCAAGACTTGCTAATCAAAATAGAGTCTGTTCCTCTTGTGGCGCCATTACCGCCCCATTTGGTAGCCCCCCTGCATTTTTTGTAAACTAACTGACCGGCATTCTGCATATGGTCAGGAATGTGCAAGTTCCATTTCTCCAAACTTGTACCAGTAAAAAGCATATCATAATCACGAGGAAGCTCTGATAAAATTTCAGGAAAGAGAGTGGGAAATATTTCTGAAAAAACGGCATCGTCTTCTAAGATATAGCCACATTCATAATCGCTTTTTGATATCAAGCGGATTGCTTCTATGTGTTTTAGGAAAAGCGAAACGCATGGCATTGAAACAGCATTTAAACAAAACTTAGAAGTTGAGGTTTCGGTTAAGTTTTCGCGATCAAAGTCTTCAACAAAAGTATAACAAAAGCCATGCTCTGACATTTGCGTTTTTTGAAAAGCTTTTCGATCAGCAAGAGGTGTGTAATGCACGATGTAACATTTTATATTTTTCATATTAACCAATGATTGAAATTTTTCATTTTTTGTATTTTGCCTTCTATAGAATCTACACTATTATAATGAACGATAGATGGTTTTAGTCTTTTATTCCATTTATACCAACGATATCCATTAGGAAAACAATCTTGATCAAGCTTATGAACTTTTAAATGAGAGTATTTATCTGATTGTAATTTAGTGTGAACGTAATTTTGATCACTTTGTTCGCCGTCTAAGACAAGTTTCTCACTCGTGTCAAAAAGATCTATCGTTAGGTCAGAAGGCTTAACCATATAGAAGCCTGTGCAAAGTCTGCCAAAATCATTCTGCCCAACGATATCAAAGCCATCAAGCAATCCGTATATATATTCTATAGGATCTTTTAGGTAAAAAATATCTAGATCAGTGCAAAAAACGGTATGGCCTTGTTTTAATAATTGATGAGTATAGTCTAATTTTTTATATACAGTATCAAGAAAACCTTGACTTTGCCAGTCTCCTGAGTTTGTGTCAACATTTATAATTTCGACGCTAGAAACGATTGAATCAAATGATGATATATTCGCACAAAAATTATCATGAATAGGCTTGTATTTGTTGTCGCCCGAACTAATTACTGAAATTAATTTTAAATTATTCATGATTTAAATTCATTTATCCAATATTTTCTATAAAGTTCTTTTCTGTTATTTAAGAAGGGTTTTATTCTATTATATTCTACACTTAAATAATATTCGTCTATTTGGGAAATATGTTTATATAGTATTACGGGCATGTTTTTAAAAAGAGGATCTAAGAAAGAAGATTTGATTAAAGGTATAGACCCAACCGAAAGTATTTCCCAATGTCGGTGGCAATCTACCCCAGCTCCGTGAAGGCTTAATGTAAATTTATAATGAGAAAGGTTTTTTAAATATGAAAGATGGGTTGACTTGTCCGCGTAGTCGCAAAAGGTTTTACCTTTAAAAAAGTTTATTTCTTGGACTCTAGATTTATTAGTAATATTATGATAAGGTATTAATAGTTTATTGATTTTTTGATTAAATTTAAAATTTTCCATACTGGATTCGATCAAACCCGATTTGTTGTAATCATTATGAAAACAATGCCCTATCGGTAAATGTTTTAATTTGTTGGAGTATTCAGAAAGAGTATGTAAATTTAAGTTTTGGCAGTATATTTTTTTAAGATTTTTTATTTTTATAATTTCATAAAACATCGGGTCAATAAAGTTTTTAGGGCCATTCCAGTTTAAGTCACCTCTTTTAGGTAAGGTAGATGATTCCATATAAGGCCAAGACTTATCGCCTTCCATAATAATCAAATTGAAAGGAAAGGCGATAGAATTTAAAACTCGAAACACCTTATCCGAAATAGATTTGTCCCTGCAATATCTTGAGTAGCCGATGAAATTGCAGCTAACAGCTACATAAGGGGTGAGGCTGTCAGAAATAAACTCTTCTTTGAAATTAAAATCAAGAGGGCCAAACAAGTCAATATTATTATTAAGATGCAAAAAAGCATCCGAGCCCCAGCCTTGAGACCATATAAACTCAGGGCATTTCATTTCTCATTTTTTCTATAAAAGAAGAGAAGCTTGAGTTTTTGGTGCCTATAAAATTTTTAGCTTGTAAGGGTAAAAAAAGATCAATGATTGTTGATTCGGGGGTTGTGTCTCTCGATGAATTATTTCTTTTTATAATCTTGCTGTAATACCAAACTTTATTTTTGTATCTATCCGAGAATTTATCTTGAACGCATGGGTCATCTGTGCATAAATGTATAAAATCACATGATAAGCCGTCGATCAATTTGAAGTAATAGCTTAAATTGCGATAAATTTTTTTGTGATCACCGCGCCTAACATGGCAGGAAATGAAAGATTTTTTAGCGATGGGTAAATTGTCAATCAACCTTTTAATTTTAGGCTTTAATATTAAACAATCAGTGTTAGCAGTAAAATCGGAAGAAATAATTTCTTTTCCAGAACGGTCTATTGCATGGCATGATTTATAATTTACATCACCTTCATATGAATAAGTAAAATTAACATTATCAATTGGCTGAAAAAAATCATTAAAATCAACATTGTTTTGCCAAGAATCCCAAACACATAAAAGCTTTAAATTCATATGCTTACAATAATCAACGCAGGAAAGCAAAACCCTGAGATTGTTGCAAAAACCTCCGAGAGGCTGTATGACAAATAGATCGCTCATATTAAGGAATTTTATTTATATGCTTGGGGAAGTCGGCATTAAATTTTACGCTATTAAATTTGCCAGAAACATCTTTGCCATTTTTGATTCTATCGTAAATTATATTAATATCTTCTAATATTTCCGTAACCCACTCTTCGCCATTATGGGCAAAGCTTTTAAGCTTAATAATTAAATCTTCAGGCCGCATAAACCAAGATACATGCCAGCCAGAGAGCTCTTTTCTTTGAATTGGCTTGGGAAATTTAGGGTGATCCCATCGCCATCCGCATTGCATGCCCCTCCAGTGAACCAATCTTTTTTTGAGTTCACCCCAATAGGAAAATATGATGCTGTGATGATCCCATGCTCCAAGATAGCAATCCCATGAAACGTTAAACCAATGTGGGCAAACTAAAAGCGGGGCATTGCTTGGTAGTTCTTCTTTGTAGTTTAAGATCAATTTAGGATCTATGATTTCATCTAAATCGCAAAATGAAACGACATCCCTATCATTTAAGTTGAGAGAAGTCACGCCTTTAAGTAAAACCTCATATCTTTGGGCATATTCTCTTTTCCAGTTATCTTTTCCTCGAGTATTGCTTTTTATATGGACTATCTTATTAGAAAATTTAGAAAACATTTCTTTGTTTTCTTCGAAGTAAAATGGTTTTTTATTACCACTAAAAGTCCATGAGTTTTCATAAATGACAAACTTATCTACATAATCATTTAATTCATGAAGCCTGAAATTAAGTATATCAAGTTCGTTATTGAGCATGAAAGCATCTATAACTTGAGGTTTCATCGCCATTTTTTATTAAAATAACTTTTGCCTATTGATCGAGTTTTGTCTCTATTAATAGTTTTATGATCCAAGTGGTAACCGATGCAATTAACATTTAGTATAACGTCGTCGCCATTGTGCTGAGCTCGACGAGCAAAATCAAAATCTTCGCCACCCCAGCCCTTGAAACCTTCATCTAACCCTCCGAGCTCATTAAAAATATCTGAGGGACATGACCAATTCCCACCATACATATATCTTGGTGGAATTTTTTTACCATGAATAAGATGGGGACGTTTCAATTTTCTTATGAAATCGACCCTTCGATCTTCTTCTGCAAGAGATTGAATTTTAGAAAAATCTTGTGCTATCATTTCTTTTGTAATAATAGAAACTTTTTCGATAGGAATAGAGGGGTATATTCCAGCCACTAAGCTACGGCCAAATTTTAAATGCTCCTCAACCCGGTTGGGGTGAGATATAATATCAGAATTTCCAAAAATTAATCTATTCCCTTTTGCTAGATTGGCTCCGCGATTCCAAATATACGCAAGTCTATAGCCTTCATTAGGGCCGCTAAAATATTTTATACCTTCTTTTTTTAAATACTCTATTGTGCCATCTGTTGACCCATCATCAGCTATGATAATTTCAAAATCTTTTTCCGTTTGGTAGCGCAAGCTTTCAATACTTAGCTTTAATGCGGCCAAGTTATTGTAGGAAGAAAGAATTATAGAAGCTTTCATTGTCCAAATTCATATCCGAAATACTCAATATCTTTTGCAAATTTTTCTGCAACAATTTGCCTTGTTTCTTCATCGTAATATTCTGTGTAGTGTTTGTGTTCAGTTTTGTTTACGTGTGGAAGTTGTGAATGTGGAATTCCAATTTTATCACACACGATATTAAAGTCTTCTTGGAAGTTTTCAAATCTTCCGATGAAATCCATGTTCACACTACCTTTTGCATCTGTGATCCAGTCAAGTTGATCTGATAACATAAGAAGTCTCAATTTGTTATTTCCAATGGGATCATGACGAGTATTGTAATATTTCGGGTTCTTATCATAGATATGTTTTGCCCATTCTTTAAAGGGTATGGGATTACTACCAAGCTTTGTTTGATTTGTTTTTATTCGGTATTTGTATAAGGATAAGAATCTGTCCCAACTGTTTCTTACGAAAGTGAATTTAAAATAATCGTTAGAAGATGCTTCTTTATTTAAGTCAATAATTGATTGATGTTTTTTAAATTTATTTGAATACTTCTTTAATAACACTTCAATACTCGTACCTCCAGTTTTATTGATATGAACAAAAATAAATTTATGAGTATGACTTATCATTTTTAATCCTCTCCAAATTTATATCCGAAATACTCGATGTCTTTCGCATATTTTTGTTCTACAATTTCACGGGTTTCGTCATCGTAGTATTCGGTATAGTGTTTGTGTTTAGATTTGTTTACGTGTGGAAGTTGTGAATGTGGAATTCCAATTTTATCACACACGATATTAAAGTCTTGTTGTAAATTTTCAAATCTGCCAATGAAATCGATTCCCAAATTGCCATTCATATAAATATAATCAAACTGCTGCCTAAACATTCCGAGGCCTCCTTGGAGCACCCATTCATTGAAATTTAACTTGCTTGCCTTTTTTTCGGCTATCGTGCCGACGGTTGGACGATAAAAATGATGAAAATATTTAGATAATGCACGATCAAATGGGTTTCTTGTAAATGCAAATTTAAAATATTCACAATGGTTTTCTAGGTTTTTGATATAATAATCTATGCCTGCATGTTTGTATTTATAATGATGTCCATCACTATGCACAGTTAAGCTAGGATTAATGGCATTTAATAATGAAGTTCCCGCAGTCTTATCGATATGAATGAAAATAAATCTATATTTGTGGTTTATCATGCAAGTCCCCCTATCGTTTATACCAATGGTATGAAATGTAATCATAATTTGAATTTAAAAATTCCAAAGAATTTACATTTCTCCATTCTAATTTTCTAACTTTTATTTTATCTGAATGATTTATAATCATATAGTTAAAGTAAATTTCGTATTCAGACGCGCCGGACATTTCCTTGTGATCTATATTAATGAGAAAAACAGTGTAAAAATTTTCATTAAATATATTCTCTACATGGGCCATTATCTCTTTGACGTATTTTGTCTCAAACATCATATGGTGACATATTCCGGATATATTTTTATTACACCGTTTTAATCCAATTCCAAACTTTTTCATATGAACGAAATATGGTTTATGATGTTCAAATCCCGTGTTATACAAACACTGATCATTTTCTATAAAAGTAGTTGGTTTTAAAAAATATGTATCTGCGTCAATTACTAAATATCTATCGAGAATATTTGGAACGCAAATACCGGCATATAGTTTTAGCAATTGTTGTAAATACCAGCCATTGCGACCCTTTTTAAATTTGTATTTTTGCAAATCAACTATTGTAAACGGAAAAATATTTTCATGTATTGTAATGCAATTATCAATTTTTAAGTCTTCATTTGGTGTGATCAAATAAATATTTCTGTATCCTATAATGTTTTTTTTAGTATATTCTATTTGAGTATTAATTACCTCCAAATCATTGGGGCCTACGCAGATTACTATGTCAAATTTATCTAGCATAAGATATATTATGAATAACTGATTGAGGAATTCTGTTTTGATTTATTCCACTTTTTTAAATTGTATTGTTCGCCCCACTCTCTGCCTGCATCTTCAAACACACCGTTAAAGTTAATTCGATTTACATTCTTTAAGTGATTAGGGTTTTCTGCTCTTATTTGGTTGTGGCAATTAATTAGTAGTTGTTCTGGATCAATTGAAGTTTCTGAAGCTGCAAAAAGCTCATATACATTTTTTACAAAAAAATCTTTACTCCACATTGTTGGGTTAAAAGAAAACTCAAAAAAATGATGAAAATGAAAGCCAATATATTCGTAATCACTATCAATTAATTCGCGCATATTAAAAGGAATAAGTAAATCCCAGTCATCTTCTAACCACATAACATAACCATTCAAACTATCTAACTGATTATACGCTGAAGATATTACATGTTTTGCTGCTGAATAAAAACACGCTTTATCTGATACATGCAAATCCCGAACGCCGCCAGAGAAGTTTTTAAAATTATCAACAGCTTCTTTCGTTTTTTTAAATGGAGAATCTAAATTAATAAACCATTTATAATTAATATCCTG